>JAEEGL015859000.1_pt1 | contig 27613 bp, 23 predicted proteins | sample 9134231 | NCBI WGS metagenome assembly JAEEGL01 (sample SAMN16246548, study PRJNA631951) | gut metagenome | biome: gut microbiome; feature: rumen; material: fiber-attached | host: Bos | place: Iran: Karaj | collected 2018-10
CTCATCTTCTCTCGTCAGAACATCGAGATGCTGCCCGAGGGCAACGACTACACACAGGCCACCAAGGGTGCTTATGTCGTCGCTGGTTCCGACGAGAACTACGACGTGATCCTGCTTGCTTCTGGTTCAGAGGTTTCTACTCTCGAGGCTGGTGCTAAGCTGCTTGCTGCCGATGGTATCAAGACGCGCGTGGTTAGCGTTCCTTCTGAGGGCCTGTTCCGCAGCCAGTCGAAGGAGTATCAGCAGAGCGTTCTGCCCGCTGGTAAGAAGAAGTTCGGTCTGACCGCTGGTCTGCCCGTGAACCTCGAAGGTTTGGTAGGTGCCGATGGTACCGTTTGGGGTCTGGAGAGCTTCGGTTTCTCTGCTCCTTACAAGGTGCTCGACGAGAAGCTCGGCTTCACTGGCCAGAACGTGTACGAACAGGTTAAGAAGTTGCTCGCCTAATGGAAGTAAAAACAGTAGGAGTTGCCAGTGATCACGCTGGTTACCCATTAAAGAAGTTCGTGCTCCAGTACCTTGAGGAGAAGGGTTATCCCTACAAGGACTATGGTACTTGGAGCGACGCCTCAGTAGACTATCCCGACTTTGGCCATGCCCTTGCTGAGGGTATCGAGAGCGGCGAGGTCTATCCTGGTATTGCCATCTGTGGCAGCGGTGAGGGTATCAGCATCACGCTGAACAAACACCAGCAGGTTCGTGCCGGTCTGTGCTGGATTCCTGAGATAGCCCACCTTATCCGTCAGCATAACGATGCTAACGTGCTGGTGATGCCGGGTCGCTTCATCGACAACAACATGGCACGTAAGATCATGGATGAGTTCTTCACAGCCACTTTCGAAGGCGGCCGCCATCAGAAGCGTGTAGACAAGATTGCGATTAAGCAAGAGAAATGACAACTTGCATTTCTTTGTAAATACATGATGATCCCCGCCGATTGGCGGGGATTATTATTTTACCTCAAAATTATTAACCCATTCACGGATTGGCTCCACCGCCTCGCTATGCTCCGGATAATATCGAAGCATCACAGTTACCACACGGGTAGAATCGGCATCAATCACCTTACCATAGTATTCCCATTTCTCCTCAGCGCCCGTCAGGATACTGTAGTTGTCACCCACATCAACCAGGTCGGCACCCATACCCATCATCTGCTGTCCGGCGCTATAATTCATGCCGGTAAGCGAGTCGACAACCACGGAGATAGAGACATCCTCGGCTACGAACAATTCCTGACTGTGTTCAGAGGGCAGTTCCTGATGATAGAGGAACGATGGATAGTTGATATCCATGCCGAGCTTTTCACTATGATAGCGGGTCAGATCCCACTGTCCCATACGAATCATCAAACTGTCGTCGCTCGTCAGCTCACTCACATAAGCCTTCGGTTGCTGCTGTCCGCCACAAGCTGCGAACAACACAAGCCATAAGGCACCAGTTAAGATCTTTTTAGTCATCTTCTATAGGTTAAGTTGGTTAAATATCGTATTTGTTTTTTCGTTTATCGGCCTTGCGAGGCTGTGAGGGATGGAACCCCATATGGGGTGACTTCACGCCCTTGTAGCCAGCATGACGCTGACGGATCTTCGACACATAGTCGACGGTCTCCGAGCCACGCATATAACCGTTTTTCACGATGGGGTCGTTATAATATTGCGGCTTGGCGAGTTTCAGCACATAAGCCGAAACGTCAGCCCAACGGTGAGGATTCTTGCCATCACGTTTGGTCAAGGCCATCGCATCACGGATATGATGAGCACCGCCGTTATAGCTGGCCAACACGAAGTTCGTGCGCTCATATTGGTCGCGGATATCAGAAAAAGTCTGCTGAAGTTCAGCGATATACTTGGCGGCAGCTCGGATATTGCTCTCAGGATCGTAGAGTTTGTCACGGGCAAGACCAAGGTGATCGGCCGTGCCTGGCATGATCTGCATCAGACCCTTGGCACCGGCAAAAGAGACGGCTCGCGGGTCGAAGGTCGACTCCTGATAGCATTGAGCCGCCATCAGCCGCCAGTCCCAATGGATATCGCGACTATAGGTCATAAACAAATTGTCGTAGTGAGAGATGATGCCACCATTCTTATCAAGCATCGGCGAGAATATACGCCGGCGCACCTTACGGACCGTCAGCAACTCTGTCTCCGTCTTCTTGGCTTCGTCAATGAGCGCCGGACGATACCAAGCCTCCAGTTCGTCGGCCAGTTCAGGCTTATCATCGCCGGCCTCGATATGACCGGGAGTCGGGAACGCAATCAGGTCGATATCCCCCAGCTGCTGCCGCTTGACCAGTTCGCTACTGTCACGACAAACCTCAACCCGTAGCCTTACACCGAGAGAGTCGGCAAAGCGTTGACAGATCAGATATTGCGTGCCCAACGACTTACCGTGATAGTCGTAATAGGTCTCAGGACCGCTGAGCGTCGCCATAATCAGTTCACCACTGGTCTGAATGGCTGGCAAGTCAAAGTCCTCCGTGATAGTCACAGAATCGAGCACCGACCCATAGGGCGTCATCACCCTCTCCTGCCGCTGTGAACAAGAGAGCAGCACCGCCGCCATCACTATCGGGAACAACCTCTTCATCTGTGTCCGGCGGGTGAAAAATTATCCTTTATTGGTAAAGACAACTTTGCTGCGGCAGACCTCGATAGGGTCTGCCGTATTGGGTTCTGTCTTCATGATACGGACACAGAACTCGTTGTCGGCCGTCTGCTCCCTGTAGAATGAGAGTTGATCGCCGGCGTGGGCCTCGGCGACATAGGCAATCTCGAAGCGACGGATCTGATGCTCACGATACCAGTCCAAATCCCAAAGGTCGAGCACGTGCTCGATGTACTTCACGGAGTTGATATGACCGTTGATGTCAACATCATTATAATAAGTCTCGATGGTGCGCACGAACTCAGCCTGATCTGTCATCTTCACTCGTCCGCCCTTATCGATAGGGCACTCCTTTTCCTTCACGATCCAGTTGTTGATGGCGCCGTCGTCAATCGAGAAGATATCCGTTGGTTGGCGGCTCTCGGTGTCGATCATCGCCCAGATGGAGCGACCATAACCGTAGACTTTACCATCAGAGTCGACAACTAGGAAATTACGGGAGGTAAAGTAGCGCATGGCAGACTCTACCCAGGTCTCGACATTGAACTTGGTGTACTGCTGCGGCATCTCTTCCATCTCGATAGCGAGTCGTGAGAGAACCCACGAGCGATTGATGGTCATCAGATACTTCATGCCGAAGCCACGGGCCGAGGAGTGGAAGTCGGCAGCGTTGAGCATGTGGTTGCCGAGGTGTCCCATGAAGAGCCTTTGCGAGAAGTCGCAATGGAAGGGCTCGGCCATGAATTCGTATGATCCTACTTTATCCATGTCTTTATTCCATTTTGGATATACAACCCGGGACGAAAGGGCCGCTCAGGGAGGCGGATACCCTCAAGGGTATACCAAGCTTCAGAGGTTAGAAATGAAACGTTAGATGTAAGAGGGGTTATCGCCGTCTCTGAATCAAGGAAATTTTTCATCTCATAGAGTGCCGGCAGGGCCTTATGACTGTCGTTGTTCCACAGACCGCGGTTTAACCAGCCACCAATGACCGAATTATTGGGACCATTTCCATTCTCCTCGGGGAACCACCAATAGAGACCATTCACGTTCGCGTGTTTCTTCAGTTCAGCAATGAGGTCGCGAACGAAATCTGCCTGTCCTTCCGGCGTGACAGCCCAAGGGCAAGAATCTGCATCCCAGTCCTTTGGCTTGTATTGGTAGCAATAGGCGGTCTCCACTATCTGCACGGTCTTCTCCGGAAAGTTTGCCGCCAGCTTGTCAAGCGTCTCAGAGAGTTTAGAAAGACCTTTGTGCCAGAAGGGATAGTAAGAGAGACCGATGATGTCGTAGTCGATCTCAGTCAGCCTCTTGAACATGTCTACGGCAACCGTGGGATCCCCCGAACGCTCCGAATGGATGATAATCTTAGCCTCCGGACACACCTCACGACAAGCTTTCGTGGCTTGTTTTAACAAGGCAATGAAACGGTTCCAATTCGCAGCCGGAGAATCGATATAGCAGCGGTTTGACTTGGTGTCTTTCTTGCCCCAAAGCATGCCGAAGGAAATCTCATTGCCAGTCTGGATGAAATCGGGCGCAGCGCCTGCCTCCACGAGCTTCGTCAGACAATCTTTTGTGTATTCGTAGAGCTTCTTATGAAGTTCTTCGTCGCTCAACGACTGCCACTCCACTGGGGTCCATTGCTTAGCGGGATCAGCCCAGACATCACTATAATGGAAGTCGAGCATAAACGCAAAGCCCGCCTCCTTGATGCGCTTACCAAACGATATCACATAATCGAGATCCTGACAGATCGCGGGATCATTGTTATCGAGACTGGGTGTCGGATTCACAAAGAGTCGGACACGCTGGGCATTCCATCCCACGGTCTCACTCTTCAGATACTGCAGCATGTCATCGATTTTCTGACCGTCAACATCATAGAAAGGTACCTGGTATTTCTCATACTGCGGCAACAAAGAGATATCGCCACCAACGAAACGCTTTTGTGCCTGTGCAGGATTTACGAGAAAAGAGGAAAGAGGAAGGAGGAAGGAGAATACCGCTACCCTCGCCCATCTATTGAACAATGTATTCATCATGCAAACTGTTAACTGTAAACCGTAAACTAAATACTATCACCCTCCCGTTGCTCGAGGAACTCGCTGACCTGCTCCACCATACCACGGGTAACGGCGATACGACCAGAGCGAGTATACTGCAATACACAGCCGAACGTGTCGAGGGCCCGGTAAAGTGAGATGATATCCTCGGTGACACCATGCTTCATCACGATGGTATAGGTGGGGTTCACCTCGATGATATGAGCATCGAAACGACGGATCGTGCGGGATATCTCCGTGTTCTCCAAGACCATCGGCGTGGCGAGCTTGTAGAGACCCGACTCGCGGATAAACAACTGGTCGTCGGTGAAATAGTTAGCCTTCACCACGTCGATCTTCTTCTCGATCTGACGCACAATCTTGATGATCTGGTCTTCGTCGCTCCAAGCGGTAATGGTGTACTTATGCACGCCGGGGATGCTGGAGGCCGACACGTTCAGACTCTCGATGTTCACCTGCCGACGGGTAAAGACGGCCGTGACCTGATTCAAGATACCAGCCACGTTCTCAGAATAAACCAATAATGTATAGAGTTTCTTTTCTTCCATAACTATTCACTTTTCACCATTATATCTCCAGCATCATCTTATCGATACCCATGCCCGGAGGCGTCATGGGCAGCACGTTGTCTTCTTCGAGGATGGCACACTCGAGGATAAACGGGCCTTTCGTAGCCAGCATCTTCGCGATTGCCGCAGCCAGATCCTTGCGGTCTGTCACAGCCTGGTAAGGGATACCGTAGCCCTGAGCGATAAGCTCGTAGTTGGGGTTCATCATCTTCGTGAACGACTTACGACGCATCCAGAACATATCCTGCCACTGACGCACATTGCCGAGATAGTGGTTGTTCATCACGATCATCTTCACAGGAGCCTGCTGTTCCATGATAGTGCCGAGCTCCTCGATACACATCTGGAAACCGCCGTCGCCCATGAAGCAACAAACGGTACGACCGGGTGCGCCGAAGGTGGCTCCGATGGCGGCAGGCATGCCATAGCCCATCGTTCCGAGACCACCACTGGTACAGATACTGCGCTTATGGTGATACTTGAAGTAACGGGTTGCAAACAGTTGATTCTGACCGACATCCGTCACCAAGACTGTATCGTCAGGCACCTGTTCTGCCACGGCATTCACCACCTCGCCCATCAACAACGGGCCCTCCTTCGGATGGATGGCGGGCTCGATCACTTTCACGCGCTCTTTCTCGTCGAGCGGCTTGAATGAGTCGCGCCATTCCGCATGGTTTGTCTCATTGAGCAAGGCCGTAATAGCGGGTAGCGACTCCTTACAGTCGGCAATCACCGCCACATCGGTCTTCACGTTCTTATCAATCTCGCTGTGGTCAATATCGAGGTGGATGATCTTTGCCTGCTTGGCATAGGTCTTCAGGTTACCCGTCACACGGTCGCTGAATCGCATACCGATGGCAATCAGCACATCGCACTCCTGCTCCTTCATGTTCACGGCGTAATTGCCGTGCATGCCCAGCATACCGACATTCAGCGGATGGTTAGAGGGCAGCGCGGAGAGGCCAAGCATCGTACGGCCGGCAGGGATATCGGCCTTTTCAAGGAACTTCACCAGTTCGCTTTGGGCATTACCCAACTCCACACCCTGTCCGACGAGCGCCAAAGGTTTCTTGGCGTTGTTAATCAGTTCGGCGGCTTTATAAACTGCCGTCTCATCGAGTTTCGGATATGGCACGTAGGAACGGATAAAGTTGACTTTCTGGGGATTATAGTCGATCTCCTCAACCTGGGCGTTCTTGGTAAAGTCGAGCACCACAGGACCGGGACGACCTGTGCGAGCGATGTAGAAAGCACGGCTGACGGCCCAAGCCACGTCTTCGGCATGACGGATCTGATAGCTCCACTTCGAAATAGGCTGCGCCACACCCACGAGGTCAACCTCCTGGAAGGCATCAGTACCGAGAGCCGAGATGGGCACCTGGCCGGCAATGACGACAATCGGCGTGGAGTCGAGCATCGCATCGGCAATACCCGTCAGCGTGTTGGTCACACCAGGACCACTGGTCACCAAAGCCACACCGACCTCTCCAGAGACGCGTGCATAGCCCTCGGCGGCATGGGTGGCACCCTGTTCATGTCGCACCAGAATATGGTCGAAACATTTTTTCTCACCTCGTGTGTAGTCGAAGAGTGCATCGTAGACAGGCATGATGCTGCCGCCGGGGTAACCGAAGATGGTCTTAACACCCTCGGCCTGCAGCGCCCGCATCAGCGCCTTCGATCCAGTTATTTTGTCTTTCAGCATATAGTTTACTGTTTACAGTTTACGGTTTACAGATGATTACTCTGTAAGTATTCTGATTCCGCCCTTATCGGCTGACGATACACTCTGGGCATAGGCGCGGAGGGCCTTTGAGACAACTCTGTTACGCTTCAGGGGCTGCTGGGGACGGGCGGCGAGTTCCTCGTCTGAGAGCTTCACGTTGATGCTGCGCGAGGGGATGTCGATGATGATGATGTCGCCATCCTTGATCTTACCGATGTTTCCACCGTTGGCAGCCTCAGGCGAGATGTGACCGATACTCAGACCGGATGTACCTCCTGAGAAACGGCCGTCGGTGATCAGCGCACACTCCTTACCCATGTGCATCGACTTGATATAGCTCGTGGGATAGAGCATCTCCTGCATGCCGGGACCACCCTTCGGACCTTCGTGGGTGATGAACACACAGTCGCCCTTCTTCACCTTACCACCGAGGATGCCCTCACAGGCGTCTTCCTGAGAATCGAACACGACAGCAGGACCTTCGAAGTGCCAGAGCGACTCATCCACACCGGCAGTCTTCACCACACAACCGTCCTGCGCAATATTGCCGAAGAGCACAGCCATACCGCCGTCCTTGGTGTAGGCATGTTCGATGTCGCGGATACAACCATTCTTGCGGTCGGTGTCGAGACTCTCCCAACGCGCCTCCTGCGAACCCAACACATTGCTGAACTTGCCGCCAGGGGCGCTATGGTATATGCGGTCGGCCTCGGGGTCGATGGTTTCCTTAAGGATACTGTATTTCTCGATATCTTCACCGAGCGTGGCACCATTGACACGCTTGCAAGAGAGGTCAAGCAGGTCGCCCTTGGCCAGTTCGCCGAGGATACCGAGTATACCGCCGGCGCGGTTCTCCTCCTGGATGCTGTACTTCTGCCAGTTGGGCGCAAGCTTACAGAGGAACGGCGTCTTGCGCGAGAGGGCATCGATATCCTTCATCGTAAAGTCCACCTCTGCCTCCTGGGCTACCGCCAACAGGTGGAGCACAGTGTTCGTCGAGGCTCCCATGGCGATATCGAGCGTCATGGCGTTGAGGAAGGCCTGGCGGGTGGCGATACTGCGCGGCAGCACCGACTCGTCGCCATCCTCATAGTATGCGAGGGCGTTCTTGACGATGAGTTTGGCGGCATCCTTCATGAGCTGGATGCGGTTCTTGTGGGTAGCCAGTATGCTGCCGTTGCCGGGCAGAGAGAGTCCGATGGCCTCAGTCAGCGAGTTCATGGAGTTGGCCGTGAACATGCCAGAGCAGGCTCCACAGCCCGGACAGGCCATTTGTTCCACCTGAGCCAGTTCCTCGTCGCTGACGGTGGGGTCGCCCCCCTTAATCATAGCGGTGATCAGGTCGGCATTCTCGCCATTCAGCTTGTGGGCTTCCATTGGTCCGCCGCTGACGAATACGGCTGGGATATTCAGGCGCATGGCAGCCATCAGCATGCCTGGGGTGATCTTGTCACAGTTGGAGATGCAGATCATCGCGTCGGCCTTATGGGCATTGACCATATACTCCACCGAGTCGGCGATGATGTCGCGCGAGGGCAGCGAATAGAGCATGCCGTCGTGGCCCATGGCGATGCCGTCGTCGATGGCGATGGTATTGAATTCGGCAGCATAGCAGCCAAGACTTTCAATCTCACGCTTCACAATCTGTCCAGCCTCATGCAAATGCGTATGACCAGGCACGAACTGGGTGAAAGAGTTCACGATGGCGATGATCGGCTTACCGAACTGCTCTCTTTTCATGCCATTGGCCACCCACAGCGCACGGGCACCAGCCATCCTCCTGCCTTCGGTGCATACCGCACTTCTTAATTGATGTCTCATATCGTAATCGTTTATATTTCCTAAAATTAGCTGCAAATTTACATTAAATCCTTCAAATTGCCAACTATTTAGGATTTTTTTCGTAAATTTGTGCCCAAAATCATGACAACTAATTACAAACTGAAATGAAATCAAAGTTAATAGCGGTGTTTTTGGCAGCCACTACGGTGGCTTTTGCACAACAGAGAAAAGAAATCACGCTCAGCGACCACTGGCAGTTTTCTCACGACCGACAGTCATGGGAAACGGTGTCCGTACCCCACGACTGGGCCATCGCCGGACCGTTCGACAAGAAATGGGACCTGCAGATGGTAGCCATCGAGCAGAACGGCGAGACCGAGGCCACCGAGAAGAGCGGTCGTTCGGGTGCCCTGCCCTGGATTGGCGAGGGGCATTACCGTCGCACGATTCAGATTCCTGCCGACTGTCAGCACGCCGAACTCTTGTTCGATGGTGCGATGGCCGAACCCACCGTCAGCCTGAACGGTCAGAAGGCCGGCTACTGGGCCTATGGCTACAACGCCTTCCGGGTGGATATCACGCCGATGATGAAGGCGGGCGACAATCTGCTGGAGGTCGACCTGAAGAACCTGGAGGAGAGCTCGCGCTGGTACCCCGGAGCCGGCATTTACCGCCACGTGACGCTCATTCTGACTCAGAAGACGCACATCGACGACTGGAGCATGTTCGTGCGCACCACAGAGCTGACCGACAGATATGCCAAACTCAGTCTCGACATGAAGGTGGCTGGCCCTGCTGAGGGCGTCACGCTGAGGTTCGAACTGGCTGATGCCGACGGGAAGACGGTCGTTACCAGCGATAGTCACTACAATGGTCTCAGCCTGAAAGACGGTTGCGTCAGCACCACATTCGTCGTCACACAACCCAAGCTCTGGTCGCCAGAGTCACCTTATTTATATACATTGACCGCCACGATCTTCGACAAGACGGGCCAGCCCTGCGACAGCAAGGCCATCAAGACCGGCATCCGCACGGTGAAATGCTCCCGCGAGGGCGGTTTCCAGCTGAACGGCGTCACCCGCAAGCTGAAGGGTGTCTGCCTGCATCACGACCTCGGTCCTCTGGGTGCTGCCGTCAACAGGAGTGCGCTGATTCGTCAGATCAAGACCATGAAGGACATGGGCTGCGACGCGATACGCACCTCTCACAATATGCCTTCGCAGATGCAGATGGACCTCTGCGACTCGCTCGGCATGATGGTGATGGCCGAGAGTTTCGACATGTGGATCTACCCCAAGTGCAAGAACGGCTATGCCCGCTTCTTCAACGACTGGTGGCAGCGCGACATCGAGAACCTCGTGCTGGCCAACCGCAACCACCCCGCCATCGTCATGTGGTCGATCGGCAACGAGATCCCCGAGCAGAACAGCACGGAAGGCCGCGACATCAGCCAGAAGCTGCAGGATGCCTGCCATGCGCTCGACCCCACGCGCCCCGTCACTCAGGGCATGGACAAGGCCGAGGATGCCCTCCAGAGCGGCTTCGCCCAGGTGATGGACGTGCCGGGATTCAACTACCGCGTCCACAAATATCAGAAGAATATCGAACAGTTGCCGCAGGGATTCCTCCTGGGCTCCGAGACCGCCTCGACGGTCAGCAGCCGCGGCGTGTATAAGTTCCCCGTGAAGGTCACCGACAACTCCCAATACGCCTCCTGGGCGCCCACCTACGACCCCAACGCCATCAAGACCGCCGACGGCCAATGCAGCAGCTACGACGTGGAATACTGCTCGTGGTCGAACCTGCCCGACGACGACTGGGTGTGGCAGGATGATAAGTCGTGGGTGATCGGAGAGTTCGTGTGGACGGGCTACGACTACCTGGGCGAGCCGACGCCCTACGACGAGTACTGGCCTTCGCGCAGCAGCTATTTCGGCATCTGCGACCTCGCCGGACTGCCCAAGGACCGCTACTGGCTGTACCGTTCGCGCTGGAACAAAGACGAGCACACCATCCACCTCCTGCCCCACTGGACCTGGAGCGACCGCATCGGCGAGGTGACGCCCGTTTACTGCTATACCGACTCCCCCACCGCCGAGCTCTTCGTCAACGGCAAGAGCCAGGGCCGTATCAGCAAGAACCCTTCCGGGCGACTCGACCGTTACCGCCTGCGCTGGAACGACGTGAGATATGAGCCGGGCGAACTGAAGGTGGTGGTCTACGATGCCGATGGCTATCCCACCGGCGAGCAGACCGTCCGCACCGCCGGCCAACCCGCCAAGCTCAAGCTCGATGTCTGGACAGAACACACGGGTTCCCTCTCCGCCACCGGAGATGACCTCGCCTTCGTGACCGTCTCTCTGACCGATGCCGACGGGAACCTCATCCCCCAGGCCTCCGACCAGCTGCGCTTCGAAGTCACGGGAGCCGGACAGTTCGAGGCCGTCTGCAACGGCGATGCCACGAGTCTGGAGTCTTTCCGACAGCCCACGATGCGGCTCTTCAACGGTCAGCTGGTAGTGATCGTCCGCGGCAGCAAGCAGCCCGGCACCCTCACCCTCAAAGTCACCGACACCACCCTGCCACTCTCCGAGACCATCAACATCCAAGTAAAGTAATGTCCTGAACTCCTTGAACTCCCTGTCTCCTTGTCTCCAAGTAATAATTAAATAAAAAAACATTCAATATGAAAAAGATTATTCTGACGGCCCTGTCCCTCTTGTTCGTTGGGACGGTAAACAACACCAAGGCCAATGTAACGAACGACGAACCGAAAGCCTCCGCCGTGGAGGCCGTGGATTTAGGACTCAGCGTGAAGTGGGCAAACATGAATGTTGGCGCGACGGCCGACTCGGGCTTCGGCACCTATTTCGCCTGGGGCGAGACGAAGCCAAAGAACTACTACTCGTGGCGCACCTACGCGTGGAGCCAGGGCGACTCCAATTTCCTGCTCAAGTACACCGCCACCGACAGTAAGATCCTGCTCGCCCCCACCGACGATGCCGCACGCGCCACATGGGGCGGCGAATGGCGCATGCCCACGGCCAAGGAGTGCGAAGAGCTGACTGACCCCGACAAATGCGAGTGGGAATGGACCACGAAGGACGGCGTCAACGGCTATAAGGTCACCGGCAAGAAGACGGGCAACTCCATCTTCCTGCCCATCACCGGATTCCGCTTCTACGAGGGCATCCAGTTCCGCGCCATCAAAGGCATCTACTGGACGTCGTCGCTCTACCCCAACAACCCCACCAAGGCCTATTGCTTGGAGTTCGATTTCTCCGATGTCGACGTGACCTTCGGCAACCTCTCCAGCAATCGCTTCAGCGGCCGCTGCATCCGCGCCGTCAAGTAAAACCATATATAACAGCGGTATAACAGCGGGACGGCTCTTTTGTTAGGGCCGTCCCGCTTTCGTGACGCCATGCTCACAGAGTGTCTGCTCACAGAATCTGACACATTGTGAGCCCGAAACTTACATTATCGCCCGTTAGCTGAGCCAGAGCGCCAAACTTTCCTGCCGTCGTGGATGAACATTCCCTTCGTCGGTGGAGTGCTGAGACGGCGCCCGCTGAGGTCATACCACGGGGCGGCAGCATCGTCGGCCTTCACGCCCCGGACGGCAGTGGGATCGCCCCTTACATAATAATAAGTATCCCAAAACTGCCCGTTATAATAGGAGTTACACTTCTCTACATCACAAAGGGGACAGTCCCTTTTGTGAGATTTGGATGTTGTGTAAAATAATTTCAGTAATTCTATTTTCTGCGAAAACCGCGCAAAAACGGGCAAAAACCAACACTCGAACTTTACTGGCACTAAAGTGGGAGTTTAGTCACGGTAAAGTCCCAGTTTAGTCTATCTAAAGTCCAGGTTTACTATGGGCTGATTTTTATCGCTTCAAGCGTCTTGCCGCGATGTAAATTATTTTTCAAACATTGCTTATTGCAAGTCCTCTTAATTCTTTATATACCGTTCATTACCTTAGTAGGAAATGAGGAAAGTAGGAAAGTGGACATTAACCAGTTTGAAGACAGCAGAGAGACATTATAAGTATAAGTTTATATTTATATTTATTATTATGAATAATTATTCAAATTATTCTATCTCTCTTCTCCCCCAGAAACCATTAATGTCCACTTTCCTACTTTCCTACTTATCTACTTTTTCAGATGTGCTAAAGACAATTCCTTTATTCGTTTAGGCTACTTTGTGCGGTCGTACCACTCTTTCAGGGTGCCACGGGGAGTGCCGCGGGCCACTAGGGCGTCGAGGGCTTCACGGGCCTCTTTTTTGCGTTTGAGACGAATCAGCAGATCGACCTTCGAGATGACGAAACCCTCGTTTTCGGGGCGCAGACGGACAGCTTCACCCCAGTCGTAGACGGCCAACTCGTACTGCAGATATTTCGTCTCGAAAGCGGCACGGGCAGCATAGGCATCGGCGCTGTCGGGGAACATTTGCACGATGCGGTTCAGCTCGTCCATCGTGTCAGACTTGCGCCCCATCTTCTGCAGCACATGAGCCAGACCGAGACGGGCCTCGAGGTAGACAGGCTGGATGGAGAGGAACGAGACATAGTCGGCACGGGCCAGATCGTAATGCTGCTGCTTCTCATGCACATAGGCGCGGAAGAAGAGGGCCGCGAGGTTGCGCTCGTCAGCCCGCAGGATACGACCATACTCCGCCAGGGCATAGTCCCATTGCTCCAACTGGATGTCGGCCTCAGCCTTGCGCAGACGCAGGTCGATGTTATCGGGGTCCTGCCTCAGGCTGGCACTAAGCGTCTCGAGGGAGTCGCGCCATTCGCTGCGGCTTTGTGCGGAAACTTCTGTCGGAAAGAAGGAGATAGAAGGAGATAAAAGGAGATAGAAGAAGATAAAAGACAATAGACGAGTCCGTTTATCGTCTGCCGACAATGATTTGTCTTCTATCTTCCGTCGCAGAAGGCGACTATCTTCCTCTATCTTCATATATCTTCTCATTTATTGATAATATACTTTACAATCCACTCTCCTACTTCGCGGGTTCCGTACTTCGCACCGCCATCGACCTGGATCTCCGGGGTGCGGACATGGGCATCGAGCGAGGCATTGACGGCATCGCGCACGAGGGCGCCCTCCTTCTCCAGTCCAAAGTGCTCAAGCAGCATGGCGGCGGAGAGGATCTGTGCCAAGGGGTTGGCGAGGTTCTGACCGGCAGCCTGGGGCCACGAGCCGTGGACGGGTTCGAACAACGGCGTGTGTTCACCCAGCGACGACGATGGCTGCAGACCCATGGAACCCGTGATGCACGAGGTCTCGTCGGTCAGGATATCACCGAAGGTGTTCTCCGTGACGATGACATCGAAGTAACGGGGTTCGGTCAGCACACGCATCGAGGCGTTGTCGATGAACATATAGTCGGTCTTCACCTCAGGATACTGGGGTTCCATCTCCTGGGCAATCTGACGCCACAAGCGGCTGGAGGCCAGCACGTTGGCTTTGTCGACCACCGTGAGGTGCTTGCGACGCGTCATGGCCATCTCGAAGGCCACCTTCAGGATGCGCTCAATCTCGGGACGGGTATAGACGTCGGTGTCGTAGGCCTTGTCGTTGTCCTGGTATTTCTCACCGAAGTACATGCCGCCCGTGAGCTCACGAATGACCACGAAGTCGGCACCGCGCAGCAGCTCTTCCTTCAAGGGTGACTTGTGGAGCAGACAATCGAAGGTGGCCACAGGACGAACGTTGGCAAACAAGCCCAGCTTCTTGCGCATGGCCAGCAAGCCCGTCTCTGGGCGGATCGGAGCCGTGGGGTCGTTGTCGTATTTCAGGTCGCCCACAGCGGCAAAGAGCACAGCGTCGGCCCGCATACAAACCTCGTGGGTGCTGTCGGGATAAGGGTCTCCCACCTCGTCGATGGCATGGGCACCACAGATAGCCCGCTCGTATTCAAACTCGTGGCCGCACTTCTTGGCAATCGCGTCGAGCACCGCCACACCTTGTTTCATAATCTCAGGGCCGATACCATCGCCCTCAAGAATCGCAATCTTCAGTTTCATAGTTCGTTTTTCTTTTCGTTTTCGTATATATTCAACATTTTAAAAGTAGCCTTGATAGCCGCCTCGGTCTGGTCGGCATCCAGGCCGCGGGTTCGGATAATCTTACCGTCGTCGTTCCAGGTGATGACCGTCTGCACGAGGGCGTCGGTACGACCACCTGGTGGGATGGTGACGGCGTAGTTCTGCAGGATGGGGAATGTGCGGTTCAGATATTTCTTGTAGATATAGCGCAGCGACTTCACGAAGGCGTCGTACTGACCGTCGCCCGTGGCACTCGCCTCATACTCCTGACCGTTGATCTCCACCTTAATATTTGCTCCAGGTTTCAGACCGTAAGCCGTTGATACCACATAACTTACAAGCTTTACCTTATCCTCCGGTGCATCGTGTTTCAGCACGTCGCTGACGATAAAGGGCAGGTCATCTTGAGTGACGCGTTCCTTCTTGTCGCCGAGTTCGGTGATGCGCTGGGTGACGCGCCGAGTCTGTTCGGGCGTGAGCTCCAGACCGAGTTCCTCGAGGTTCTTGATGATGTTGGCCTTGCCGCTGTTCTTGCCCAGGTCGTACTCCCTGCGACGACCGAAGCGCTCCGGCACGAGGGCGTTCTGGTAGAGGCCGTTCTTCTTGTCACCGTCGGCATGAACGCCAGCTACCTGGGTGAAGACGTTGTCGCCGATGATGGGCTGATTGGGGGCCACGGCAATGCCGCTATAGCTCTCCACCAGACGGGAGATATCGTTGAGCTTGTCTTCGCGGATATTCGTCTTGGCGTTGAACTGGTCCTTGAGGATCACCTGCACGCTCGACAACGGCGCATTGCCACAACGCTCACCCAGACCGTTCACCGTCACATGGAGTCCTTTGGCGCCGCTCAGAACGGCAGCCAGCGAGTTAGAGACAGCCAGGTCGTAGTCGTTGTGGGCGTGGAAATCGAAATGTGTATCAGGATAGCGCTTCATCATCTTGCGGAAATACTCGATACATTGCAGGGGATTCATGATGCCCAGCGTGTCGGGGAGCATGAAACGGCGGATGCCGATGTCGCAGAGGGCGTCCATCACTTGATAGACATAGAAGGGCGAGTCTTTCATACCGTTCGACCAGTCCTCGAGATAGACATTCACAGACATACCCTTGCTGCGGGCGTATTTCACCGTCCGGCTGATGTCCTCGATATGTTCCTCGGGCGACTTCTTCAGCTGCTCCTGACAATGGCGCAGGGAGCCTTTCGCCAGAAGGTTGACGGTCTTGCAGCCACAGGATTCGATCCAGTCGATGCTCTCGCCGTCGTCTACGAAACCGAGCACTTCCACCTTACTGAGCTTGTCGATCTTCTCCGCAAAGCGACAGATCATGCTGACAGCCTCCTTCTCCCCTTCCGACACCTTTGCCGAGGCCACCTCGATGCGGTCCACGTTCAGGTCGTTGAGGAGCATGCGGGCGATGATAAGTTTCTCGTGAGGCAGGAAGCTGACACCACTGGTCTGTTCTCCGTCACGCAGCGTTGAGTCCATGATCTCCACGAACGGCTGCAGGCGTTTGTATTGTCCTACTTGTTCTGCTGTTCCCATAGTTCTGTTTTGTTTTGGTTCTGCATAAGAAAGTCGATGTCGTCGAGACCGTTCATCAGACAATGCTTCTTGTAGCCGTTGATGTCGAAGTGCTCGCTACGGCCCGTGACAAGGTTGGTAACGGTCTGCGCTGGGAGGTCGACCTTGACCTGTGATTCCGAATTCTCACGGATTGTCTGGAAGAGTTCCTGAAGGAAGTCCTCGCTCACCTGCACGGGCAAGACGAAGTTGTTCAGTTCGTTGTTCTTGTGGATATCGGCAAAGAACGAGCTGATGACCACGCGGAAACCGTAGCCTGCGATGGCCCAGGCGGCATGCTCGCGGCTTGACCCCGAGCCGAAGTTCTTGCCTACCACGAGGATACAACCCTTGTAGGTTGGATCATTCAGCACGAAGTCCTTATTCAGCGTGCCGTCGCTGTTATAGCGCCAGTCGCGGAAGAGGTTATCGCCGAAGAAACGTTCCTCCCTCGTCGTGGCCTTCAGGAACCGTGCGGGGATAATCTGGTCCGTGTCCACATTCTCCAAAGGCAGTGGCACGCAAGTGCTTGTGATGATATCGAATTTCTGTTTCATTCTTTCAAGCCCCCTAAGTTAGGGGGTTGGGGGTCTGAACAAGCGTATATCAGACTTTTATATTAATACTATCTTCGAGGTCTGCGCCTGTTCAGACCCCTGTAGCCCCCTAACTTAGGGGGCAAAGGCTGCGTGGATCGGTTATAACTCCTGTGACAGCGGCGGCGGCAGCAACCAAGGGCGATGCCAGGATAGTGCGAGCACCAGGCCCCTGACGACCTTCAAAGTTACGGTTAGAGGTAGAGACGGCCAGTTTGCCGGCAGGCACCTTGTCGTCGTTCATCGCCAGGCAGGCAGAGCACCCTGGCTGTCGGATCTCGAAACCTGCAGCCTCGAGAATCTTGTCGAGTCCTTCTTCGCGTACCTGACGGTCTACGGCCCATGAGCCGGGCACGAGCCAGGCAACGACATCGTGGGCTTTCTTTCTGCCCTTCACGATCGAGGCGAAGGCGCGGAAGTCTTCGATACGACCGTTGGTGCAGGCTCCAAGGAACACGTAGTCCACCTTCGTACCCAACAGTTTCTGTCCTGGCTCAAATCCCATATACTGGAGTGCCTTAAGGTATCCAGCTCCTCCCTCGGAGGGGACTGGGGGGAGATTCTCGGTGATGCCAATGCCCATCCCCGGATTGGTTCCATAAGTGATGCGGGGCTCAATGTCGGCAGCATCGAAAGTCAGTTCCCTGTCAAACACGGCGTCATCGTCGCTCTTCAAGGTCTTCCAATAACTGAGAGCCTTCTCCCACTCTTCACCCTTCGGTGCAAACTCCCTACCCTTTATATAATCAAAGGTCGTCTCGTCGGGAGCCACGAAACCGCCTCGGGCACCCATCTCAATAGAGAGGTTACAAAGCGTCAGACGACCCTCCATCGACATGTTCCTGACCACATCGCCCGCATACTCAACGAAGTAGCCAGTGGCGCCGCTGGTGGTCAGTTTAGCCATCAGGTAAAGGGCCACATCCTTCGCCGTCACTCCCTTCCCGAGCTGACCATTGATGTTGATACGCATCGACTTCGGTTTCTGCTGCAGGATACATTGCGAGGCCAATACCATCTCCACCTCGGAGGTGCCGATACCGAAAGCCACAGCACCCATCGCACCGTGAGTAGAGGTGTGCGAGTCGCCGCAGACAATGGTCATTCCAGGCAAGGAGAGGCCCTTCTCTGGTCCTACCACGTGGATGATGCCGTTGTCCTTCGAGAACATCCCGTAGTAAGTCAGTCCGAACTCGCGGGCATTACGCTCCAGCGCATCCACTTGTGTCTTGCCCACGGGATCAGCGATGGGCTTATCCTGATCGTGGGTGGGGGTGTTATGATCCGGCATACAATAGATCTGTTGCGGACGGAGGCACTTCAGTCCACGGGCACGCAGACCGTCGAAAGCCTGTGGCGTGGTCACCTCATGACAGTATAGACGGTCGATATACAACTGTGTCGGGCCGTCGTCTATCTGCTGCACCACGTGCTTATCCCATATTTTATCAAATAATGTATTCATCTGTAAACTGTAAACTACTCTTCCACCTTAAACTTATTGATACAATCGATATAAGCCTCCACGCTGGCGGTCACGATGTCGGTATTGGCACCGAAGCCATAATAGAGCGAACCGTCGTACTCCACCTGCATGTGCACCTTTCCCACATCGTCGGAGCCCTTTGAGATAGCCTGGATGGTGAATTCCTTCAGCGTCATCTGCTTCATGATGATCTTCTTCAGCGCCTTGATGGCAGCATCCACAGGACCGTTGCCGCTGGCTGCCGCCTCGAACTTCTGACCGCTGATATCGAGTCCGATAGAGGCGACGCTGCGGACACCCTTTCCGGAGGTGACCTGCAAGAAATCGAGTCTGACGGCATGGGCATCGGCCGTATCTGCACCAGCGAGCATCAGCACATCGGCATCGGTAACATCTTTCTTCTGGTCGGCCAGTGCGAGGAACTTCTCATAGATCTTATCCAACTTCTCTTCTTCGAGATCCACGCCGTTCGCATGAAGACGATGTTTCAGGGCGGCACGACCACTACGGGCGGTAAGCACGATGGAGTTGTCGTCGATGCCCACATCCTTCGGGTCCATGATCTCATAAGTGTGTACATTCTTCAGCACGCCGTCCTGATGGATGCCGCTGGAGTGTGCAAAGGCATTTCGTCCCACAATAGCTTTATTGGGCTGTACCGGCATATTCATCAGACTCGAAACCATGCGACTCGTGGGATAGATCTTCGTGGTGTTGATGTTCGTCTCGATACCGAGGCCTTTATGACATTTCAGAATCATCGCGATCTCCTCGAGCGAGGTATTTCCAGCCCTTTCGCCGATACCGTTGATGGTCACTTCCACCTGACGGGCACCAGCCATCACACCGTTGAAGGTGTTGGCCGTCGCCATGCCCAGATCGTTATGGCAATGGGTAGAGATGATAGCGCGATCGATACCATCGACATGTTCCTTCAGATATTTGATTTTCTCAAAGTACTCCTGCGGCAGACAATAACCCGTGGTATCCGGAATGTTCACCACCGTCGCGCCAGCCTTGATAACGGCCTCCACCACACGGGCGAGATACTCGTTGTCAGTCCGACCAGCGTCCTCGCAGTAGAACTCCACATCGTCGACGAACCGCTTGGCGTATTTAGTAGCCGCCACGGCACGCTCGAGAATCTCCTCGCGGGTGGAGTTAAACTTAAACTGGATGTGCTCGTCAGAGGTGCCGATACCGGTATGGATACGTTTGTGCTTGGCGTATTTCAACGCCTCGAAAGCAATGTCGATATCTTTCTCTACCGCCCGAGTCAACGCACAAATCACAGGCCACGTCACAGCCTTTGAGATTTCAATCACAGAGTTGAAATCGCCAGGACTCGACACGGGGAATCCGGCCTCGATCACATCCACGCCCAATTGTTCCAGCGCCTTGGCTACCTGAATCTTCTCTACGGTATTCAACTGACAGCCCGGCACTTGTTCGCCATCTCTCAGCGTCGTATCGAAAATAAACAATCTGTCACTCATCTTTTTTATGTTCTTTTGTTCTTATGTCTAAATCAAAAGCCCTTCACACTCGGAAGTGAGAAGGGCTCTATCTAATTTTCAATGATTAATTTTCAATTATCAATATCTACACGCCTAATCACTTCCGACCACTCCTTGCAGTCGAATAATAATAAGGCCGTTAAGTAGAATCATATCGTTCATGATGTTCTCTTTTTATTGATTTCGGCTGCAAAAGTAAACAATTCTTTTGTAACGAACAAATAATTCGTCACTTTTTTGCGCAAACAGCTTACTTTTTATTCGCGGAGTGGTAAATCTTCAACATGTCAACGGGAATCAAGACCTCCATCGCGCCAATCTTCATCTTGCCGTCGCGACTGCACTTGCGCACCATCTCGTTAATCTCCTCGTCAGTAGCCTCACGACCAATCAACTCTGGGATATTCGTCGGCATACCGATGGCATGGAAGAAACGCTCGGTGGCTTCAATACCCTTCAAGGCCGTGTTGCGCGGGTCGGTGAAATCGTTGGTCACACCCATCGCGTTCACGGCAAACTGCACGAAACGGTTCAGATGCTTATCCATCACATAACGCGCCCATGATCCCCAGATGGCAGCCAAACCGGCACCATGAGTAACACCGAAAAGTCCACTCAGCTCGTGCTCCAGTTTGTGGCAGGCAAAGTCCTTCTCCGTACCGCATTCCGTCAGATCGTTGTGCGACAACGAACTGGCCCACATGATAGCGGCACGGTTGCGGTAATCCTCTGGATTCTTCAACACCTCGAACACAGCGTCCTTGACCGTTCTGAGCAGCGCCTCGGCGATGGCATCAGTCAGCATAGCGTCTTCATACTTCGAGAAGTAACGCTCCATGGTGTGCATCATAATGTCGGTGGCTCCTGCTGCCGTCTGATAGGGCGGCAAGGTATAAGTGCGCTCGGGATTCATGATGGCGAACTTACAACGGCAGAGGTCGCTGTTCACGCCTCGTTTGAGCATACCCTCGTCGTTGGTGATGACACAGCTCGACGACATCTCAGAACCAGCGGCAGGAATCGTGAGCATCACGCCGATGGGCAGACATGCCTGGGGAACGGCCTTTCCATCCCAGAAGTCCCACACATCACCCTCATAAGGTACGCCGTAGCCGATGGCTTTCGAAGAGTCGATCACACTTCCGCCACCAACAGCGAGGATGAAGTCAACACCCTCACGACAACAAAGGTCGATGCCCTCCTTCACCTTCGACAACAAGGGATTGGGCACTACCCCACCCAACTCCACAAAGTCGATGCCGGCCTCGGTGAGCATTTTCTCCACCTTGTCGAGCAATCCTGAACGACGGGCACTACCACCACCATAGTGGATGAGCACCTTCGTGCCGCCGTATTGTTTAATCAACTCCGGAAGTTTTGCCTCCGACTCATGTCCGAACACCACCCGCGTGGGGGCATAGAAATTAAAGTCCTTCATCATGATTTTTGCACTTAAAGAATAATTCTGCTGCAAATTTACGAATTTTTGAAGAGAAATGCCTAACTTTGCGGCATAAAAAATATGAAAAAGATTTTATTCTGCACGATATTACCCCTGGCTGCACTCCTTTCAGCCAGTCTGTTTATGGGCAAACCCACGCCTCATGAACTTCGCCTCAGTCGCACAAAAGGGACAGTCCCCTTTGTGAGGAAATCTACGCCGACGCCTATTCCAGAGGAGGAGCTGAACTACTATATGGAGCGTCACAATATGCAAGACGAGGGTTACGACATGGTTGTCGCTTTTGCTGGTGGCAAGCGTCATCAGGTGGAAATAGACCCAAACGTGCCCCTATGGAATGTCGGCATGTGGAACGGACACCGTCGGGAGGGAACAGCCCTCGCTCTCGACTCTCTGGGACGTACTGTGGTAGGCACCTGCCGCAACGACTCCCTCGAGACTGGTATCAGACTGGACACTCTCGGTAATTATACAGGCGACTTCCTGGAAGAGAAAGCCGAGGGTCATGGTGCCTATACAATCACCGACGAACGCGGTTATTACGAAGGACATTGGGCCAACAACCGTCGTAACGGTTTCGGACTCGCAACAGAAACGAATGCTGAGAATCAGACGAACCTGCGAGTAGGTATCTGGCGCGACGATAAGTTCATGGGCGAGCGGATGCGCTACACCACAGAACGCATCTACGGCATCGATATCGCCCGCTACCAGCACTGCAAGGGGAGAAAGAAATACGCTATCCTCTGGGACAAACTTCGCATCACGAACGTGGGCAAACGCGGTAGTCAGAATGTCAGCGGCACAGCAGACTATCCCGTCTCGTTTGTCTACATCAAGTCGACAGAGGGTACAACCATCCGCAATCAATATTATCTGAAGGACTATACCGACGCCCGCAAACACGGTATCCGCACAGGAGCCTACCACTTCTGGTCGGTACGCAGCAGCGGCGCACAACAGGCACAATGGTTCATCCGCAACACCCTGTTCCGCAGCGGAGACCTGCCTCCCGTGCTCGACGTAGAGCCTTCCGACGCCCAGATAAAGCTGATGGGTGGAGAAGAACAAATGTTCGCGCATATACGCACATGGCTAAGAATGGTAGAGCGTTATACCGGCGTCAAGCCCATCCTCTACGTGAACCAGATGTTCGTAAACAAACACCTCTCGAAACAGGCAGATCTGAAACGCGACTACGGCGTGTGGATAGCCCGCTATAGTGAGTATAAGCCCGACGTAAAACTGACCTATTGGCAACTCTGTCCTGATGGTCATGTGGCTGGTATTCAGGGCGACGTAGACATCAACGTATTCAATGGCTACCAGAGTCAGTTTGAGACATTCCTTGAAGAATCAACGATTAAGTAGAGATAAGCGATGAAGACGGTATTGATATTGGTAGGAAAGACCACAGACAAGCACTTCCAGGCAGGCATCACGGACTACGTGGAGCGCATCAGCCACTATATGCCCTTCGAGCTCGTGACGATACCTGAGCTGAAGAATACGAAGAGCTTGACAGAAGACCAGCAGAAGACAGCCGAAGGAGAACTGATTCTGAAACAGTTGCAAGCCAGCGATACCGTGGTGCTGCTCGACGAACACGGCAAGGAACTGCGCAGCGTGGAGTTTGCCCGTTGGCTGGAACAGAAGCGGAATACCGCGCGTCGCCTTGTGTTCATCATCGGAGGCCCCTATGGCTTCTCACCTGCCGTCTATGCACGCGCCAACGAACAACTGTCGCTGTCGAAGATGACTTTCTCCCATCAAATGATCCGTCTGGTGTTCACCGAACAAGTGTATCGCGCCTGCACCATCATCCGCGGCGAACCTTATCATCACGAGTAACGCACAACTTCTCATCATTCCGACGATATGATATTCTATTTCTCAGGCACAGGTAATACGAAATGGGTGGCTCGACAGATTGCCGACGCCATCGGCGAAGAACTGCTTTATATTCCTGACCTCATCAGAAAGGGGCAGTACGAATACGAATTGCGTGAAGGTGAGCGGATCGGTTTCTGCTTCCCCACTCATGGGTGGCAGCCCCCGAAGATCGTCAGGACCTTCATCCGTCAGCTCCGACTGAAAAGGTCCAAGGATGCCTTCTGCTGGGCATTGACTACTTGTGGCGACAATATGGGTGAGGCGATGACCATCCTGAATAAAGAACTGGCAAAGAATCCGCAATTAAATACAGCCGACGGCCTGCCGCTACAGGCAGAGACACTTTTCTCTGTCATCATGCCTGAGAGTTATGTTTGTCTGCCGTTCATGAAGACCGATACCGAGGAGAAGGAGGCTATGAAGATAGAACTGGCAACACAACAGATACCCCATATCATCCAGATGATCGAGGAACGGCGTCGTGGTATCGAGGAACTGGAAAAAGGTGCCACCCCCCGACTCTATTCTTACGTCATCGGCGGGTATTTCAACAAGCAGATGATTACGGATAAGAAGTTTACCGTTGACGATGACGTTTGTATCAAGTGCGGCAAGTGTGAGAAGATCTGTCCTGTTGATAATATCAAAGGAACACCGCCCGCGTGGCTTCACAACGGACGGTGTACTTGTTGTCTGGCTTGCTACCATCATTGTCCTGTGCATGCTATCAACTACGGAAGCATCACGAGGAAGAGAGAGCAATATTATTTCAATAAACGCGGGGGCCGAAGATAGCCGTACCCACACGGACCATCGTCGAACGTGTCTCAAGGGCGATGGGGTAATCGTCGCTCATGCCCCACGACCGTTCACAGAAGGCATCATCATCGGCGAAATACTGCGCCTTCACCTCGTCGAAGAAGTCGGCAGCCGTCTGCATCTCACGACGGATCTGCTCACGGTCATCGACAAACGACGCCATCATCATCAGTCCACAGATACGCACATGGTTCATCTCGCGCCATTCGCCCGCGGCGAGTAGTTCCCGACAGGCATCGAGCGTCAGACCGTATTTCGTTGCTTCCTCTGCGATATGCAGTTCCAGAAGCACCTTGATAACCCTTCCGCACTTCTCCGCCTGGCGGTTAATCTCCCGCATGAGCTTCATAGAGTCAACAGCCTCAATCATAGACACATACGGCGCGATGTATTTCACCTTATTTGTCTGCAGATGACCTATAAAATGCCACTCGATATCCTTGGGCAGCGACTCGTGCTTCTGACGCAGTTCCTGTTCGTGACTCTCACCGAAAATGCGCTGACCTTCCTCATAGGCAGCCTCAATATACTCGTTGGGGTGGTACTTGGAAATTGCCACAAGGCGTACACCCTGTGGCAATGTGTCTAACACGCTATGCAGCTTTCCTTTGACGTCGAACATATGATCGCATTTACCCCTCATACTCAGGCTTAGCGTCCTGCTGAGCCTTCTTATACTCAAAGACATCCATCAGCGTGGTCTCGGCGACGGATGCGATGACATAGTCGATCATCGTGCCACCCATCACTTCCTCGATATTCTTCACGGCTCCGTTGAAGGATCCTGCCTGAACCAGATAGGTCACCGTGCTGCGCTTCTCCTTCTCGGTCTTCTCGTCGATGGTGATGAATTGCAGCTTAGCCCTGTACCATTTGTCGGCCATATCATCGTCGGAGAAGAAGATCTCCTTATAGGCAGCCTTCTTGATATCTGCCACGTCGAACTCGCCGCTGATATAGCTCGACATCTCTTCGATGATGCGCTCTTCAGCCTCGCTGAAACTCAGGGCGTCGACGACATAGTTTTCATTCACTTTCTTCTGCAAGCCGTCTTCCATCACTTTCTCATAACGGATCTTGCACTCAAACCAAATTGCTGTTCTTGATCTCATTTTTTCTTATTGATTTCTTTTTGATGTTTCACTTTTTACTTTTTTACCTTTTTACCTTTTATTCGGTCTATATCTGTCCGGCTCAACAGGGTCGAAGGGGTCTTGGCCATACTTATCCCTGTTCCTATCATATATACTCGACTGACTGTTCTTCGGCTTCGAGGTGTTCGTAGTCGTAGTCGTCGTAGTAGTGGTTGGACGCGTGTCTGTCGACGAAGAACTGCTGCTGTTAGTCAGAGGGTTCGTCTTCTTTTCCTCGGGAACAGGTTTCAGTCCGAGATAGTCTTTATCCATCGCCTCCATCTTCTTACTCGTGATATTCTCGATGATCTCCGAGGCGATGGCCTGCGTACGGTCGGAACTGAGGTTCGTCTGCTTCGACAACTCTTCCTGCTTCTTGGCCAGATCTTCGGTCATTTGTTTCGTTTTAGAAGCGAACACTTTCTGGTCACCGTTCATCGACTCCGTATTATAGACACGTGAGATGATGATATCAGCCGCCTTCGTGAACTGTTTACGGAAGATTGCCTCGGCCTTGGCATTATACATACGCATCTTCTTCTCGTCGACGGAAGTAGAATCATTCAGTTTCTCCTGCGCCACGATAGCGGCAATCGTAGCAGAATCGAGATCGGCGCCGATACCAAGATAGTCGTCCATATTGTCCTCAAACAGATCCTCAGGAATAGGTTCCTCTACGGGTTTGACAAACTCCACAGGCTCCGTGCTGGGCAGGAGATAGAAGAACATTCCCACGATACAAAGGGCTACGGCGAGGGCTGAGAGTCCGATGACGCCTGTCTTCCTGATCGTGCGAGCCTTATTGATAGCCTGTCGCATAGCCTCTGCCGTCTGGTAACGGTCATCAGGGCTCTGGGCGGTGGCTTTCTCCACGATGTGACGCAGTTCGAAAGGCAGTCCCGATGACTGATAGATCCAGGCGATGAACTTTCCGATGGAGAAGACATCGCTACGGGCATCAGCCGAGCCGCCTGCCATCACTTCAGGAGCGACAAATTCCTCCAGATCCTCAAACAGGATATCAGCACCTATCTTCTCGTAGAACGAACCGTGACAGAGCAGTCTCACAGAACCGTCGCTCTTACGCACCAGAATATTCGATGGAGCATAACAAACATGGAAGATCTGATGGGCATGCAACTCTTCGGTGACAGCAAACAGGTCACGCAGAGTTGAAACCACATAGTTGCCCTTGGCCACCATCGACGGGTTTTCATTAAGCAGCTGCCCGATGGTGACGTAGTTGCCCACTTCTACGGCGATGGCATAGATGCCGTCTTCACCCTCGTTGGGGGTATAGTGCAACTGCTGTTTCGAATGGATCTCTGTCAGCGCCTCATGCTCAGTCTTCACGCTGTTGTTGAAGGTGATGGCATCGGCCACCTCATCGTGGAACTCCACAAAGTTGGAGTATTTCCCATCGATCAACCGCTTATAGAAATAACCATACGGCAGTCTGACCTTCGTGGTCTTCCGGACGTCTCGCGTCTCAAGCAATTCCTCGTAATTCATCCTGATTTATTGACGATTTTCTGATTTACGATTTACAATTTGTTGTAATTTTGGTGCAAAAGTACACATAAAATCTGAAAAAACGCATGAATTAAAATATTTTTAGTACCTTTGCAGCCGAAAATAAAAAATATATCAGATTGTCAATTCGTAAATCGTAAATTTTACAACGATGCCAGAAATATCCGTCCGCGGCATTGAGATGCCCGAGTCACCCATCAGAAAGCTTGCCCCTTTGGCTGCCGCAGCCAAGAAACGGGGAACGAAGGTGTATCACCTGAACATTGGTCAGCCTGACCTTCCCACACCCCAGGTGGCTCTCGATGCGCTGAAGCAGATCGACCGTAACATTCTCGAGTACTCACCCTCCCAAGGCTACCTGAGCTATCGGGAGAAGCTCGTGGACTACTACGCGAAATACAACATCAGCGTCACAGCCGACGATATTATCATCACCTCTGGCGGTTCCGAGGCAGTGCTCTTCGCCTTCCTCAGCTGCTTGAATCCCGGCGACGAGATCATCGTGCCAGAGCCTGCCTATGCCAACTATATGGCTTTCGCCATCTCTGCTGGTGCGAAGATCCGCACCATCGCCACTACCATCGAGGAGGGTTTCTCTCTGCCTAAGGTGGAGAAGTTTGAGGAGCTTATCAACGAGCGCACCCGCGCCATCATGATCTGCAACCCCAACAACCCGACGGGCTACCTCTATACCCGCCGTGAGATGAACCAGATTCGCGACCTCGTGAAGAAATACGACCTCTATCTCTTCTCCGACGAGGTGTATCGTGAATATATCTACACAGGCTCACC
>JAEEGL016944871.1_pt1 | contig 27612 bp, 24 predicted proteins | sample 9134231 | NCBI WGS metagenome assembly JAEEGL01 (sample SAMN16246548, study PRJNA631951) | gut metagenome | biome: gut microbiome; feature: rumen; material: fiber-attached | host: Bos | place: Iran: Karaj | collected 2018-10
ACAGCAGCGATATAATTAATATCGTCGCCGTGCTGTTTCATTGTACGGGCAATTTCGCGCATAGCGTCAGCACGACCTTGCTCAATGCCTTCCGCACGACCTTCTGCACGACCTTCTGCACGCCCAGCGCCAAATCCGTCATAATACCCTTCGTAACGGCTCGAATCGAATTGCAAAATTTTGTAAATTTATTTCATTTTTTCCTAAATCCATTACAAAATCCGCTTTTTTTATTTAATTTTGTCGCTCTGAAACAATTTTCGTATCAAAATGAGATTATTATACACGATTGTACTGATAATATTAGCCGGTTGCTGTTTGAAAGCGCAAAACACTTCGCTGTACGCAAGCGACAAACTTTCATCAAACAACATAACGTGTTTTTGTCAGGACAGCAGCGGATATATCTGGATAGGAACGCAGTACGGTCTCAACCGTTTTGACGGTTATAATTTTACCGTCTATCTCAGCGACCCCGGCAAAGAAAACTCCCTGAGCGACAACAATATCACTTCGCTGTACACCGACCCTGAAAACGGTCTCTGGATAGGCACGCGCAAAGGTTTCTGTTATTACGACCGCGAACACGACGAAATAATTCCCATTTGGCACAGCCGTACAAAGCCGAGAGCGGAAGTTTTCTGTCCGCTGAAAGACGGAAGGCTTTTGCTCGGAACTTCAAGTTACGGACTCTACGAAATCGACAAAAGCACACTCTCGGAACACAGGTTTCATGACTATTCCGTAGACGACAACAACGATTTTTATTACATAATTTTTCAAGACTCCAAAGAAAGAATCTGGAAAACCGACAACAACAACGTCATAAGTTGTTTTCCGAAAGAGGGCAAAAAACTGATTTTCAGGGAAAAATCCGACTTTGGAAAGCCACAGGACATTTTGGAAAAAGACGGCACCGTGTTTATAGTCTGCGGCGACGGCATTATACTTTTCAAAGACGGAGAAACCCAGAAAATCGCTTTAAAAAACTTCGGAATCACCTCTGCCGTAAAACTGAAAAACAACACAATTTTGCTCGGCACACAGACTCAGGGCGTTGTCAACATAGACATAAGCGGCGGTGATTGTCAGATAACCGGCAATTTTGTACCGACAGCCTCCGTTACCGCGCTTTTTGAAGACAGGGACGGCAACATCTGGGCTGCCTCAAAAAACAAAGGCATTATTTTTATTTCAGCCAAACAGTCCATCTTTTCATCGTGGAACATACCTTCTGACAGCCAGAGCGATTTTACGGTCGTGAACGCGGCTGCGCTTTCGTCAAAAGGCACTCTCTGGTGCAGTCTCAGCAACGGCAGCGCGGTAGAAGTTGACAGCAGCGGACAAATCGTCAAAACCGTCAAAGGCGAAGAAAATATGTGCTATATCTGTCAGACTCAGGACGGAAAAATGTATTCCGCAACACAAAACGCGGTTTACAGTTTCAACCCCGAAACCGGCACAAACAAACTTCTGAAAGCGCATCTCGACTGCGAAAGAATTACCTCAATCATCGAAAAAGACGGCAGCCTGTATATCGCAAGGCACGGCAAAGGTTTGGAAATCTTCAACTTAAAAACCCTTGACGCAGAAAACCTCAACATGTACCAGATTTCAAGAAACGGCGGTTTTCTTTGCAACGACTGGATCAACGACATGCTCCTTGACAGCAATATGCTTTGGATAGCAACCGTTTCGGGAGTTACCTGTTACGACATCAAGACAAAAGAGTTTTCTTTGGACGGCAAAACGCACATTCTTAACGACATAAACTGTATTTGTCTTGAAAAAATCTCCCCGACGGTAACGGTTATCGGTACGGAAAAAGGTCTTTACGCTTATTATTCTGACAAACAAACGGTTGAGGTTTTTCCGAACTCGTCGTCATTGGAGGGCATAACCATCAAAAAAATACTCAACAACGACGGCAATTTGTGGATAAGCACCTCAAACGGTATCTGGCACTACAAATACAAGGAAAACATTTTTATCCCGTATATCGGGAGCGACGGACTTGTTGACAAAGAATATTCCGAAAACATCGGCATCAACATTCTGCCCGAACTGTCGGTTTTCGGCAATTCAAAAGGCTTTACGGCATTCAATCCTAAATACGACAGTTTTGAGACCGACAAACCCGGCACGCCTTTTCTGACGGACGTTTTTATCAGCGGCAACAAGATAACCGGCGAAGAAAAAAATTCTCCCGTCTTGGAATACCGCGACAATTCCGTCATTATGAATTTCACGGTTTTTGACTACGCCTCCACCAAAAACATTTCATACGAGTATTCCCTCAACGGCAATCCGAAAGTAAAACTGCCTGCGGGAGAAAATTCGGTTTCGCTTTACAACCTTCCGGCGGGCAGATACAAAATGGACATCACTGCAACAAACAACAACGGCGGAGTTTCTGAAAAACGCAGAATTTCAATCCTCGTAAAAGAGCCGTGGTACAAATCCACCGTCGCAATTTTGCTATACATTTTTACATGTATTGCGATAATAATATACATCATAATCCGCATAATCAAGGTAAAAAAACACAGAATCTACGAGGAAAAAACGCAATTTCTCATCAACGCTACGCACGACATACGTACGCCCCTTACGATGATAATTTCGCCTTTGAACCAACTGCTCAAAGAAGAAACCTCTGACGACAAACGCCGCCGTCTTATGACCATAAGCCGCAATGCTGACAAGATTCTTGACCTTATAAATCAAATACTTTTCTTGCGCAAAATTGACAAACAGCAGGCGGGAATTTTGTGTCGCAAAACGGATTTGAAAAACTATATCACGCGGAGCATAAAACTCTTTGAAGACACCGCCAAACAAAGGGACATCGACTTTACTTTCAACGCGCAGACCGCAGTTGAGGCATACGTTGACAACGACAATTTTGACAAAGTTATTAACAATATAATTTCCAACGCTTTCAAATACACTCCCGACGGCGGCGAAATCACCGTCAGTCTTTCAAAAGACAGCGAAAACGCGCTGATTGAGGTCAGCGACACGGGACAAGGCCTCAACGAAAACGACATAAAAAACATTTTCACAAGGTTTTACCAAAGCAGCAGCCGTCCCGAAGTCAAGACCGAAGGCACGGGTATAGGACTTAACATTTGCAAAATTATTGTAGAAAAACATCACGGCACAATTTCTGCGAAAAACCGCGAAGACTGCCGGGGCAGCGTTTTCAGCGTAACTATTCCGCTTGGGACAAGTCATTTGAAATTAGAAGAAATCGCCGAAGAGCCGGAAGTTGCTACTCAAACAACCGCACAAAGCAAAAACACGCCATCGTCAAAAATTCTGCTCGTAGACGACAGCGAAGATATATGCAATTATATTTTGTCGGAACTCTCCGGAAGTTTCAACTTTCAGGTACGGCACAACGGCAAAGACGCTTTGAAAGTTTTGATGGAAGAAAACATCGACCTTGTTATCAGCGACATAATGATGCCTGTAATGGACGGCTTGACACTTTTGAGAATGATAAAAAGCAACAACAAAACCAACCACATACCGGTAGTTTTGCTTTCGGGACAGTCGGAAATTGCCAACCGTCTTGAAGGTCTCAGCCGAGGCGCGGACGGTTTTTTAGCAAAGCCTTTTATCATCGAAGAATTGAACGTAATGATAAAAAACCTTCTGAAAAAGAACACGATTCTAAAAAGCAAATTTTCAGGAAATCAGGAGTTTTTGGAGCAGAACGTCAAAGACGTACAAGTCAGCAACCCCGACAAGGAAATCGTTGAAAAAGTCATCAAAAACATCAACGAAAACCTCGCCGACCCGGATTTCAACGTTACCGCGCTTGCAGAAAACGTCGGAATAAGCCGCGTTCAACTTCACCGCAAACTGAAAGATTTTGCGGGCATAAACGCCTCAAACTTAATCCGTAACATCAGGCTTGAACAAGCGGGCAGAATGTTGAGCGAAACCTCAAATACGATAAGCGAAATAGCCTACGCGGTAGGATTCAACAACGTAGGACATTTTTCCAAGGTGTTTAAACAGCATTTCGGAATTTCACCGAAAGATTATGCAAAAATGCAATCCGAAACAGACGGAAATGAAAACGACAACGAAGAAGATATGTAAAATTAAAGGGCGAAGAAATTTCCGCCCTTTAATTTTTTTATAACTTTTCTGCCAACTCTTCAACCGATTTTTTGTCGGTTTCCTTGAACGCGCCTCTTATAGTAATCTGTTGCTCAATGATTTCCACGTCTTTGAAATCCTTGACAAGTTCTTTCATAATGCGTGCCGCCTGCGGTGCCCACGAGCCGTTTTCAATAAACGCAATTTTGCGCTTTTGAAAGTTTTTGATTTTGAGATGATGGATAAAATCAACCATCTTCGGAAACAGTCCGCCGTCGTAAGTCGGAGCCGCCAAAACCAACGTATCGTGTCTGAAAGCGTCTTCAACAGCCTCAGCCCAGTCTTCCTCACAAAGATTTGCGATTGCAATGTGCTTTGAGGTCTTCTTTTTCAAAACTTCCGCCAAGTATTCTGCCGCATTGCCAGTGTTGGAGTGCATCGTGCAGTAAGCGACAAAAACGCCTTCGGTTTCAACGTCGTATTTTGACCAAATATCGTAAAGTCTTACTGCCTCAGAGAGCATTTCGCCTTTCAAAATAGGACCGTGAAGCGGACAAATCGTTTGAATGTCAAGCGTTGCGGCTTTTTTCAAAAGTGCCTGAACCTGCGCTCCGTATTTTCCGCATATATTGAAATAATAACGTCTTGCCTCGCACGACCAGTCGTCAGGCTCGGAGTCATAAACGCCGAACTTTCCGAAACCGTCAGCCGAAAACAAAACTTTTGCTTCAACTACGTATGTCACAATCACTTCCGGCCAGTGAACCATCGGCGCGGTAAAAAATTTGAGCGTGTTTTTACCCAATTTCAACTCGTCGCCTTCCTTAACCGTTAAGAAATCAGCCTTTAAATCCGGGAAATACAACGGCAGCATTTTTTGCGCCGCCGCCGAGCAAACCACTTTCAAAGACGGGTATTTGTTAATCAACTCGCCCAAAACGCTTGAATGATCAGGCTCTACGTGCTGAACGATTATGTAATCGGGCTTTTTGCCGTTTAACGCTTTGTCCAACAAGTCAAGCCATTCCGCTTTTTTCGCCTTGTCAACGGTATCCATAATTGCAATTTTCTCATCTTCAATGAGATAAGAATTGTAGCACATACCGTCTTCAAGCATATACTGTCCCTCAAACTGCGTGATTTCCTTATCGTCGCAGCCGATATATTTTATATCTTTGTTTATTATTTTGTCCATTTTCTGTTTTAATTAAAACGCCTCATGCCGGCGGGGCAGTTCTTTCTTGAAAGAAAGAACCAAAGAACTTTCGGAGATATTAATTAGGGAAAGCCTTTAAGGGCTTTCCCTAATTAATATCTCTTAAAAGTTTTCCGGTTCCCTTTTTCAAAAGGGAACGCCCCGCGGCGAGCGTTTTTCGATTAATGCGCATTAGCACCGGAAACGATTTCGATGATTTCGTTTGTGATTGAAGCCTGACGCACTTTGTTGTATTGAAGATTGAGGTCTTTGATAAGTTCCGTTGCGTTGTCGGTTGCCTTGTTCATGGCTGTCATACGCGCACCCTGCTCGCCCGCAAAACTCTCCGCAAGCGCACTGAAAAGCACGGTTTTAAGCCACTGAGGTATCAGGGACGTGATTATCGTCTCCTTGTCGGGTTCAAAAATATAATCGCTCTTAAACTTCGATTTTTCCGCCTTGAAATTCAGCGGCAAAAAGTCAGTCTCGCTCACATTCTGAACCGCAGGATTGACAAACTCGTTGTAAACCAACTTTATGCAGTCGAACTTCTTTTCCAAAAACAAATCCGTTATCTCTTGAACAATTTCAGCGCAAACGCCGTATTCCACCTTGTCAACGGCCTCGTTGCGGCTTTTGTAAACCTTGAAACCACCTTTTGACAACTGCTCGGAAATTTTTTTGCCGATTGCGTAGTATTGAATGTCAAGACCGGGATTATTGTCTCTTAACGCAGCGCATTGTTTGAAAATATTACCGTTAAAACCGCCGCAAAGTCCTTTGTTGGAACTTACGGCAACTACAAGCACAGTTTTTGTCTCCCGCTTTTGAATGAAAACGTTGTCGGTGTTTTCCTTCAACGTTTCGTCCAAAAGTGAAAGTATCTCCTGCATTTTGTTTTTATACGGAACTATCTGAGCGGCAAACGACTGCGCCTTCCTCAATTTTGCCGCCGCCACCATCTTCATCGCCGAGGTTATCTGACGGGTGGAGGTGACAGAGGCAATTCTTCCGCGTATTTCTTTTAAATTCGCCATATACTATTTGTAATTTGAGGCAACGTCCTTTGCAACGGGTTCAATTGCCGCAGTTATTTGGTCGTTGATTGTGCCTTTTGACAAAGGTGTGAGAATGTCGTCTTTGTGGGCGACTTCGAGTTTGTCGATAAACTCCTTCTCAAAATCCCTGACTTTGTTTAGCGGCACGTCTTTCATCAAATTGTGCGTTCCGCAATACAGAATCGCAATCTGCTGTTCAACCCTGTACGGCGAATATTGCGGCTGTTTAAGGATTTCGACGTTACGGCGTCCTTTTTCCAAAACCGCTAACGTAGCCGCGTCAAGGTCGGAACCAAATTTTGAAAACGCTTCCAATTCTCTGAACTGCGCTTGGTCGAGTTTCAACGTACCGGCAACCTTTTTCATGGCTTTGATTTGAGCGTTACCGCCTACACGCGACACCGAAATTCCGACGTTGATAGCCGGACGGACACCCGCGTTAAAAAGGTTAGACTCCAAGAAAATCTGACCGTCGGTAATTGAAATGACGTTGGTCGGAATATACGCCGACACGTCGCCAGCCTGCGTTTCGATAATCGGGAGAGCCGTCAGCGAACCGCCGCCTTTTACCAAATGCTTGATTGACTCCGGAACGTCGTTCATCTGTTTTGCGACCTCGTCGTTGTTGATGATTTTTGCTGCCCTTTCCAAAAGCCTTGAATGGAGGTAGAACACGTCGCCCGGATAAGCCTCACGTCCTGGCGGTCTACGAAGAAGCAAAGACACTTCACGGTAAGAAACCGCTTGTTTCGACAAGTCGTCGTAAACGATTAACGCCGCACGACCCGTATCGCGGAAAAATTCGCCGATTGCCGCGCCTGCATACGGTGCATAATACTGCAAAGCAGCCGGCTCGCTCGCTGTCGCCGAAACGATTACGGTATAAGGCATTGCGCCTTTTTCCTCCAATGTTTTAGCGAGTTGCGCCACCGTCGAACCTTTTTGTCCGATTGCAACGTAAATACAATAAACAGGTTCGCCTTTGTCGTAAAACTCTTTCTGATTGATAATTGTGTCGATTGCGATAGCCGATTTTCCTGTCTGACGGTCGCCGATAATAAGTTCCCTCTGACCCCTTCCGATAGGAATCATCGCGTCAATCGCTTTCAAACCTGTCTGCAACGGCTCTGTTACGGGCTGACGGTAAATCACGCCCGGTGCTTTCCTTTCCAAAGGCATGTTGTAGACCTCGCCCGTGATTTCGCCTTTTCCGTCCAAAGGTTCTCCTAAGGTGTTGACCACACGTCCCAACAAACCTTCGCCGACATTGATTGACGCGATTTGTTTTGTGCGTTTTACCTGCGAGCCCTCGTGGATTCCGTCAGAAGAACCGAGCAAAACCGCGCCCACGTTGTCTTCTTCAAGGTTAAGGACTATGCCTCTGACTCCGTTGTCAAACTCTATCATTTCGCCGGCTTGTACGTTAGACAAACCGTATATAAGTGCCGTACCGTCAGCAACTTGAAGAACCGAACCGACCTCGTTTAATGCGACATCGGTATCCAAGCCCTGCAACTGCCTTTTCAATATTTCCGATACTTCACCGGGTTTTATGGAAGCCATAGTTTAATTATTTTAATTTTTCTTTTACTTTCTTTAACTGTGTTCTGATACTTGCATCGTAGACCTTGTCGTCTATCTGAACTATCAGACCGCCGATAATGCTTTCGTCGGTTTTTTCAAAGAGTTCCACCGAACTTGTCTCGTCCTGACCCTTGACAAGCGACGAAATCTTAGAAGCCGTATCCTTGTCAAGTTTTGCCGCAGAAGTGATGACAACTTTGCGGATATTCTTGCGCTGAGCGTAAAAACCGAGATAATTCATACAGATTATCTTCAAAAAGTTTTCTCTTTTGTTTTTAACAGTCATTGCAAAAAAATCCAAAGTCAACTTCTGAAATTTTCCCTCAAACATCGAGTTGAAAATCTTGATTTTGTCATTAGGAGATATAACGGGGCTGTCCAAGACCGCTTTAAAATCCTCCGCCCCGTTAATACAGTCAAGCAGAACGGCCACGTCGCCCTTAACCTCGGTCTCGATTTTTTGCTCAACCGCGGTTTGAAGCAACGCTTTTGCATATCTGACTGATATTTTGCTGTTGTTCATCTGCTTAAAAAGTATTAGTTCAGAGAAATTTCTTTAACAAGTTCCTTGACGTAACCGTTTTGTTTGTCCTCGGTCGCGAGTTCCCTTTTGAGGATTTTTTCGGCGATTTCCACCGAAAGACTTGCAACTTTTGAGGTCAGTTCCGCCATAGCCGCCTCTTTTTCCGCCGCGATTTCTCCTTTGGCGGCGGTTATGATTTTGTCTGCCTCTAATTTGGCTGCAGATTGCGCCTCGGATACGATTTTATCTTTTGCGGCCTTAGCCTCGCGCAATATCGCCTCCCTTTCTGCACGCGCCTGTTTTAAGATTTCCTCGTTTTCGGCGTTGAGTTTTTCCATCTGGGCTTTTGCCTGATTAGCAGCCTCCAACGATTTTGAAATCTCATCTTCCCTGTCTTGAAGCATTTTCAAGATAGGTTTCCACGCAAATTTTTTCAGGATTATCAGCAAAATGCTGAAAGAGAGAACCATCCAAAACAGCAGCCCGAAGTCCGGAGTAACGAGATTCATAACTTGTATTTTTTTTAATTCAACAAAATGTATTCCGCCCCAAGAGCCAACCGCTTTGCAAGCGGAATACTTTTTTTCTTAAAGCCGGATTAACCGACAATAACCAACAGACAGCAAACGATTGCAAAGAATGCAACACCTTCCACCAAAGCGGCTGCGATAATCATGTTAGAACGAATATCGCCGACTGATTCGGGCTGACGTGCAATAGCCTCCATTGCGGAAGAACCGATTTTGCCGATACCGATTCCGGCACCGATTACACCCAAACCTGCGCCGATACCTGCGCCGAATTTTGCCATAAAAGCCAAAGCCGCATCTGCGGGCATCGCATCAAGCAATGCGTTCAAAATAGTCAATAGTGTCATATCTGTATATATTTAAAAAATTAGTAATTCATTTTTTCAATTGTCAATTGTCAATTTTCAATTTTCAATTGTCAATTTACCGCCGGTTTTTCTTCATGCTCTTCTGCTACCGCCATGCTGAAATAAATTGAAGACAGAAGCGTAAAGACGTATGCCTGAATAAAGGCTACAAGCAATTCCAAAGCCGACATAAACACGGTAAAGAGAATCGAAACCGTAGAAACGCCATAACCTGCTCCCACACTTTTTGCTCCGAAAAGGAAAATCAGCGAGAAGAAACCGAGGGCGATGATGTGTCCGGCAGTGATGTTAGCAAAAAGTCGGACCATAAGGACAATCGGTTTTGTGAACATACCCATAATTTCGACAGCCGGAAGAATAGGCGGCATTTTGAGCCACCATGGAGTGCCTTTCGGCCAGAAAATATCGAGCCAATATTCTTTTTTACCGTTGATAGTCGTGATAACAAAAACGAACAATGCCAACACGCAAGTTACTGCGATATTGCCGGTTACGTTTGCACCGCCCGGCAAAATCGGAATCAAGCCGAGAAGGTTGTTAATAAAGATAAAGAAAAATACAGTCATCAAAAACGGCATAAACTTATCGCCGTGTTTTTTGCCGAGCGAAGCATACGCAATGTCGTCGCGGACAAAAAGTACCACGAGTTCCAAAGCGTTGAAAAAGCCGTGCGGGGCTTTGCCTTTGTTGTTTTCGTAGTATTTTTTCATCTTTATAAATATAAAGGAGATAAGACAAACCGAAAACAAAAGAGCAAAAACGTTTTTAGTAATAGAAAAATCCCACGGACGAACCTCTTCTCCGTCGATAATTTCTACGAGTTTGCCTTTGTAGTTTTCGGACTCGGAAATCTTAAAACCCTCAAATTCCTGCTCTCCGTGATGAAGGTTGGAAGAAGAGAAAATATGCAAACCGGTTTTTTCGCTATAAACGATACACGGGAGCGGCAGCGAAAGATGAAAGTCGCCGAAAGTGGCAACGTGCCATTCATAAGCATCGCCGATATGCTCCATAATAAGTTCGCCGGGCTCAAAAGCCGCCTCGTCTGCGCTTTCCGTTGTCTGATTTTGCGCGAAACCAAGGTTTGCGGTTATAAAAATCAAAACAAAAAGTGTTAATTTTTTCAGTAAATTCATAATATACAACCTTTTAACGATTTCTTTAAAGTTGTTGTTTTTTAATTCCCTAAGTTAATATTTTTTTAACGAATATTCCAAATAAATTAACAATTTTTTTTTAGTTTTTTTTAATGTAAGGAGCAAAAGAATTGATTTTCAAAGAAATAAAGAAAGAAAATTATCTAACTTGTGCGGCAAGCGCGTCCGGGTCGCGGTGGGTATCAAGGAAATGAAATTCATCGTTAATTCAATGTTAACAAAATGGAAAAACGATTTCGCAGGTTGCAATAATGACTTTTCCATAGTGGAAAAACGATTTCGCAGGTTGTAATGATGACTTTTCCATAATGGAAAAACCATTTTGCACCTTGCAATAATGACTTCTCCATTGTGGAAAAATCATTTCGCACATTGCAATAACGACTTCTCCATTGTGGAAAAACGATTTTGCACCTTGCAATAATGACTTCTCCATAGTGGAAAAACGATTTTGCAAGGTAAAGGAGTATTGGAACGCAGGCATCCCTGCCTGCAAAATGCTTATAAGGCGGGCTGGAAGCCCGCACTCCAACTTTTCAAACAGCCCCGTGTGGTTTTTCGTTAGTTAGCGGGGGTTTTTGCCGCTTACGCGGCAACACAGCCGCCTAACGTATACCGCCGCTCCGCGGCTATTTTTTGGACATTAAAGCATTTTTGATTTTAATGCCGAATTATCGTATTACTATTTTCTGCGTCTTTACACCTGTTTTGACAATATAAACACCACTTTTATTAATAATGATTTCGGTTTTCGTATTTATTGGCTTTATGTTTTTCACAATATGCCCAGACATGTCGGCGATTGTAATTTCTGAATTGGCGTTTTCTACAAAAATTGTTTTGTCAAACGACCATATTTTTACAGAAGAATTTGCGGCAAGGTCGCCGACGGCTGTTTCAACGTCGGTATTTTCGGGTTTTTCGATGACTTCCGGCTGCTGTACCTCAACTTCAAAAGCGGTTGAAAGTCCGAGATATTCAGCGGTAACTGTCTGTTTGCCGGGTTTGTTGCGGTCATAACCTGAAATTTTTGCCGCTGACAATTCAACAATTTCTTCATCGCCGTTGTCGTATTTTACGGTGATTTCACCTTCTGAAAGGTCAAGATATTCACCTTTTATATATTCCATTTTTGCAGGCGAAGTCGTTATTGAAATTGAAACTGCGGATTTTGGCTTTACATCGGTTTCCGATTTCTTATCCGTAAAATATCCCGGAGCATCCTCGCCGCCGTCAATGCGGGCATAAGTTGCATTAATCATACTTTCATTATATACAGTTCCTTTCCCGCCGACCAGATTGCTACATTCATTAAACATTTTCTCGGAAAATGTAACATTATCAGTTGTCCAATCATCACCGACATAAATTGTTTTGAGTTTTTGGCAACCAGAAAATATTGAACTCATATCCGTAACATTTTCTGTATTAAAACTGTTCAAATCCAGATTTGTAAGACTGATACAACCGGAAAACATTGAACTCATATTTGTAACTTTTGCAGTGTTAAAACTGCTCAAATCAAGACTTGTAAGGCTACTACAACCAGAAAACATTGAACTCATATCCGTAACATATTCTGTATTAAAATTACTCAAATCAAGACTTGTAAGACTGCTACAATCATGAAACATTTCACTCATATTCGTAACATTTCCCGTATTAAAACTGCTCAAATCAAGACTTGTAAGGCTGTTGCAATTATAAAACATACACTTCATATATGTAACGTTTTCCGTATTAAAACTGCTCAAATCAAGACTTGTAAGACTGCTACAACCAGAAAACATTCCACTCATACCCGCCATAACGTTTCCCGTATTAAAACTGCTCAAATCAAGACTTGTAAGGCTTGTGCAATCCTCAAACATCCAACCCATATTCGTAACGTTTTCCGTATTAAAACTGCTCACATCAAGACTTGTAAGACTGCTACAACCAGAAAACATTGAACTCATACCCGTAACATTTTCTGTATTAAAACTACTCAAATCAAGACTTGTAAGACTGCTACAACCAGCAAACATTGCCCACATATTTGTAACATTTTCAGTATTAAAACTGCTCAAATCAAGACTTGTAAGACTACTACAACCGCCAAACATCCTACTCATATTCGTAACGTTTCCCGTATTAAAACTGCTCAAATCAAGACTTGTAAGGCTTGTGCAATCGGCAAACATCCAACGCATATCCGTAACGTTTCCCGTATTAAAATTGTCCAAATCAAGACTTGTAAGTCCGCTACAATTAGCAAACATAAGACTCATATCCCTAACGTTTCCTGTATTAAAACTGCTCAAATCAAGACTTGTAAGACTGCTACAACGAGAAAACATTGAACTCATATCCGTAACATTTTTTGTATTAAAACTACTCAAATCAAGACTTGTAAGACTACTACAACCAGAAAACATTCCACCCATATTCCTAACTTTTCCTGTATTAAAACTGCTCAAATCAAGACTTGTAAGACTACTACAACCAGAAAACATTCCACCCATATCCGTAACGTTTCCCGTATTAAAATTGTCCAAATCAAGACTTGTAAGTCCGCTACAATTAGCAAACATATTACTCATATTCCTAACATTTCCTGTATTAAAACTGCTCAAATCAAGACTTGTAAGACTACTACAACCAGAAAACATTAAACTCATACTCGTAACGTTTTCAGTATTAAAACTGCTCAAATCAAGACTTGTAAGTCCGCTACAATTAGCAAACATATACATCATATCCGTAACATTTTCCGTATTGAGATATTCTTTCATTCCTACAATTTCAGTAAGTTCTGAACAATAGTAAAACCACAACGCGCAACTTGTCGGTTTATAATTAGCAAACGTTTCATCGAAAACTACTTTTGTAATTTTCGTGTTTACAGCAGACCAACCTTTATCAACCTCAGTCATCATTTCATACGCGTCTGCCGTTTTTTTATCATCATATTTTAATGTCAGTGTTCCGCTCGTTTCATCAAAGACTGCATACGCTTCTTGACCTGATGCTTTCCCGTGAAATAACAGCAAGGAAAACAGAACAATTATAAACAAATTGATTTTCTTTAAATTTTTCATAACATTTAAGTTTTCAGTTATTTATTACACCCACATACATTCCCTTTTTATTTCTTCATGTTTTTATTAATGTGATTATCCAGCAAAAATACCAGATAATCACACTAAAACAGATTACAAGGTTATGTAACCTTCTCTAATTGCGAACTCCAATGCTTGGGGCAAAGCCTCAACAGGCATTTCACCCATTCTTTTTGCTTTTCCTGCTGCATCAAATGTTGTAAATTTAAACGATTTAATATCATCGTTCCCATTAGCCCATGATGCGACACCCAATCGCAATTCACATTCAGGATTCTTCCTGTACTCTTCAAAAACTTCCGGTTTCATAACATTTTTTTGATTTTTCTCCGCCGAACACTCACCAAAACTCGGAATTATACAAAAAAGGAAAAGACGTGGGAGTTTTTTCATTCACTTACCCCACTTGTCGCAGGCCTTCGCATTGCCTTTACCTCATGGGATAAGCAACGCAAAAGTCCACGTCTATATAAAGGCAAGCCGTAACAAGAAGATACGGCTACGCCCGTACATACGTACAACGTGGACGTTTCGTTGCCGTTCTCTACGAGGTAGACAAAGTTGCGAAGTTTGCGACAAGTAGAAGATACGTCAATAAAAACGTCCTTGGATTCGGAACGGCTATTTGCCGACCTATCTGCTACAAATATACGAAAAATTTTGAAAAATGTTTCCGAAAAATAAAACTTTTTTTGAAAAAAATTACAAAGAATTGAATTCCAGCCGCAGAGCGGCGGCATACGTTAGGCGGCCGTGTTGCCGCGTAAGCGGCAAAAACCCCCGCCGAAAAAAAAACATTTCATTTGTAATATTGTTGGATTTGCTTGCATGGTTAGATTTTATTTCAGCACTCCTTTTTTACGCATAAACGAAACCAAGTCTTCGACAATATATTCTTTGGAAAACGTGTGCAAAACGTCATAACACGGCACAATATATCCGTCTATAATGCCGGAATCAGACATCAAGTGATAAATTTTTTTCGCACTTTTACAGAGATATTCAGCCACGTTGCCGACACAAAAAATAGTAAAATTCAAAATTTTAAAATCCATATTTTCCAAAATATTTATCAGGTGTAAAGTTAAACAGTTTTTCCGAAATTTTGCAAAATTATTTCAAAAAATTTTTTTTAACCGAAAATTCATATTAACTTTGCAGCGTAGTTAATGTTTTAAGCAAGGGAGAATCCAAAATGGAAACCGTTTTGAATTCTTCTTTGTTTTTTGTTTTATCTAATAAAATTAAAAAGAAAATGGCAAAAACCACTTACTTGACCGAAGAAGGTCTAAAAAAACTCAATGACGAGTTGGATCATTTAATCGCCATAGAGCGTCCGAATATATCAAAACAGATAGCAGAGGCGCGCGAAAAAGGCGACCTTTCTGAAAACGCAGAATACGATGCGGCAAAAGAGGCTCAGGGTCTTCTTGAACTTAAAATTTCAAAACTTCAAGACCTCATCAAAAACGCCCGCGTCATCGACAAAAGCCAGATGCAGTCCGACATCGTTCAGATTCTCAGCAAGGTAACGATTCAGAACGTTAAAAACAAAATGAAAATGACTTACACCCTTGTTGCAGAAAGCGAGGCAAATCTCAAAGAAGGTAAAATCTCCGTTGAAACGCCTATCGCAAAAGGTCTTATGGGCAAAAAAGTCGGAGATATTGCAAAAATAAAAATCCCCGCAGGCGAGGCAGAGTTCAAAATCATTGACATCAGCATTTAAAAACTTATAAAAAAATGGCAACAATTTTTTCACGTATTATAAAAGGTGAGATACCTTGTTACAAAATCGCCGAAAACGACGAGTTTTTTGCTTTTTTGGATGTTAACCCGATTCAAAAAGGCCACACGTTGGTAGTTCCGAAAGAAGAAATTTCTTATATTTTCGACATCAACGACGACAAATTAGGTCGTTATATGGCTTTTGCAAAAAAAGTTGCCGCAGCAATCAAAGCGGCAATCCCTTGCGTAAAAGTCGGCATCGCGGTAGTAGGTCTTGAAGTGCCTCACGCTCACATACATTTAGTACCCTTAAACGAGGTCAACGATATGTCTTTTGAACACAAAATGACGTTGGAAAAGGCCGAAATGCAGGAAATCGCCGACAAAATCGTAAGCAAATGGGAGAATTAGAAGCGTTAATTTTAGGCGTTGTACAGGGCTTGACGGAGTTTTTACCTGTCAGCAGCAGCGGACACCTTCAAATCGGGCAACACCTTTTGGGCGTTCAAGAAACCGGCGGTCTTACTTTTGACATCGTGGTACACGTTGCAACCGTCCTGGCAACAATTACGATTTTCAGAAAAGAAATTTGGGATTTGATTTGCGGCTTTTTCAAAAAACTAAATCCCGATAACAATCTTCCGCTTTGGCAAAGGCTCAACGATGCACAGCGTTATGTGGTTTTGATTGTGATTTCAATGATTCCAATCGGCATTGTAGGTCTTTGTTTCAAGGACAAAGTTGAAGAAATCTTTGCGTCAAGCATTGTTGTTGTGGGCGTTTGTCTTATGGTAACGGCGTGTTTGCTTGCCTTGACGCACTTTTTCAAAGCCGATGAAGCCAAAGAGAAAAAAGAAATTTCTCCGCTTCACGCTTTTATAATAGGCTTGGCACAGTCTATTGCGGTTTTGCCGGGACTTTCAAGGTCGGGTTCAACGATTGCAACAGGTCTGCTCTTGGGCAACAAAAGGGAAAACGTAGCGCAGTTTTCGTTTTTGATGGTGATTCCGCCGATTTTGGGCGAAGCATTGTTGGACTTCAAACATATTTTTGCACCGTCAGCAGAATATTTGGCTGAACACGGAGCCTCAACTCCGACACCGGCATTAGCGTTGATTGTCGGCTTTGTAGCGGCGTTCATCAGCGGCTGTTTTGCTTGCAAATGGATGGTTCAACTTATAAAAAAATGCAAACTCATTTATTTTGCAATTTATTGTTTTATAATGGGAATCGTTTGCATTACATTATTATAAAAGATAAAAAATGCAACACACATACACCACAACAGGAACTTGTGCAAAAATAATAACTTTTGACAAGGACGAAAACGGAATCATCACCAACGTAAAATTCTTCGGCGGCTGTTCGGGCAATCTGAAAGCAATTTCAAAACTTGTTAACGGTATGTCTGCCGACAAGATTTACGAACTTCTTTCTGGCAACCTCTGCGGCGACAAACCTACTTCTTGCGCCGATCAGTTGGCAAAAGCAGTAAAATCAGTATAAAAAAAATCAGGAGTTTTTTACTCCTGATTTTTTTTTTAATAGTTACACCCTTATTCCCACCATAGTCATGTCGTCTATTTGTGAAATACCGCCGCGCCAAGCAATAATTTCTTGTTCGAGGGCTATACGTTGTTCGTTTAAAGGTTCGTTATGAATTTCAACAAGAGTTGCAATAAGGTTTTTCAAAAGAAACTTTTTACAATTACTACCGCCGAGTTGATCTTGAAGCCCGTCCGAAAACATATAAACCATATCACCTTTTTCAATGTTGACTGTAAAAGTCTGGAAATACGTCCGCTCTACAATATACTTACCGACAGGCATAGAATCACCTTTCAATTTGATAACATTATCACCTCTTATAATCAAAGCAGTCTGATTTGCAATGGCATAACGGATTTCCATTTTTTCAAAGTCGAAACAACAAATTGTCATATCCATACCGTCATCGAGCGTACGACCGTCTTTTGCCACGAGAGTGGTTTTTATAAAAGTTCTCATGCGGTCGAGCACTGTGCCGGGTTTTTCCGCGTCAGATTCCGTTACCATATATTCCCTAAGCGCAGAAACTCCGAGCATCGAAAGCAATGCGCCCGGAATACCGTGTCCTGTACAGTCGGCGGTAATCATTACTGAATAACGTCCGCAGCGTATTGCGCGGTAATAGTCGCCGCCTACAATGTCCCTCGGACGGTAAAGCACAAAATTTTCGGGAAAAACAGCCTTGACATCAACAATCGAGGAAATCACAGCCGCTTGTATACGGCTTGCATAAATTACGCTCGCTAACATTTTTTGGTTGACTTCGCGGATTTCCATGTTTTTTTCGGCCATCTGGCTTTCGGATTTATGCTTTACTTTAATTATCTTATAAACTACTATAATAAAAGCAATTACAAGCACAAACAATACAGCAAACGAGCCGATAACAACGTCAATATGGTCATTAACCCAAGCGCGCACGACTTCGCTCCACTGCATCACTGAAAGAAATATGTTGAAATAGAAGTTCATCAAATGACTTTCATACAAATTTCACACCAACAATTTTACTTTTTTTTACATAATAAGTTAAACTATTTGCACGCCGAAATGTCAAAATAGTACGATTAAGATAAAACTGAATAAAATGAAAAAAATTTTTACACTGTTGATGACTTTTCTAACTATAACCATCACAGCATTTGCACAAGAAAGAGAAATTTCAGGCGTATTAATTGACAGCGACACAAAAGAGCCTGCGTATCAGGCAACAGTCAGATTATTAAAAACTGATAGTTCGCTTGTAACAGGAGCCATAAGTAACGAACATGGATTTTTCAAAATGAATGTCCCGACAGACGGGGATTTCGTCATAAAAGTAACCAGCGTAGGTTTTGAACCGCTCGTGAAAAACGTTTCGATAAAACAAGGCAAAAATATTAACCTCGGCAAACTTATGATAAAACCAGCCTCAGTAGAATTAGAAGAGGCGGTGGCAACTGCATACGCCGCCAAAATGACGGTAAAACAAGATACTTTCGTTTATAACGCCGACGCTTTCCGCACACCGGAAGGCTCTGCAATAGAAGAACTTGTGAAAAAACTTCCCGGCGCAGAAATTGACGATGACGGAAAAATCACAATCAACGGCAAAGAGGTAAAAAAAATCCTCGTTGACGGCAAGGAGTTTATGACCGGCGACACAAAAACAGCCATGAAAAACCTTCCGACTTCAATCGTCAACAAGATAAAGGCATACGACCAAAAAAGCGATTTGGCACGTATCACCGGCATCGAAGACGGCAACGAAGAAACTGTCCTTGATTTCGGCTTAAAACCGGGCATGAACAAAGGTATGTTTACGAATTTGGATTTAGGTTTAGGAACCAAAGACCGTTATTCTTGGCGCGGTATGGGAGCATTTTTTGCAGACAAACAGCGCGTTATGCTTTTCACTAACGCCAACAACATCAACGATAGAGGTTTCGGATTCGGACATCCACGTTTCGGCGGAAACGGCAACGGTCTTAACGCTACAAAAATGGTTGGCTTAAACTATAATTATGAAGACAAAAACAAGTTGAAAATCGACGGCAGCGTGCGTTGGAATCATAGCGACGGAGACATTTTCAGCAGACAGTCGATAGAAAGTTTTGTCAGCAAGTCCGGTGCATTTTCAAATTCAACCAACCAAAACTACACGCGGAACAATAGTTGGAATTTTCAGGGACGTTTGGAATGGCAACCCGACTCAATGACAAATATTATGTTTAGACCTTCGGCGCAGTTTTCTACCAACGACGGAACGGTCAGAAGCATTTCGGCCTCCTACAACGAAGACCCTTATCTTTATGTTTTTGACCCGTTGGAAATGGCTTCCATAGAAAGTCTTGCCGAAGACAAAATGATGGTCAATTACCGCAGCAACCGCAACCTCACATTCGGCTCAAACAAACAACTTAACGGAACGTTGCAGTTTAACCGCAAACTCAACAGCGAGGGTCGCAACGTAACTCTAAGGGGCGAGGGAGGTTACACCGATTCAGAAAATAAGCAAATCACCACAAGTGATGTTATCCTTTATCAGATTCAGACGGCTGCCGGCAACGATTCCTCCTATTACACAAGCCGTTATAATCTTACACCTTCTGACAACTGGAATTACGCGGTTCAGGCCTCTTACAGCGAACCGTTATGGAAACGTACATACTTGCAGTTCAGTTATCAGTTTCAGTACAAATACAGCAAGAGCGACCGCTCCACTTACGATTACAGTCTTTTCAACCAAAACCCGTTCTCTAACGTAAAGCCCGAATATCGCAAATGGGACAACTTTTTGGCACACATCAATTCCCCGTTCGGCGATGCTTACTACGATGAGTCGCTGAGCCGCTTTTCCGAATACAAAAATTACATTCACGATATGAACGTAAACTTTCGCATGATTCGCGACAAATACCAGTTGAACATCGGTGCAATGATGCAGCCGCAACAGACTAAATTTGTTCAGAATTATCAAGGCGTTTATACCGATACAACAAGAAGCGTATTTAATGTAACGCCGACTTTTGAGTACCGTTATAATCCCAACGAATTAACGCGGTTAGAAATCACTTACCGAGGAAGCACTTCGCAGCCTTCAATGAGCAATCTTCTTGACATCACCGACGACAGCGACCCGCTGAACATTTCAAAAGGCAATCCGGGTTTGAAACCTTCGTTCACGAACAATCTCCGTCTTAATTACAACACCTATATCCGTGAACACATGCGCACAATTATGACGTTTGTCAATATGAATAGTACAAAAAATTCCATCTCCAACATGGTAACCTACAACGAAAAGACCGGCGGACGCATTACGCGTCCCGAAAACATCAACGGTAACTGGGGTATCAATTCCGGCTTTATGTTTAATACAGCCATTGATACAGCGGGCGTATGGAACATTAATACTTTTACCATGTACAATTATAACAATTATGTAGGCTATCTTTATCAGGACATGGTTTCAAAAAAGAACACAACCCGCAGCAATACCATAATGGAACGTTTGCAAGGCAGTTGGCGCAAAGGTTGGGTTGAAATTACCCTTGACGGAAGCATCAATTATACTCACACTAACAACAAGTTGCAGAAGCAGAGCAACCTTGACACCAAACAGTTTTCATACGGCGGTTCGTTCAATATTTATATGCCGTGGGGAACAAGCATTACCAACGATATTCACAATCAGTGCCGCCGCGGTTACAGCGACAATTCTATGAACACAAACGAACTTGTTTGGAATGCACAAATTTCACAAAGTTTCTTGAAAGGCAAAGCACTTACGATTTCTGTTCAGTTTTTTGACATTTTGCAACAATTAAGCAGTTACAGCCGCAGTATTTCGGCAATGCAACGCAGCGATATTGAATACAACACAATCAATTCATACGTGATGTTGCACGTAATTTACCGTTTGAATATTTTTGGCAACAAAGATTCACGTAACGGACACGGTGGTCCCGGCGGATTTGGACCGGGCGGATTTCCCGGCGGCGGACGCGGTGGATTTCAGGGCGGACGCGGCGGATTTGGCAGTGGTATGCCTCCAAGATTTTAAGAATTATATTTTTTTAGATTTACAAACAAATAAAAAATTAACAATGATGAAAGAAATTTATTTTGCAGGCGGCTGCTTTTGGGGCACGGAGCATTTTTTCAAGCAAGTGGAAGGCGTTAAAGAAACTGAAACCGGCTTTGCTAACGGAAACACTGTAAACCCCACGTACAAAGAAGTTTACACCGACAAAACAGGTTTTGCCGAAACCGTCAAAGTGGTTTACGACGAAAATATTGTCGGGTTAAAATTTCTTCTTGAAATGTTTTTTCACGCTATCGACCCTACTATTTTGAACCGTCAAGGACATGACGAGGGTACACGTTACCGCACAGGTGTGTATTTCGTTAATGACAGCGATGAAAAGGTTATAAGGGATTATTTTGCCGAGATTCAGAAGTTTTACGACAAACCAATCGTTACGGAAATTTCAAAACTCAAAAACTATTATCCTGCCGAAGAATACCATCAGGATTATCTTGACAAAAATCCCGACGGCTATTGTCATCTTCCATTAGAACTTTTTGAGTTTGCAAAAAAAGCAAAGGCAAAAAAATAGACATAAAATGAAATAATGAAACGCAATATCATAATATCAATATCTCTAATCGGAATTGCTGTTTTGATACCTTTGGGATTGATTTCAAGACAAATTGACTCAATTCCAAGTGAAACCGGCGATGCTCTTTGGGCGATGATGGTATTCTGTATATGGCGTATTATTTTGCATAGAAAAAAACTTTCAACAATCGCACTTATCAGTTTGATAAGTGCTTTTCTTGTGGAGTTTTCGCAGTTGATAACATGGCCGTTTTTGGTTGCGTTTCGCAAGACATTTTTAGGACACATGATGCTTGGTCAAGGTTTTTTATGGATTGATTTATTGGCGTATACGATTGGTATTGTTTGCGTTTTGGGGATTTTTAGGGTGATAGAAAAAAAGTATTAGTGTCCGAAACCTGTCGATTTTTTGACACTAATAAAAAAGATTGTTCATTTAAACACGTTTTTAGCAGGCATAGAACTATTTCACTATTATCGGTTATCGCTTCACACTTTCATTTCGTTCATAGAGAGATACAATCTTTTGCAACATTGCAACTTTTTCGTGCAAATTAGCATTCTCATCTTGCAACATTTTTATAGTATTGGTATCGTTGCTGTACATTGCTCCTGTCCCCCAAAGTAGCCACGGAATCGATACGTTTGGATTGATATTATACAGTTTTTCTAACATATCAAAACTCATATTCTTTTTGATGGAGTTAACGTATGCAGCAGAAACGTTAGCAATTGTTGCAAACTCAGAGTTGGAAATTCCTTCCAAATTAAGAAATTTCTTTACTCTGTCTTTCAATGTGTTAGTTGTCATTATTTTAAAAGTTCAATAAAAATTGTTAAATAATTTTGCAAAATTAAACTATTAGTTTAATTTTGCAACTGAAATTTTAAGCAAAACTACAAAATACAAAACCATCTAACAAATATAGTTGGTTAAAAATTATTAAAATTAAAAAAAGCACAACTATAATTTTAAAAATATAAACTATTAGTAAAAATTTAATGGAGACAAACGATATAATTGAAAACAACGTATCTAACAGATATAAGATTCAGTACCCTTCGGCATTGGATGAAGAAGGCAACGTGTGCCTTGCTTTTCAAGAAGATAAGACACAAAACAAGCAATATAAATGTTTGGGTTGCAATCGTCCAATGATTTTGCACAAAAGCGAAAATACAGGAAAATATGCAAAACGCCCCTATTTCGCCCATAAGTCAAATACAGTACAAGATTGCTCATCGGAGGGTGTTCTTCACAAATCATTCAAAATCAAATTATTTGAAATTCTGAAAGAACATTTGAATAATAATAAGCCATTCATATTTGAATCTGATTGTCCGTTTTTTAAAGAGCAACATTCTGACAATTTGTTAAAAGAAATAGGTGAAGTTAAACTAGAAGATTTTTTAGGCGAATGTCGTCCTGACATATTGCTTATAGATAAAGGCGGCAATCCATTCGTAGCCATAGAAATAGTGGTTACTCACTTCCCCGAAGATAAACCAATTCAATATTATAAGGCGAACAACATTTTATTATATCAAATCAACTTGAAATCATTCGATGACTTAGAAAACATTGAAGTTAAAGCCAAACATCCCGATTATTTTAATTTTTGCACAAGACCAAAATGTCCAACGTGCAATAATTATATGAGAAAGAGAGAGGTAAACTATTTGCCCTAAATGTAAGAAAAATCAAAGAATATCAAGCGTCTACGACGATGATAGAGGTTTTGTTATACCTCCAAGTTTTTACAACTCAGAAGATATAAATTTTGCGTTAAACAATTCTGTTGCTTTTAAAATGGAGTATACCAAAGGAAAAAGGCTACATCGCAGGCTCGACCATACCTGTCCCCATTGTAATCCTTTGGTAAGTGATGAGAATCAAAATGAAATATTTAAGCCATTAATTACTGAGCCCAAAACAGATTATTATTGTGATAATTGTGACAATGACAAGAAGACAAATCTCAAAAACTGCGATAAATGTAATCGGACTTTAACTCAAAGTACAATTAACATTTACCAATCAAAATGCCATATTTGCAATAATCCCATAATATTCGCAGATGGCGAGATTAATGATTATAGATTTAAGGACAGAATATTAAAACCATATCAATTTACACAAGAACAAATTGACTACGCAATAGGGGAAGGTGCAAATATTTGCCAAATCGAAAGAGGATTATATACTAATAAATTCAATGCAAACGTATGTCCTAAATGCGGAAATCAGAATGACGGAATTTATAATATAGATAATAGATTGATTGCGTCCAAAGAATTTACTTTTTGCAATTATTGTAATTCCACGATGCGCCATCTTCATTCTAATAATCTTTCTCCAAGCAATGAAACAACTTGTAATATATGTGGTTATTCAACGATTACAAATACATTATTTATTGTCGAAGCATGTTGTTTAAAATGCCAAAATCCAATGAAAATGGCATTTGTCCAAGAAAATGACGGTAGATGTTCATTCGATTTTAATTCAGCCCATAAAGATTTGGCTTCGTCACAATATGGTATTACATTTACAACATATGAAGACTATCCAATAGAATGTCCAAATTGCAAAAATCCAATACACAAAGGAGACGTCAACAAATATGTGTCGTGCAAATATGTTGCTCACATTCCTGTCACTTTTTGCCCAAACAAATACAACAAACGAATAGAATACACATATACAAGAATTCCTCACGATTCAAAAAAAGTTGTCATCTTTGAGAACCTATTTGCATTACACGCTTGGGGTGAATATATGAGCCGTCAAAGAAAAGGTATAGATAAATTTGATATTATAACACTCAATAAAACAAGAAATTATAAGTTTCTAATAGAAGGAGGAAAGGATGAAGAACTATTAAAACAATACAACAAAATATATCTTTGGCTCAACAACAACGACGACGGGCAAGAGGCTTCTGATGCCATATTCGCCGCATATCCACTCGAAACTATCAATATGACGAAAAAATATATGCCACCGGAATATGTTAATGTCAGCGACTATCTATCTAATAGATAAATTTGGGTATGGAAGTACGCAGAGTATGAAATCTGAATTTCTGCCGTAAAGTTACTTCTATTTATAAATATGATTCATACAAACAAATCGTCAAGCACTATATTTTTTTGAACAATGCCGCTGTGTGCGTTGCTCTTAACGCCAAATGTGGTTATCATTGTAAAATACAACGATTTTTTGGTGCCTGTGGCACGGCGGAAGGTTTCGATTTTGTTGCGAAAATTGGCCTCGTCGTCGGCATCAATTACGTATTCGCCGTTGCAGAATTTCATTTCGCAAATGTTGATTACATTGTCGCGACGCATAATTACGAGGTCGATTTGGCAGCCGCGACCGCAGTTTTCTTTGTGAAACCACACCGAACATTCGGTAAGTACATCGCTGATTCCTATCGCCTTGCGCAGTTGTGCGATGTGGCATTTGCAAAGGAGTTCAAAGGTGTATCCTGCCCACGCCCGCCGCGTAGGATTGTCGATGGTCAAGGTCCAAAAATGTTCGTCTCTGCCGCTGCGCCCTTTTATAAAACGGAAATAAAACAGCGTATAGAAGTCGCAGAGTTGATAAACAGTGTCTTTTTTTTCTGAGCCGAAATAGTTGTATGTGGTTACGATTCCCGAAGTGCAAAGGTCGTCTAAAAGTTTTGTAAATGTCCCATTGTCAGTCATTTTGGTGGCGTTAAGAGCCTCCTTACGAGTAAGTCCCATATTCTTCGACGACAATGCCTCCACAACTCTCATATACGGTTCGGAATTTTTAAATAAAGTATTGAACAACGCTTTAAACTCACCGTCGAGCAATGGATTTTCACCGAAAAACATCTTGTCGATATTGGCGTTGAAACTGAGCGTGGGCGAAATTTGTTTTAGATAAAACGGTATGCCGCCCATAGTCATATAACATTCGGCAATGTCGCGGCGCGAAAAGTCAACACCTTTTGATTTTAAGTAAAGTTCGGTTTCGTGAAGCGTAAACGGTTTTAGGGCAATCCTCACGGTGGCGCGGTTGAAAAATCCGCCCTTGTTGCTGAGTATTTTTTCCACTATCCACGACGTAGCCGAACCGCAAACCACCATCATTATGTTTTTTTGATTGGCAGCCCATCCGTTCCAAAACCATTCAAAGGCTGCATAAAAATCGGATTTAGGCGTATCGAGCCACGGCATTTCGTCAATAAATACCAAAACGCGCTTTTTGTTGGTCAATGATGCGAGATACTCTTTGAGTTGCTGCATTGCAGTCATCCAATTTTTTGGCACGGGACGGCTTTTGCCTGAATACTCTTCAAGCGCAACGGCGAATGTTGACAACAAAAAATTCTTGGGCTTTTGGTATAGTCCCGTCATATAAAAATCAAATTTTCCCTCAAAATATTTGTTGATGAGGTACGATTTGCCCACGCGTCTTCTGCCATATACTACCACAAATTCGTTAGCACCTGAATTGTAAGTGCGTTTAAGTAGTTGTTGCTCAGTTTCTCTGCCTATAATTTCAGTATTGTCCATACCGTTATTTTTTTTTTTGCAAATATAACGATATTTTTTTAGATAACACAGCGGAATCTATATTTTTTTTGCAGATTCCGCTAAGTTATCCGCGATAGCATAGCGGAATGTGGATTTTTTTAGACGATTCCGCTAAGTTATCCGCAAAATGTTTATCACCAATGCGGATGCCAATTATGAATTATGAATTAAATCATCTCACCTTCTGCCGAGAAATCACTTGATTTTGTAATTTTTACGTTGACGAAACTTCCGATAAGATTCTCGTTGTCGCTCTTGAAACGTACTGCGATTTTACCCTCGGTGAGTCCCGAAAGATAGCCGTCAAGACGGTCGTGTCCGTTGACAAGAATGCGAAATTCTTTGCCAACCATACTTGCCGTATAGAGCGACGAAACAGATTTTAAATCATCACTTAAAACCGCGTAACGTCTTGATTTTTCATCTTTTGGAACATCATCAACCCATTCCGACGATTTTGCACCAGGACGTGGTGAATACATAGCTATAAACGCCATATTGTATTTAAACTCCAAAACAGCACGGCGAGTGTTTTCAAACTCTTCCAAAGTCTCGCCAGTAAAGCCGACAATGATGTCAGTAAAAATCGTCGCGGTCGGCAGAATCGTCCGGATTGAATGTATAACACTGCGGTAACGCTCGATGTCGTATTTGCGGTTCATACGTTTAAGCATCTCTGTATCACCGCTTTGGATTGGAATGTGAATCCATTTGCCAAGACATTTATATTTTGCAATGGTTTCGAGTACGTCCACCGTCATATCTCGTGGATGTGGCGAAGTAAAGTAAACATAAAATTCTTTACCGCTTTCGTCGCCGTAACGGCCTATTAAATCCAAAAGTTGAGCAAAACTGATTTCTTTGCCTTTTTTGTCGAGACCATAAGAATTTACATTTTGACCCAAAAGCGTAATCGACTTAAAACCAGCATTTACAAGGCATTTCACTTCTTCCACGATTTCGGACGATAGGCGAGAAACTTCTCTTCCGCGTGTATAAGGAACTGCACAATAAGTACAGAATTTATCGCAACCGTTTTGAATCGGTACGTATGCCTCAAACTTGTCGGGCTGTCGACCTTCCAACTTCCAAAAATAGTCCATTTGATAGGCTTGTTCTTCGCGGCTAAGTTTGGGATAATAAGTGCCTTCGTGTGTGTGTGCTGCAAGCATTTCGCCAAATTTTGTGAGGTCGCGCATATCAAAAACCATATCAAAAGTCTTCAAAAACTTTTCGCGATCGTCGGGTAAAATACAGCCTGTAAGGAACGTTGAGAAGGGTCGAGACCCTTTTTGACGATTCCAAACTGCAATCAAATTATATACTTTGTCAATGGCTTTTTGACGTACCGAACAAGCGATAACTCCCAAAAGGTCAGCCTCATGGGGATTGTCAGTAGATTCGTAGCCAAGATTTTCGATATATGTTTTAACTCTGCCGCTGTCCGAAATGTTCATCTGACAGCCAAGCGTTACCAAATGGTATTTCATTTAAATAAATTTACGTTTTGATTTTCAGACTGCAAAAGTAGTAAA
>JAEEGL010796288.1_pt1 | contig 27611 bp, 19 predicted proteins | sample 9134231 | NCBI WGS metagenome assembly JAEEGL01 (sample SAMN16246548, study PRJNA631951) | gut metagenome | biome: gut microbiome; feature: rumen; material: fiber-attached | host: Bos | place: Iran: Karaj | collected 2018-10
AAAAACCTCGATCTTCTGTATTCTATGGAATATTATAACATTTAAAGCAGGCCTCGTCAAGAACCGTTTTTCAGCCTGCCGCGCTTTTTTACACATAATTCACGGCGTTATCAGTATCATTCCTGCGTTTGCGGCGAAAGAGAGCATTATCCCGAAGAACTGCGCAGCTTACGCAGCACCGCCGAAAAAGGAGAAGATTGTATATAATACGTTTTTTGAATTTGTCTCTTGATTATAATATTTCATTGTGATATAATATAAAAAGAAGCAAAGACCGGAAAATGCCTGAATGATTGATTTCCGGATCGCCGCACTGATCTGCAAATGTCAATATACAGATCTCCGGAATGAAAAGCAAGGAAATAGCCCGCACATTCTCACAGATGCGGAAAAAACAACCGTAAGTTTTCTGAAAAGAGGATAATACATCATGACACTCGAATACAAAGTGAGCGCGGAACAGGCGCTGCAAAAGCTCAGAGAAGGCAATGAAAAATATTTGTCAGCAAAGACAGGCTGCGGTGATATTTCACCCGAAGCAAGAAAACAGACCTGCGAGAACGGACAGCGCCCTTACGCCGTTATCGTGACCTGCTCGGATTCGCGTGTGATACCCGAAAGCATTTTCAGCGCGGGTATCGGAGACCTTTTCATAATCCGTGTAGCAGGAAATGTTATCGACGATCATCAGCTCGGTTCTGTCGAATATGCTGCGGAACATCTCGGAATAAGGCTCGTAGTCGTACTCGGCCATGATCACTGCGGAGCCGTTGATGCCGCGATCAATCACGATCCCGAAGGCTACATCAGATTTATCACCGATGAGATAAAAACCGCCATAGGTGACGAGACTGACGATTACAAAGCGTGCTGGCTGAACGTCCGCCACAGCGTCAGGCTGATAGAACAGAGCTTTGAGATACACCGCGAGGAGGAGCATGGGCTGTGCGTTATCGGCGCGCTGTACAGGCTTGCGGACGGAAAAGTGGAATTTGAGATCTGACATTATGGAGAAAAGGTGAATTATGGACTACAGAAATTTCAACAACACGATATATATACGCATGGATCGCGGTGATGAGATAATCGGAACTATAATTGAGATATGCAGGAAGGAACATATCAGTTCCGCAATATTCAGCGGCATCGGCGGCTGCAAAAAAGCCGAAATACAGACATTCATTCCGGAGGCCGGGACTTTTGAAACACAGATGATAGAAGGTATGCTGGAGCTTGTCTCGCTCAACGGAAACATCGTAACCGATGAAAACGGCGGGTATTTCCACCACACTCACGCCATGTTCTCATACAAGGCCGGAAACGAGCATCACACCGCCGCCGGTCACATTAAGTCCATAACCGTACTGTATACGGCAGAGATAGAGCTGAGGCCAGTCATCGGCGGCTCGATAAAACGGAAATATGATCCCGAAACCGGAACGGGTTTCTGGGATTTCTGATCCGGATTGCTTATAATATAATGTAAAAGCGGTCAGTTGTTAGCCTGACCGCTTTTTGTTATATCTCGCCTGTCGTCCCGATGAAATATCCGAACCTTTACAGCAGCGGTTGACTATAACAACGGGACTCCCTTTACGCAGCCGGAATGACCGGCACGATCACCGCCGTATGACAGACGTAACAGATCAGAAGGCTTCCTTTGACCTCAATGTTTCGACATCGATCATTTTCAGCTTGTACGACTGAAGTATCATCTCAAAATGTGTTGAAGCAACTTTGCCGCCTGTAATAATAGCGAAACGATCTCCTGCTTATACACGGGTATGAAACGCACAGCCGCCTGCGGGAAGATGAACCTGAAGAACGCCTGATTTTCGTTGTAGCCGAGAGCAAGCGCCGCCTCGCGCTGTCCGCTGTCGATGCTTTCTATACCCGAGCGCATTATCTCGGAGGCATACGCGCCGAAGTTGAGCGCAAAGCCGATAACAGCCACCCACACGGCTTCAAGCCCGGACTTGCCGAGAATGACATAATAAAGTATCATCAGCAATACGACCATAGGACGGAGCGCGATCATCTCTTTAGCGAGGGTGAGTCCGTCCATCACAGGCATATTCACATCGAGAAATGCAACATCGAACTCCCTTTCACGGAACAGCTCAAGCGCGGTATCCGCTTTGGTCGCGGTGCTGATCTCTGCTGTCGGGACTATCTCCTTCAGCGAGAGTTCAAGGTCGCGGATCGCGTTATCTTCGTCGTCAACTATTATTATTCTCATTGTCTGTGTCCTTTTTTCACGCATTTATCGGGAGCCTTATACTCGCCGGCGTACCTTAGCACGGTCCACTATCCGTATCGGGTATGCCTGTGCGGGATATGGTTTCTTCCGTTAAATTATCTCCGTTTATGCGGCTTATATGGATTATACCATATTTTCTGGGGGTTTGCAACCGTGAGGAAGATTTTTCCGCACATGACAGCGAACACGAAGAATACTCCTATATGTATTGAAAAAACAACAGACTTGTGATATAATGTTTCCATAATAAGATAACAGGAAAGGAAAAAGCTATGAAAAAGTTAAAGAGTGCAGCAGTATTAATCACAGCGACGTTACTTTTATGCGGCTGTACCCACAGCAGCACGCCCGCCGGAAGCGTATCAGCAGAGGAAAGTGCCGGAACGGCTGCATCAGAGACTGCGGAAAGCTCAACGACAACGGCTGCTCCCGGAACGACTGCATCAGCGGCTTCGGAAAGCTCCGCAACAACGACTGCCCCCGAAACGACATCGGAAACGACCGTAAGCAAAACAACGGTTACAACAGCTGAAACGGCTGCAGAAATCGAGGATGCTCCGGATCTGTTCATACTTGAAGGCGAAAGCTGGGCAATGAAAAATGTTCCGGACTCGCTTATGGAAATGAAAGCGGCGGGAGATAATACGGCGTTCATACTCCATGTGGATTTTTCACACCTCGAAAGCAGCAAGGTGGAGTTTTACTCTCTCGACGCTAATTACATGATTCTGGGCATATATACGGTCAATCTCAGCGATGCGGCGGATCCGGAGCTGGACACGCTCCCGTCCGGACCCGGTCAGGATATAGTTGCCGTGCCTGTAAAGCTCATTGACATTATCGGCAATGATGACCTCGATATTTCCACGATATCAAAGTTTTATTTTACCTGCAATGCCGAAGCGATAAAGAAAATAACGATCGGAGAGTACAATGCCCCGCAGAAAGAGGAGACAGAAACAGCGTACAGCGATACGATGATCGCGGATATGTCGGACCGGTACTATCAGTATTTCACAGGGCATACGCCTGCTTACCCGGACTGCGAGCATTTTTATACCGAAGATACGGTCACGTCGGTTTATAACGTGTCAGACTCCGAAAATGAGGGAAGAACCGTTACAACTATCTACACAATAGATAAGAAGACCGCAGAAGGGCATGATCAGAACGGCAACCCCGTCGATCTCACAAAGTTTAAGGACGGTACGCCCTCCGACCCCGATGAGCCGGAGACATACGAGACCGGTTCCTTCGCTTATCAGCGCCGCCTTATGAAGTTTGAGGACGCACTTTTCGGCGTTCGGTACATGGGCGCCGACGACCCGATGACAGTTCTTGAAGAAGAACCCGAGCATCTTGCCGAAATCCTTAACAATACGGGAACGGGCGAAGCGCTCGGATTGTATATCGGATATCCGGAAGAGAATGTCGTTCAGACCCGGAACGGCAAATGGCTCTATTTTATCATTCCGAGAAGCAGCGACTGTAAAGTCGAGGTAAAAACGGAAGGCGATGACGGAGAAACGATCTACAGCGGCGACGGAGCACCTATCATCCTGAAATGCGGCGGATATTACCCCGATTCGTCGGATTGTACGGTATATATCACCGACCCCGACGGAAATACGATCTCGTGGCGCCCGAGACTTATAGGCGATCCCGACCCTGTACCCGAGGACGAGTACGGTCACATCGACAGACACCAGGCCGACGGGCTTATTCATGATTTTTCGGATTATAACTATATGCAAGCTATGGGCTGATAACTGTGCCATGAAAGAGCATGATCTGCCGTTATCTTACGCTTCCATTGACCGGGGTGGTGCGGATATAACAGTGTTCGGTGCGGCACGCTGATTCCGGGCGAAGGATACGGCACATCACCCGATATGATACGAGCGGTGTTGTCTCCGGAAGAAATACAGCGGAGATTTGCGATCTGCTGTAATCAAAACCGGCTCTTTTGGCGATATTTCAGAGTCTATCTGTCAATTAAGCTACATATCATATCAGTCGTGTTTTATAAGCGACATTTCGGCGTGTATCTGACTATTGATTTATACCGGAAAACGTGTTATTATGTAATTACAGAAAGGGAAACAAAAATCCCGGAAATCAGAATCAAAAATCAATAATCAGGAGGACACCACAATGAAAAACACAAAGATAACAAAGAAGATCGCAGCAATATTCGCAGCAGCAACAATGATAGTAACAGCAAGCGTTTGTGCCTCTGCAGAGACCGGACCGCTGAACGCGACAGGACCGCTGAGCGTGACAGGACCGCTGAACGCGACTGGACCACTGAACGAGACAGGTACTTTCGGAGTTCGCGTGTGAAAACCAACACCGCACAATATAGAATTAATAATAGCTGCTTGTTTTCGGAACAAGCAGCTATTTTTCGGTGATACAGAGTTTGCGGGCGTTTGTCAGCCTCTGCTCCGCCGATCTTATGACGAAGCGTTCAGTCTTCTTTGCAGGCTTTTTCTTTTCCTCCAGCTTATATAGCAGTATATGTCATTTACAAGAAATGCGCAGAAACATACCAAAACAGATAAATAGCGGCTGTCCTCTGTGCAGGCAAGTCCCCATAATACTATCAGAACGAGGTCATTTGCGGCGTATGCAAGAGCAAACAATGATATTCTTCTGTAAGTCAATAAAACTGCGATAAAGCTTGTTGTTACCGAAAGCGTGCTCGGTATCAGATTTGCGGTATTGAATGCTTTCAGGATAAAGTAGAACAGCACCGTTACCGCACCGGAGACAAGCAATATCACAGCAATCTCCGCCCTGCTCCTTATCTGCCCTACTCTGACTTCGCTCCTGCTGCCGTTATAAGGATTCCTCAGCCATGCCGCAAGAGCAAATACCGACATTGGCATTGTCATTCCCAGATAGGTTATCATTTCACCGTAATATGAGAAAGTGAATGAGATATAACCGTACAAACCGCTGAAAACGATCATCAGCAGCGGACCGGCCGGATTGCCTTTTGCGCTGAACAATATCGAGGTAACACCTATAAGGGAGGCAGCGAGCGATAATATGCCGGAACCTCCGAAAATGAAGAAAGCAAAGATAATACAAGACGATGATACGCTCCATAATATGAGTTCCGTTTTAGTGAAATAACTTTCAGCAGCAGGATTTTTCATTTAATTTTCCTTTTCAAAAAACAAAGCATCCGCAGACACATCTTCAAAGACCTAACGATGTGCGAACGAATGCTTACGCATACACTACCCGGTGGCAGTCAAACTATTTGATTTTATAAGTATAGCACAATGATTGTGATCTTTCAATACATAATCCACTCACAAGAGAATGTGCGCTTTACAATTATTTTGAGTTTTCCTCATCGTGGTGTCTGATCTGGGCACGTTTTATCTTACCGCCGAGAGTTTTCGGAAGCTCGTCAACGTATTCGATGACACGAGGGTATTTATAGGGGGCAGTTTCGCGCTTAACGTGATCCTGCAATTCCTTTGTAAGCTCGGGTGAAGGCGAGTAGCCCTTTGCGAGAACTACGGTAGCCTTTACGACCTGACCTCTTATAGGATCAGGCGCGCCGGTTATGGCAGATTCAACTACCGCCGGGTGGGTGAGCAGAGCGCTCTCGACCTCGAACGGTCCGATACGGTATCCGGAGCATTTGATAACGTCGTCGTTCCTGCCTACGAACCAGTAATATCCATGAGAATCGCGCCACGCAACGTCGCCGGTATCATAGTTGGCACCGCCGAGCACAGCCTTGGTCAGCTCAGGATTCTTGTAGTATCCGCAGAAAAGTCCGGTGGGATGATGCTTGTCTATATCGCAGGCCATGATGCTTCCTTCTTCACCGTCTTCGGTCTCAGTGCCGTCCGGACGGAGAAGGTGGATATTATAAAGCGGAGAAGGCTTTCCGGTCGAACCCGGCTTGGGATCTATCCAGGGGAAGTTGGCAATAAGTACGGTACCCTCCGTCTGACCGAAACCTTCGCGCATTTTTTTGCCGGTCAGCGCATAGATACGGTTGAATACCTCAGGGTTAAGCGGTTCACCGGCGTTGCAGAAATTCTCGATAGTTGAGAGATCGTACTGAGTCATATCCTCCTGCAGCATGAAGCGGTACATAGTCGGCGGAGCGCAGAAGGTAGTGAGCTTGTACTTGCTTATGACCGAGAGCATATCCTTTGCATCGAAGCGTCCCGTAAAGTCGTAAACGAACTGTACTGCGCCGCAGATCCACTGGCCGTAGATCTTGCCCCAGCCGAATTTAGCCCAGCCCGAATCCGAAATAGACATATGCAGCTTGTTTTCCTGCACCTGATGCCAGTACTTTGCGGTAACAATATGACCGAGGGGGTATGAAAAGTTATGACACACCATTTTCGGCATTCCCGTAGAGCCGGAAGTGAAGTATATGAGCATGATATCGGATACTTTTGTAGCCTGATCGTCAGTGGGACGCTCGAAAGTATCGGGATATCCGGCTATCTTGTCCTCGAAGAAATCCCAGCCGTCACGGGGTTCGGCAACGGCTATCTTCTTGCGGAGAGTTTTTATCTCGGGAGCGGCAGTGTCTATCTGGGTACGGATATAATCGTCATCACAGGCGATTATCGCAGATATTCCTGCCATATTTCCGCGGTAGGCAATATCATGGGCAGTAAAAAGAAGATTACCCGGGATAAGGATAATTCCGAGCTTATGCAGAGCCGTGGCTATTACCCAGTACTCCCAGCGGCGTCGAAGAATAAGAAGAACAACATCGCCCTTTTTAAGTCCGAGGCTGCGGAAATAGTGACAGGTCTGGTTTGAGAGCCTGGATATATCGGTGAAAGTGAAAGTACGCTCCTGCTTGTCGTGACTGAGCCAGAGCATAGCTTTTTTATCGGGTTCCTGCTTCGCCCATTCGTCAACGATGTCCCAGCCGAAATTGAAATCTTCAGGTACGTTTACACGGTAGTTTTCTACGAAATCCTCGTAAGAATCGAATTCTATACGGGGAAGATAGCGGTCTAAAAGCATTTTAACTAATTTCTCCTTTATCAGATTAGTTCAGCGGATCATTCGGCGATCACAGTAAGGAATCTTGCCTTGGTATCGCCATGGCAGCGCTGGCCATGAGGATATGTGGGGTTGAAGTAGATTGAATCCCCCTCACCCAGAAGAATTACCTTGTCCTCGAAAACAACATCAATGCTGCCCTTGAGAACGAGATTGAATTCCTGACCGGCATGAGTAACGAGCTCAGCAGGCTCATCGGAAGGTTCAAGCGTAACAAGGAGGGGCTGCATGATCTTGTCCGCGTAGCGGAATGCCAGATCCCTGAAACGATATCCGGGAATACGGCTGACTGTTTTCCCCTGACCGCGCCGCACGACCTGATAAGTATCTATACGGCCTGGCTCCCCGGTAATAATTTCGTTGAAATCGACTCCGAACTTGTTAGCGATCTCATAGATGACGCTTATCGGAAAATCCCCGTTCTGCTCATAGCCGGCATATAGTTCGGCGTCAATGCCGAGTTCATCCGCAAGCTTTTCCTGAGTGTAATCACACACTTCGCGCAATTCACGGATACGAGCAGCAATTTCTTTGATGCTTTCCATAATTCAACCTCCAGTAAAGTTATGATATAGATGTCTTTATATAATATAGGCAGCAGGCGATCCTGCATATTTACTCATGCAAGCAATAATACTATTATAGCACCACCCGGCTAAAATGTCAATGATATTCTTCGCAAATGAAAATCATAGCATATTCATGTATAATATTACAGACTTACTGCATGGGGAGCACACAAAAAGAACCGGGACACTGCCCGGTTCTTCTGTTTATTTATGCGTTTTGCACCGCCGTTACCTTGACCTGACCTGTTGTTGTTCTTACAAGTCTGAATCCTGCATTTTCGAGATCTACATCAAACTTGTCGCCCTTGAACGATGAAAAGATCACCGTATTGTTTTTGAGTGCTTTTCCGTCGGTGCTGACAATGAGAACGGTTATCTTGCCTGATTCAGCAGCCTGTGAGACGCTGACCTTGTGCTGCCTGCCCGCAGCAAGATTCAGTTTCTGCGCACCGTCAGCCTTTATGGTATTGACTGACAGAGTATCAACGATACCCGTTATGCCGCCGAATGTGAGATTGTCGGCAGTGATCTTCACTTGCACTGCGTCGCTGAATGTAACATTTGTAAGCGTTATGTCACTGTTTGCGCCCGTTATTGCAGTTATCATCCCGAAAGCAACATCCGATGCTGTGAAAGCGAAGGACTTGGCCGTTGTGATCGTGTACTTCGCAGATACACCCCTGCTCTTCGCGTCAAGAGCGATACCCCTGAACGCTGTCGCGCCCGTAAGCGTGATTTTTCCTGTGAAACTGAGGGTATTTCTGTTCCCGGATGTGAGTGTGATGCTGTTGTACGTTCCCTTCTTCGGGAATTTCAGCGCCGTACCGGCATCATAATCGTTAAGCATCACTACTTCGTAATCCGTATCCTGCATATTCCTTGCCTCGATAGCCGAAACGATATCCGCAAATGAAACAAATTCCTGGCCGTTCAGCGTGAAGTTTACAGCCTTGCAGTAAACCTTCGACGCAGTCCCGGTAAGAGCATAGCCTGCGCTGCCGCCTCTGATGCCTGTCACATCAAATACGCTGAGATCGCACTTCGCTGCTCTCAGTATCTGAACGTCTTCAGCTATCGGAGCAGCGGAGACAAGCCTGATGTTTCCGCTTGCCGCAGCGGTTATCACTATTGGTTTGAAGCCGTCGGTAAGCGTGATCTGACCGCCGTTTGCCCTGAGCTCTTTCTTTATCGTTATGGTTGCGGGAGTGAACTTTCTTGCTGTAGGATCATCACCTGTTATGAGATTTCCGTCTGTTCCGAGATCAAGAGTATTTGTCGAGAACGTCTTCTCGATCAGCATATCATCGGAAAGCGTGACCGTATCAAAGCCGCTGAGCTGATTCACAACGGGGCATCCCGAAATTGTGAGAGCGTTCTTTGAGCCGCCCTTGATTACCAGCGCAGCAGTATCCGGAACGATTACATCACTGATCGCTGCATCCGCCTTTGAGCTGCTTATCGTCAGCGATTTGCCGTCAAATCTCACATTTTCCACTTCGGTTGCGTAATTGCCGTTGCTTATCGTAAGTGCCGCAGCCCTTCCCTGCTTATCACGGGCGACGATATCAATGTTCCTGAGCGCGAAAGCATATTTCGGCGCAAGACTTGATGTACCCGTGAGCTTCAGGGTGCTGCCGCCGCCGTTTATGGTAAGTCCCGCAGCCTTTGCAGGAAGCGTGAACTTTTCAGATGCCATGTCGGTGTTCAGCGTGAGCGTGTAACTCTTGTAAGCCTGTTTCGGGTTTGACTTGTCTGCTGCTGCCGAGTCTTCCGCTATCTTCTCAAACGCCTTATCAAAAGACGAGAAATTGATGTCGGCCGTGCCGTCATTCAATGTCAGCGCATCCAGCCATTCCGCACGGACATCTTTCTTGTACTGTACAGCGCTGAGTACGTTCGCACCGTCTGTATTCGTGAATCTGATCTTATTCTCAATTTCCGGGAGGCTGTTTGTTTTTGAAAGCTGGAGTATAGTCTGTCCCGAAATATCCGCCGGCTGATCTTCCTTGTCATTCACCGTGATCGTAACATCAACAGGTGTTCCTATCGTCAGCTTCGGAAGAAGGACTGAAACAGCGGCTCCGCTTATCTTCTCATACTGATTGAGGATAATGTCCGCCTTTTCCGCTTCCGTGATCGTGACCGCAGATGCGTCATATACATCCAGCGTTCCTTTGCCGTCAAGCTTTGCGGGCGTCAGTTTACCCTTATTAAGCTCAACTACCGTGCCGCCGGCTATCGTGAGGTTCGCTGTTGCGAAGGAAGCCAGCCTGATCGTGGGTTCCGTATAGCTGTCAAGTATGAACGTCGATGTCTTTGCACCAGTAAGCGCAAGCGCGCTCTGCGTTTCAATGCCGTAGATCGTCACCGTTCTGTCTGCGTCAGCAGAGACGGTTATCGCCGCTCCCGCTTTTGCCGGCTCAATCGCGCACCAGAGTACAAGATCGGAGTTTGCGGTTATTTTCGGGGTGTTCATTGTGAACGGACCGCCGGTTATCGCGAATTTAACATCCGATTTCGGGAACGTTACTGCCAGCTTCTCGCCGTGACCTTCCGAGACTACAAGATTGTAGGATTCATCGGCATTCTTGCTCTTTATAAGCTTTCCTATCGCGGTGAGAGCATCGCTGATCGTCTTATAATCGCAGCCCGCCGCGCCTATCGTGATCTCTGTGCCTTCGATATCCGGATCATCGGACTGCACTTCAAGTCCGTCCTTCGTACAGTCATCCGCCATTGTCTTCCCGTTGTAAGCGGTGATACCGCCTTTAACAGTGACGCTGTAATTCTTGTTGTTGCTGAATTTATCGTTACCGGTAAGTTCAAGCCTTACAGTTCTTGCATACTGCTTTGTTTCGTCGAGCGGATCGCTTTCTGCGTCAAGAGCAGTTACACTGCACGGAATTACCGTGTTGCCCTGCTTTATGGTGAAGATATCATCGGTTATCTCATCCGCGTTCATGTAGAGCGAAAATTCCAGTTCGGCATAACGCGGATACAGTGTTATCTCCTTCACTGTCGGTGCTGCCGTGGAAACAAGCGGTATGTTGATACCGAGCTGTACCGGCATTACCGGCAGCCAGCCCGCTGTCGAACCGTCATCAAGATTTGCCGCCGGGTTGTCGGCGCTTGTATTGTCCGCAAGTCCGGAGCCGTCCGGCGCGGTAACTCTTACCTGCCATTCGCCCTCGGGAACGAACCACTGGTACCAGCCGGAGCCGTTGGTCTCCTGCGGATTGATCTGGCCGTATTCCTCCGCGTTCCACTGCGAAACTTCGCCTGTTCCGAGGTCGCGCTCGTACAGTACAGCCGTAGCGCCCTCAACGGGGTTGCTGAGAACTGCCTCGTAGATGATGCCCTCGGGGTCGTGAGTAGCTCTCGCGGAGCCGCCCGAGCCTCTGCCCGTTATGCCGTTTTTGCCGTTGCCGCCCGCTTCGGGAGGTATTCTTGTTTTTGTCTTCTTTGCGAGAGCCTGAGTTTTCAGATAAAGCTCGATAGCCCTCTTTTCGGCCTCGCTGAGCTTGCCGGAGGCGTACACCTCGAGAAGCAGGCTGCACGCTTCCTTTAAGTCTGTGGGGATAGATATACCCGTCTTGTCTTCGATAGCTTCCTTTGCTTCGTCTATCGCCTTTTGTTTCAGGTCGTCCTTGATCTTATCCTTGAAGCCCTTTTCAAGGAAGTCGGTAACGCCCTCCTTGACTTCGCTCAATGATTCGGCGACAATGTTGATGTTCTCCATCATGATCTTCATCGCCGATGCGAAGTCGGCTGTCTCGGTAGCCTTGCAGATAGCGTCGATATCGTTCTTGATGTCCTTTGCAAGGTCCAGGTCATCGCCGCTGAGCTTTCCGCTGTCGAGGATACCGTCAACCGCCGTCTGTGCGCCGATCTCCGCCTTTGTCTGCTGTCTGTGATCCCACTGATAACCGACATCAAGCCCAGCACGAATACCTGCCAGAGTCTTGGAGTATTGCGTACCCGTGCCGACCACATTTTTATGGATAGCATTTAAAATATTTGAGCAGTTCCCCAGATTCTGTATACCCTTCTTGCTCATTGTGGGGAAGTGCTTGTCGCCGCTGCCGAGCTTATCCAATACCTCGCCCGCGTTGTATCGGTTATTATTCGCCAATCTGATCGGAGTCGCGATACTATCCGCGACCTCGCCGCAGTCTATACCCTGTATGTAGGAATAACCCTCGTCGCCTTCCACGCCTTCCCGCGGGAGGACTGCCGCGTACTGCACGCATATAAGGTGGTGGGTATTCGGGTCGATCTCCTCGGTAGTAGTCGCGCGTATGGTCCTGCCGCCGGGGCCTACCGTTTCGGCGTATGGCATAAACGTCTCATCGGTCCAGATGATCTGACCGTTGGGCCATACCACCTTGTTCGATATATGCTTCGGCTCCCACACGCTTGCGGGGATATCGGCATAAACGCCCTCGTAGATGCCGAAGTGCGCCATGAGCTCCTTCATGGACTCCTCGGAGCCGTCGAAGGTCGAATAATCGAAGTTCGAGCCCTCGAGCATATCGTCGAACTGCTTCATACCGTCGAGGAAGAGGTCGAGCACTTCCTGTCTGTCCTGGATATACTGCTCCTGCTCGTCAAGGTATGTATCGACCAGCTTGTCGTATTCCTGCTGATAATACTGTATAACGGTCATTTCCTCGCCCGTCTTTGGGTCGTTTATCTTCACGTTCCCGTAAGCCTCGAGGAAAGCGTCCTCATCGCCGATGTAATCGCCTTTTATCGTAATATCGGCTTTGGACTTGACAGACACGCTCCAGTTCGTGAACAGGAGCTTTTCGCCCGAAACGGAGCCGACGAACTTGTTCGTATTGCCGTCGCGGATAAGCTCGGCGATATATTCCTCGCCGCCCTGACCTATGACGGTGATGTACATACTGCCTACGTTGTCACCGTCCATAGCCTTTGCGGTAAATTCGTAGGTGAATACATTGCCCTGATCGTTCAGAGAGTAGTAATACTTTCTAATACCGCCTGCTATGCCATAGTTGCCGGTGCAGCTAAAAAGATTGAGAGCACTACCGGAGAACGGATCTTTTTCATTATCACTTATAATCTTGACATCGACGCTTCTCAGAACTGCGGGCATAAAGAGTTCATCAGACACGGCAGTTATTTTCGTTGTCTTTGAACGTGTTTCGACACCGTCCTTTGTGGTTATCACATAAAGCTCATGCTCTCCCGCCGCAGTCCATGCGGGGTCTTTTTCTCTGAATTTGCTGATAGGTGTATTGGTATAACTGTTTTTTCCGACATAGTTATCATTTATAGTAAAGTAAAACCATGCCATACCTCCGTTTGTATTAGAATCACCTATCTTCACACCGTCCATATACAGAGTCGCTGTGCCGCCTGTTGATACGGGTATCCAAACGTTATTTGTGTATGTTTTGCCTTTCGGCGATATCATAAGATAGTCGGAATTGATGTTAAGCTCGCCGCCAGCCGCTGAAACGGAAAGCGTCATATTGCCGAAGGACTGACTGTTGACTTCCTTGCCGTTTGCGTCTAAACGTGCGCCCTTTGCGGTTATGTTAAACTCTCCGCCGTAAGCAGCCTGTACATAGAACCATATCTCGCCCTTGGTCTGTTCGGTATAGAGAGTAAAGCCCTTTATTGCCTGCAAATGCGTTTTGTTAGCCTGATTTATCTTTACGGTGCTGTCTGTGAGCTTGCTGTCGCAGTAAAGGCTTATATACTTATCCTTCTGCACCGCACCAAAAGCGCGGGCTTCATAGCGCGGAACCACAGGAGTTGAATCCGTACCTACAGCTCCGTTGCCCGTTGTTACGGTTATAGCGTACTGTGCGCCGGGGTTAGCCTTTGCCATAGTGGGGTCAACCTCATAAGCGACCTTAATGAGCGTCCATTCCTCGGCGGTGGTATTGACGGTGTCCTCGCCGAACTTTGAATTTTCGGTGAATGCCGGGTGGCTGCCGACTTCGGGAGAAGCGCCGAAGTTTATTGTCGTGCAGACGCCGTTCTGAACAATTACGCCGGTCTTTTTGATGTATTCGCTGTCCTCAAGGACTTCAAAGCCCTCAAGTGTCGCGGGGAGGCTGAACCAGTCGTTCGCCTTTAGGTTGACTACCGTGTATGTTCCGGGGGGAACGGAGTTCACCCAGCCGTAGTAGGAATCATTTGTAGAAGCAACAAGCTCGCCGTTCGTGTCATACGCGCCGACAAGGTGTCTTGTGCCTCTGCCGTCTTCGGAAGTGAAGTAGATATTGCCGTAGTCCTTGTATGAAAGGTCGAATTGCTGTTCTTCCCTTTCGATATCCGTGTGGTAATAATCCTTCAGTACCTTTACGCTGTCGCTTGTCTGAGCGACTTCGCCCGCGATCTCCTCTACCGTGTAGGACAGGGTAAGCGTGTCGCCCATGCCGAAGTAAGCCGATACATCACCGATAAATTCGACTTTGTCAGGCGAAACGTTGTAAAGCTCCGCCGGAATGACGGTATCGCCTTTTTTCAGCGTGAAGACCATATCGTTGAATATACCCTCATAGCTGCTCCAGCTGCCGCGGCTCAGATAGCCGCTTCTGCTGCCCGTGTCGCTGCTCCAGTCGGGGTATATATGATGTATCGTCAGCGGGATATACGTCGGCAGATCTTCGGCACTCATAGCGAAGCCAAGCGCATTGCCAAGGTCGGCAGCCGCTATGGTCTTGTAGTATGTACGGAAGTTGCCGGTATCATCGCTTATCTTCAGTGTGGTCTGGAAGCTGTATACCTGCGCGGTGAAGCTGTTTCCGCTTACCTCAAATCCGATGCTGCTCCACTGAGAGCCGTAGGAATAATAGTTCTTCGCGTTGAGATAGCCGTCATACGGGTTCTGGGTCACCGTGAACGTGAGATTGTTCATTCCCACGACAGCGCCGTTTGTTACCGTACCGGAAAGCGTCACCGCTGTGACCGCATCAAGCACCGCGTCAATGGTCTGGGCTTCTTCGGTCACGGTTACCTTTGTGGCCGTTCTGTCAAACGGTATGCCTTTGAAGCGCAGCCAGTTGTATATGGTCCTGCCCTGCTTATAGCTGTAATAGTCGCGCGGCGTTATCTCGTACCAGAATACCTCACCGATCTTCGACTGCAGGTTAACCAGTGTTGAGCCTGTCTGAATGAACTTGTAGCTGCCGTCGGCGTTTTCCTGATACCATGATACGGTATAGTCGTCGGCAGTGAGGTCAACGTTCCCGGCATCCTTACCGGTAACATTGAGCGAGATGATATTCTTGGCGTTAAGAGCCGCATTCTGTGTCTTATTGCCAAAGCCGATATCCACCATGATCTTTTCCGCGTCGGGATATTTATCCCTATTCGCGTCTTTCATGATTATATCGCAGTATATGGTGCTTCCCGCCGCTACCTTCGGGGAGGTCGCGCCGATGCCTATCTGATAGTAGCTGTCGTAGCCGCCGCCGCCCGCAGCCATTCTGAGAGTGTCGTCCCCGACGCTGTCATCGGCGGAGTAGTCATCTTTATATACGTTTATGTAGCTGTCCTTGCTGTACCATATAACATCGAAACCGGATGTTAAGGCAGTATCCTTTATTACAGGGACAACAGTGGCAGTACCCGTCTGCGGCAGAGCAATATTCACTTCCTGCGCATCCGTATTCAGTGTGACTTCACCGGTTGCTGTTCTGTAATACTGCACGCCGCCGATCCTGAGCGCCTCGCCCGGGGTAACGGTATATGTAAGGGTTGTACCCGCCGCTACAGGGAACGAAGCGGCAGTGCCGTTGCTTTTCTTCCATACAATAGTGTAATCGTCCGGGTCGATGACAGCGCTCTCAGCACCGGTCACCGTGACCGCGGGGGTGCAGCGGACGTTTGAACCCGTCAGAACGATGGTAAGAGTGGGGTCAACGGGAGTTACGCCGTCTACCTCGCCGGTGTAGTGCAGTGTAAATACATGAGTACCCGCGCCGAGGGATTTCAGATATTCCCAATTCAGCGTGATTATCATGTTGTCCGCATCCGAGGGAACAGCGTACTGAGTGCCCTCCGCGAACTTGTGGCTTTCACTTCCGTAGGCTTTGTAGTTCATATCACGGACAAGAGTCTCGCCGTTCAGCTTAAGGCTGTCGAACGTGAAGCTGCCGTCGTTTTTATTGAAGGAAAGGGGGCCGGGGTTGTCGGTGCCTATGTTCCATGAAACGCCCTCCCACGGCTGATCGCAGGTCGGCTGCTTAGCACCGGCGGCGCTGCCCGCTCCTACTGTGAACCTGACTACCGGGGCCTGCTTTACAAGTGTTGCGCCGTAGTCGGAATAGATCTCTATACCGAGCGTTACTTTGTCGCCCTCACTCAGAGCAGGAGCCGTGCCGGAAAACGCAGGATAAAGATGGTTCTTGAAGAAACCGTATTCACGGGTAACAAACTGCCATGTATCGTTTGTGATATCCTCTTCCGCCACATAGGGGACTGTCATTATCCAGCAGTCGTTTACCGAATAGGGGTCGGGGACCGCGTTCCAGCCCGGCCAGACATATATTTCCGCTTCATACTTATTGTTGTCTTCGCCGAGATCGGGCAGAACATCGAGCGGGCTCCACGCATAGTTGAGCATGAGGTTGGCATCGGTGTCCATGAAAGGCTCTTCGATAGTCCAGTCCTGATGAACATCATACCACGGGGATGTGAACACGCTCGTCCAGCCGCTGTCGAATAACTCGACCTGTACAGCGCCCTTCACATAGCCGCCCAGTGTCGGCTCCGAACCCATGGGATACCAGAGGAAATCGCCCATGACGGAACCGCCGGACGCGGTTATCGTGCAGGTATCGGTTTCTCCGGTAAGACACCAGCAGCGCTGCAAAGCCGAAATTTTCGGCTGTTCGCTGTTCAGGAACCCGGCGTCCGCACTGTCGGCGAAGTAGACCTTCGCCTGATAACTGCCTGCCGAAAGGCCCGTGGTCGTCCACTTTATTGAGCCTTTAGGGCTGCTGTTGTTCACGAAATTCGGATTGGTGTTGTTGTTTGTCAGATGAAATTCCGTGACTGTAAGCGTCGGTGCTATGGCGCCGGCTTTCAGGAATATGTCCGGGACAAATCCTATAAGCATCGCGAAACAGATGATCATGCTGACAATAGCTTTTCTTGTTCGTTTTGATAAGAACATACTTTCAACTCCTTTTGAAATAATGTATTTACAAAGACCCGTCCGTAAAGAAAGAGTCATGCTGCCTTTTTGTCGCTGTTGAACTTCTGCTGTATCTCATTGAGCTCATCCACCTGCTTCTTGTATATATGGCACATTATCCGCCATACGATGAAGTAGGAAACGAGCATCATCCCGCTCAATATCAGCAGTTCGGCCAGATCGGCGAACCAGCCGAGTATATACGATACAGGCAGGAACACCGCAAATACCACACCGAGATGACTTGCCATTATGCGCAGCAGGCTCCATTCTTCCATTTCATAGAATGTCATTCCCGCGCATCCCGCAAAACCGATCAGTCCCGAAAGGAATGACTGAATGAGAAGTGCCTCTACCTCGCCTCCGAAGATTTCCAGCGCTTTCTGTGATACAATGGGACTGCCTCCGCCGAATACCGAATCAAACAGAAACGCGATCAGATTGCCGATCGCTATGCCGAGCAGGAAACCTATGCCTGCCCGTTTGAGTGTTCTTTTTAACATCGTATCACTCCTTTCCCGAAAGTTTCCTGCGCACTGCAGGTATGCAGCGGCGCGAAGCCCATGTCTCCATACCGCCCCTGAGCTCTATGCGAAGCGTACCGCCAAGCGTGAAATCATAGCGCATCACCTTTGTGAGATTTACGATCTCATATCGCGATATCCTGACAAAACGCTTAGGGTCGAGAATGCTCTCGATGCTGTTGAGAGGCTGCCTCGCGATGAAGCGGTTGTTCTCGGTTATTATGCTCACCTGCTTATCGTTCACCGATAACAGTATGATATCCGATACAGGTATCACATCTATGACATTGTCCTTTCCGGTGACCTGTATGCTTTGTTCTTCCTCGCCTTTTATCCTGCCGATTACGCTGTTGACTTCGTCATCAAGCTCGCCCGAACGGACGATCACATCGATATCGGTGAGCGCCGCATCCTGCTCAAAGCTGATATTTATCTTCTTCATATTGTGTTACCGTCCTTTTTTCTGTATGGATGCCCGCAGCGCCTGTACGCCTTCTGCCAGTAATGACAGCGTTCACATTCTGTAATACTGTCTTTTTGAAGAGTACACCATTTCTGGTGGGTATGACCGGTTTTTGTGTGACATTCCCGGCATACGAACAGCGGACATTCCGCAAGGATAGTGTTGTCTTTGTTTTCCATTTCGCACTCCGTTATTTCAGTCTGACTTGTCGGCAGTGATGAAGCTGTCCCGCTCGATATATTCACTCTGCCCTTCCCGCGGTTATGCTGACATTATATCCGAGTTCCGCGTGAATGTCAACAGATACGGCACAGGCGGCAGCTATCGAAGCACAGGCGGTATAAGTTCTCTTATCCGAGTATCTCAATCACTCTTGTGATGATATCTATTTTCGTTGTGGGTTTCAGTATATATCCGTGAGGCTTGAACTCCTTTATGGTATTTATTACCGTTTCCCTTTCGGAAACACCTGTGAGGAACACAACGGGTATATCGCTGAAACGCTTGTCCTTCCGTATCTCGGTAAGTGTCTCCGGACCGGTCATCTCCGGCATAAGGTAATCCAGGAAGATAAGATCTGCCCCGAATCGTTCCAGAGCACGCAGCGCGAGCTTCCCGGAATTGACCACCGTCACCCTGTAGAATTCTTTGAGATGTTCCTTTATCTGAACAAGCTGCTGGGCATCATCGTCAACGACAAGTATGTGTTTTCTGGGTTCGGCGGGTTCGGCTGATCCGTCAGCATCATATTCTATGAACTGTGTTCTTTCTTCCTCTTCCTCCGTATCCGCTTTTATCTCGTTCAGCCTGTCGCACAGCTTTGACAAGGAAATATCCTGCGGAAGAAACAATATCCTCCTGAGCCGCGAGTTCCTTGTGAACATTTTCCTGTTAAGTTCATCGGCAACCACGATAACGGTGACGGGGCGGAACTTTGCATATTCCGATATCACATCATAGACCTTCACATCATTCTGGTCTTCGTCCTTCACAAGAATAAGAACTACTGCCGGTTTTTCGTCAAACAGTGCGTCCAGCAGGCGGCTCTTGCTTGCGTCACACTCTGTGGCAGTACATCTGATCTTCTTTTCAAGCTGCTTTGATATATCTGTTGATGCTATCTTTCTGTTTTTCCCTGTTATAAGGATCCTGAAACTCATGATATACCTCTTTCATCGCCGGCAGCCGCAGTATTACGGCCATTTCCGGACGAATTCTTCATATATGGTATTCCCTGTCTTTCTATGATAAAATACGCTGAAAGCATATTCACAATCTACTCATTTATTATATCAGAGCCGGAATGATTATTCAACATTCCGGGCGCAGGCGGCGGCAGGCAAAGCGCAGGCGGTAACTGTATCTTATTTACAAAAGCTTATCCGTATGTTATCATTAAGAAAACCGGCCTACAACTCTATTCCCGTTCAGACGGAGGCAGTATGAAAAAGAAGATAATCAATGCAATTCTGTCATTCGCCGTTATTGTTCAGATATCATCATGCGGCAGTGATCAAACCTCAGGCGGAACTTCCCTGACTTCCGCTTCCATTACCGGTGAAGAAGCGGCAGTCTCCGGAACACAGCAGGATACTGCTGTTCCGGAGGTCAATGACAGCACCGAAGACGGACAGAATTTCCGTATCGGCATAGTCACCGGCTCGTTTGCGCAGTCCGAGGACGACAGGCGCGGCGCCGAAGCGTTCCGTGAAAAGTACGGCGCGGATAATGTGACCCTTGCGGTCTATCCCGACAATTTCACGGAGGAACCGGAAACCACCGTGCAGATCATAGTAAATCTTGCCGAAGACCCGGAAATGAAAGCTATAATAGTCAATCAGGCAGTAGACGGCACCACCGAGGCTTTCCGCCGTGTGCGCGAAAAAAGACCGGATATACTGCTGATAGCGGGTGAAGCATACGAGGATTTTTCCGATATCGAGCCTGTATCCGATCTTGTTGTGAACTGCGATTTCGTCAACCGCGGTTATCTTATCATACGCACCGCTCACGAGCTGGGATGCGAAACGTTCGTGCATATATCGTTCCCGCGGCATATGTCCTATGAAACGGTAGCGAGAAGGGTCACTGTAATGGAAGCGGCGTGTGAGGAATTCGGAATGACATTCGTGAAGGAAGAAGCCCCCGACCCCACCACCGACGCGGGCGTTCCCGGAGCGCAGTCGTTTATTCTCGCGCACGTTCCGGAGTGGGTGGAAAAATACGGGGAGAAGACCGCGTTTTTCTGCACCAATGACGCGCATACCGAGCCGCTTATCAAGAAACTGCTTGAATGCGGCGGATATTTTATAGAAGCCGATCTCCCTTCCCCGCTCATGGGATATCCGGGTGCGCTCGATCTTGACCTCGCGAAGGAATCCGGCAATTTCGAGAAGATACTTGAAACTGTCGAGGACGCTGTCGTGAAAGCCGGCGGCGCGGGAAGATTCGGAACATGGGCTTATTCCTACGGATATACGGTTTCCGCGGGGCTTGCCGAGCACGTCAGGAATGTCATTCTCGGAGAGAGTGAGCTTACCGACATAAACGACCTGTCAAGGGCGTACAGCGTGTTCTCGCCCGGCGCTGACTGGAACGGTGCCGCGTATATCGATGCCGCCACCGGTAACAGATCGGAGAACACCATACTTATCTATCAGGACACATACATATTCGGCGTCCCCGGATATTATATGGGTTCCACAAAGATAGATGTCCCCGAAAAATATCTTACGGTCGAGTGACCGCATATGAAAGGCAGCCTGATGAAAAAGACAAGGACAGCAGGAACAAAGAGACACGGAAGAAAAAAACGCGGCATACTCATACCGCTTATACTTGTTTTTATGTTTGTTATCGCGATGGTCGGCTACACATCGATGCTCATATATAACGTCGCGGTGTCAAATTCAAGCGCGGTGATAGAGGACAGGCTGCTCAATGTTTCCTCGATGATAGACAATCATCTGAATACAGCGGAGAATATCCTTCACGTTACCGCCGACTCAATACAGCATATGCTCATAAGCGGCACCACACCTGCCAGAATACATGAATTCATGGTCGAAGAAACGAATAATGTTTCCGAGCAGTTCAACGAGAATTTCACCGGATTATACGGATATATCATGGGCAGATATATGGACGGCCTGAACTGGGAGCCCCCCGATGACTATGACCCGAAGTCCCGTGAATGGTATATTCTCGCCGCGGAAAACAACGGTGATGTCGTTTTCGTTCCTCCGTACATAGATGCCCAGACCGGGAATATAATAATTTCGGTAACAAGAATGCTTCCCGACCGTCAGAATATCATTTCCCTTGATGTTCAGCTCAAGGGCGTTCAGTCGCTTGTGGAAGACCTCAAACTGAACGGCAAGGGATATGGATTTATCGTTGATGAGACAGGGTTTGTCATAGCTCACGATGATGAGAACAGAATAGGAATAAACATCAAAGATACACCCGGGGGCGGAGATCTCCTCAACGCGATAAAGACAGCGGATCAGGGCAGATTTTCATATAACTCTGACAACGAGAACTGCACTGTTTTTGTAAACGGAATAACAAACAACTGGTATGTCGTGATAACGGTAAGCGATGAAGAGCTGTATGAAGAAGTAAGAAGCCAGCTTGTGGTGAACGCACTTATCTGCATCATGATATTTGTTACGATCGCGTTTATCTATTATCTCGGATACAAGAACGAAAAGAATTATTCGCGCCGTATGGAAGAAATGAGGCTGGAGGAAAAGCAGAAGGAATACGAGACTAAAATGCTGATACTCGAAAAGGAGGCAGCAAATCAGGCAAACAAAGCCAAGAGCAATTTTCTCGCCAATATGTCCCATGAGATACGCACCCCGATGAACGCGATACTCGGTATGGATGAGATGATACTCCGCGATGCGAGGGATATGAAGATACTGAAATATGCGTCGGACATCCGGAGTGCCGGAAAGACACTGCTCTCAATAATCAACGATATTCTTGATCTGAGCAGGATAGAGTCCGGCAAAATGGAGATCATCCCGGTGGAGTATGACTTTGCCTCGGTGCTGAACGACATCGTGAATATGACGATGAACAAGGCGCGTGAGAAAGGTCTGACATACGATCTCAACGTCGATCACGATATCCCGTCCGTACTGCTCGGTGATGAGATACGCATCCGACAGATAATCCTCAACATCACGAACAATGCGATAAAATACACCTCCCAGGGCGGGATAAACCTTAACATTTCCTTTGACCGCGAAACAAGAAATCTGAGGATCAGGGTGGAAGACACCGGTATGGGAATACACCGGGAAGACCTTGACAAGCTGTTTTCATCGTTCCAGCGGCTCGATGAGACCAGAAACAGAAATATCGAAGGAACGGGACTCGGGCTGAACATCACCAGACAGCTCGTCGAGATGATGGGCGGAAACATAACTGTGGAAAGCGAGTACGGCAAAGGCTCGGTATTCACCGTCAATATCATTCAGGAGATAGTTGACGCCACACCGATCGGCAGCTATAATGAAAGGCTCACCGGAACGCTTACGGCAGCCGAAAAATTCAGACCCGCTCTTATCGCACCAAAGGCAAGAGTACTCATCGTTGATGACAACGAAATGAATCTTGAAGTAATTATCGAGCTTCTGCGGGAAACGAGGATCAGGATAACTACCGCGCTTTCGGGCAGCGAATGTATCGAAGCGCTTGAAAGATCGTCATTCGATGTGATATTCCTCGATCAGATGATGCCCAGAATGTCGGGTACGCAGACGCTTGAGATGATCAGGAACTGTCATCTTGCGGATAATACTCCCATAATTGCGCTGACTGCCGACGCGATCGTGGGAGCGAGAGAGTCATATATCCGCGAAGGTTTCAGCGACTATCTTTCCAAGCCGGTAATGTATAACGATCTCGAAGCTATACTGCTCAGATACATAGACAAGTCCCTGATACTGACGCCCGGACAGCTGAAAGAGGAAGAAGCCGCAAAGGAGCGGGCGGGAGACGATAAACCCGTGATACTTGTCATCAGTGATTCCTCCGAAAGGCTGAAAGAGATGAAGGAGATCATCGGAGAAAACTACAAAGGCGTGTTCGTCAGAGATGAGGACAGCGCCCGCCGCTGGCTCGGAAAGCACAGTGCGGAATACATCATAAGAAGCGCAGTCATGCCAGCGGACAAAGAAGATACAGGAGGATAACACAATGGAAGCTGATCTCGCAAAGCTGGAAGAATACGGATTGTCAATTTCTGCCGGACTCGCCTTCACCGGCAGCGCCGAAAAGTATAAAGCCGCGATACAGCGCTATCTGAAAGGTCACGATGCAAACCGCAAGGATATTGCCGAACTTGCGGAAACCGGCGACATTGAGAATTACAGGATAAAAGTTCACGCGCTCAAAAGCAATTCCCGCATGATAGGCGCTTCGGAACTGGCGCAGAAATTTGAGGCGCTGGAAAAAGCCGCGTCAGGCGGCAACACCGCGTTCATTGACGAACAGACGGAGCCCGTACTTGCCGAATATGACCGGCTGGTTGAATTTCTGGCACCCTTCGGAGAGACGGACAGCATCTCTCCCGCAGATGAAATAAGCGCCGACGAGGCCCGAAGGATCGCCGGCGAATTGCTTGCTGCGCTTGATGATTTTGATGATGAGCTGTCGAAGGAGCTTGCACATAAACTGTCAGGGTATCCGTTCCGCATCACACAAATTGAAAAGCTGCGCGGAGCAATGCAGTACATAGAGGATTTCCTGTACGACGATGCGGCGGAGCTGATAAAAGAGATCGTTCCCGCTATCGTATAAGCGAAGGAATTACTGTCGGAACGAATACCGCTTCACTTCGTTTTCTTCTCCGGAACAGGCTTCTTTTCGGGCTTCTTCTCTTTTTCTTCATTTTTGAAGTATTTGTCCCTTATTTCCTTCGGGAAATAGCCGGCCGGTTCCACATACTTGATTTTCTTTTCCATAATATCATCCTCCTTTGCGTCAGGACGCTATCTTCTGCTGCTCATCATGACAGATATCATCGAGGTGAAGGCCGCAGACGATATTATCCTTCTTTTCGATCGGATCCTCGGTAATGCGCTGACCGAACCAGTCGTCCTCCCAGCTCATGATACCGTCGTTGTCAGAATCGAAACCAAAATTAGCACACATAGTAAATTCCTCCTTTTAATGTTCAGAAACCGCTGCCGCCGAAGCCGCCGCAAGAACCCGGACAGTCGTGACTGCCTGCGGGATCATCGCTGCTATTATCATTGTTCCGGTTTTCTGATGTTATTATACCATTCCAGATTTTCAGAAGTTATCAAACTGGAAAATTTCTGAAAAAAATTCCGATCCTGACACACTGAAATAAAAGCAAAGGGCAGCTCATAAGGGGCTGCCCTCTTGCTGTCAGATCTCTTGCGCCGGACATCAAGATGTGGTATAATAAAAAAGCAGAGCGTACCGATATGTGTCGGTTCCGGGATCATGTACCGGAGAAAGCAACAAATGAAGATCGCAGATCGTGATATTGATATATTCGGGTGGTGTGGGCGCTCCGCCCGTTCTGATGAACGCATCTGAGAACGAGGGCAAGGACATCTTTGAAGAACCGCGGGAACTGATTTTGAAAAAAATTTTGCGGGAATTAACATATGTCAATGACAATCATTGCTCATTGTGTTATAATATGATCAGAAAAGGTGATAACTTCACCGGCAGAGGGAGTTTTTATGGATAAGGCTTATATAATCGAACAGTTGAGCAAACTGTCTGAACAGGTCGGACTCAGTTTCGAGGAAACTGTATTTGAATCGGTGCTCGGATTTTCAGAATTCAGAGTCTGTTCAAAAGGTTCGCTGATCGCAGAAACAGGCGATAAAGCGAATTATGCCGGTATCGTAATGAAAGGTATTGTCCGCAGTTACTACATAGACGGCGACGGGAATGACATCACGCAGTTCTTTGCAAAAGAAGGCAGCATTTGTATGGACGAAGGAATGATGGGCTTTGACGAGATCCTTACGATGTGGGAAGTAATTGAAGAATCCACGGTCATGCTGTTCGACGTAAAAAAGATGAAAGACCTCATCTACAGCAGCGAAAAGCTGAAAACAATATGGATAGAGCTGCTTGAAAGCGGTATGCGCTATAAGATGTACCGTGAAAATGAGTTCCTGACAGAAAACGCAGCAACACGGTACCTGAAGTTTCTTAAAAGATATCCCGACCTGTCGGCGCGGATACAGCAGAGATATATCGCCACATATCTTGGCATCAAGCCCGAATCACTGAGCAGAATAAGAAGTGCCATGAAGGAGGAAAATAAAATATGAACAATGATGTTATGATCGGAACATGGGCGTGGGGCTCGGGATATAACGGTTCCAGAATGATCTTCGGAAACAGCTGCGACGAAGAAACACTGAAAAACACCTTTGAAAAGGCTGTGGAGCTTGGATTCCTGAAATGGGACACTGCCGCGGTCTACGGTATGGGCTCGTGCGAAAAGCTGCTTGGCAGTTTCATCCGGGGCAGAGAGGATATCTTCATTTCCACAAAGTATTTCCCGAATAAGAAGTTCAGGAGCGGAGAGCTTGAAAAGTCCTTTGCCGGAAGTATGGAGCGGCTCGGTGTGAAGTCGGCAGACCTTTTCTGGATACATACTCCCAATAATCTGTGCGAAAATCTGAATGATGCCGTACCGCTTATAAAGGACGGCAGAATAAAGAGCATCGGCATTTCAAATGTTTCTATGACCGACATCCGGAATGCTGTGGAATTTCTGGGCAGACACGGATTGAAGCTCGGTGCCGTACAGAACCATTTCAGCCTTCTCAGGAACGATCAGCAGCCGATCATCGACTACTGCATACAGAATGACATCACATATTATGCATATATGGTACTTGAACAGGGGGCTCTTGCGGGAAGATACAATTCGGAACATCATTTCCCTGCTTTTTCAATGAGGAACTTTTCATTCCCGAAGAGTAAATTCAGAAAGATAGAAGGTCTCCTCGGAATGATGAAGGAAACAGCCGACAAATACGGTATCGACAGATCGCAGATACCGATACTCTGGGCAATAGCGAAAGGCGCTGTCCCGATAGTCGGAATCACAAAGCCGTCCTATGCCGAAAAGCTGTCAGATGCGTTAAAGATACGCTTATCAGCCGAGGAAACTGACAGACTTACGGAAGAAGCCCGCAAGACCGGTATTCGTCAGCAGGGTTCATGGGAGCCGCAGTAAACTTTCTCCTTCGGATGTGCCGTCCATGCGGGCTTATAGCCGCTCATACGGCAATGGCAGCGCGTCCGGTGTGCTTTATCAGACGTTTTCCCGTGAATAAAACAGAAAAAGCCGCAGGCAAACGCCTGCAGCTTTTTGTTATTATCCGGAAATACCGGATATCGGATCAGCGGTTTCGTCACCGGCATTTTTAAGGCCGGTCAGGATCTTTCCACTCTCATCTCGAAGGGTTTGAGCACATACCTTTCTCCAATGAGCTCAAATGTCTTCTCTTCATCGGAATTATTGAATATGAACCTGGCAGTGATGTTGTTTCCTGTGCGTGTACAGATCTCAACATTCTGCGGAATATCATCATAATACGATATGCCGCATTTATTGAGCGCATCTTTTGCGAGCCTTTCATACAGCCGCCTTTCACCGACAGTGCCGATATAATATACATTTCCTCTGCCGTATTCGGAGAATGTGACCGCAGGCGACCCCTTGTAGAAATCCTGTGCATATCCGGCGATCACTTCGGCATTATCGGCCTCAATAATATCACACCACTGTTTGCAGCGGAATTCTTCCCCGTCATCAAACACCACGGCATTCCCGGAATAGCCTATGGGGTCATACTCGGCGGCATGACAGCCGGTGAGCTCCTTGTAGACTGTGGGGAGCTGATCCATGATGCAGTTGTTGTTCTTATCCTTCACGCCTGTTCTTGCCGACATAAGTATCGTCCCGCCGTTACGGGCAAAATCATATATCTTCTTTACCACATCCTCGTCCGTTACATATAATGACGGCACACACAGGATCCTGTACCCGGAAATATCCGCGTGTTCATCAATGATATCCACATTCACGCCGAAACGCGCAAAGCCCTGATGAAAGAGTTTTATCTGTTCAAAATAATTATACCCGTCAGTCTGTGGCTGTATATTCAGCGCCATATCCGAATCAACAGAGTACAGTACGGCAATTTCGGAGACCGTTTCGGTGCCTTCTATATCCGAAAGCTCTTCGGCGGTCCTGCACAGATCTTCAAACTCCCTGAAACGTCTTCCGGGAACGCCGGAATGATCCATAAGACCGTGCCAGTGCATTTCGGCACCTATATTTGCCGTTCTCCACCTGAAATGAACAACGGTATCCGCACCGTGCGCAAAAGCCTGCAAGGCATAGCCCTTTATCATTCCCGGGCGCGTGGTCTTCTGCATCGGCATCCAGCAGCCCATGCCGCCGCTCAGCTGTTCCATTATCCAGAAATTCTTCCGCTTTATCCCTCTCATAATATCAAGATGCGGGGCGTGAGTG
>JAEEGL012474049.1_pt1 | contig 27611 bp, 21 predicted proteins | sample 9134231 | NCBI WGS metagenome assembly JAEEGL01 (sample SAMN16246548, study PRJNA631951) | gut metagenome | biome: gut microbiome; feature: rumen; material: fiber-attached | host: Bos | place: Iran: Karaj | collected 2018-10
AAAAGACAGAGCTGCGGCCGTATAAACTAGCAATTCACATTGCAGCATCCGGCATTCGCTCTGCCTTGCCACCAAGATCTTAACTCTTAACTCTTAAATCCCTAAACTTCATTTGAACATCTGCGAAGCCGAGTGAATGGCTAAGAATTTTGTTTGACCGAAATGCGAATTAATGAAGGGAACGCATGAGACCCAAAATTCGTGCCATCACTCGGTTCGCCTCTTAACTCTTAACTTCATTTGATTTTATAATCTGTTTGGTGTAGAATATTGTCTGGGCAGAGCTGGTGAAGCTGCCGTCCGATGCAGGGATTGACGCATTTTTGCCGGTTAAGCGGCGCTGAGGTGTCATTGACGCACGGGCAGGCACAGGGTTCCGGGGCTTTGTCCGCATAATTTCATACGTTGCATCCGCAGTTCTTTCGAAGTGCGTGCGCACAGTCGGTGCGCGGCAGGTTCGGGGAGCAAATTTAAGGAGCAGCAGTAAGGAGTATAAAATGGATAAAAAAGTTAAAATGATCGTCTTTACCGGCGTTCTTGCAGCGCTGGTGATCGTTCTCCAGGTATTTCTTGGAATTCCGTTCGGTCCGTTTTCAATAACGCTCGCACTCTTCCCTATCGTAATAGGCGCAGTCGTATTAGGCCCTGTTTCAGGACTCATTCTCGGGCTCGTGTTCGGTGTCGTAGTTTCGATCCTCTCGCTCACGGGCAAGGATCCGGGAGGTCAGATGGTGTTCGCAGCAAACCCGTTTATGGCATGGGTACTCTGCCTGCTGAAAGGGGCAATGGCCGGTTTCCTTCCCGGAATTATTTATAAAGCGATTCGCAAATTCAAATATCTTGCCGAACTGGCGTACGGTCTCACCGGTGCAGCGATCTTCGCAGGAGGATTCGCCGTATCAAGAATAATGACAAAAGTTGAGAGCAGCGCTGCCCGTACGATCGTGCCTATAGTGTTCACGCTCGTTGCCGCCGGACTGATGATCGCGCTGTTCAAAATGTTTAAGAGCGGGATCGCCGCATGCTATATAGCGTCAATGGTCGCGCCTGTCGCGAATACAGGTATTTTCGTTATCGGAATGCTGCTTTTCTTCAGACCGGTTCTTCAGGCATGGGGCGGCGGCTCGAACGTATTCGTTTACTTTATCACCGGGCTGGTCGGTCTGAATTTCCTTGTGGAATTCTTTGTATCGGTAGCTCTTTCACCGGCAGTGGCCGCGATCGACAAGGGCGTGAGCCGCATCTGATCGGCTATTAGAATGATCCGCTATTCGAACACCAGTGCTCCGAAACATTCGGGGCGGTGGTAGTCAGGCGAAGGCGTGTCAATATTATGCCATACGGAATAGTACGGGACGGGGGCGTCATCGCAGCACGTATAGAAATTGCAGCGAAGTACGTCTCCCGGTTCAGGCGTTTTAAAATCGGGTACGTAGCGGCGTATGAAGCTGTACGGGATCTTATATGATACTTCCCAGAAAACGGGGCCGGACGAAGCAGATGCCTTAAAAAGAGTATTATCAGCGGCGTCAGGATCGGAGACGAGGCGGCTCGACTGCCTCGTTCCCTCGGGGCTGAAGCCCGTGTACGTCGCGGCGAGAGGATTAAGCTCGAAATTGAAATATGCATTGTCCCCCGCTTTCGGTGCGAAGAAAAATTCGAGGCAGGAGTCGCGGCAAACGGGATCGCCGAAATTCCGGCGCGTTGCCAGCGGCATCGTTTCGTAAGACCTCATCCTTACGTATAGCGCCTCAGAGTCGTACTGCACTTCCGCTCTTGCAGTATGAAGCGGCTCCCCTGCTTTTCTCCACGGCATCGTTTCGATAAGCGCCGACGTGCGGAAAATGCCGCCTTTTGAATCATCAGTTTTTTTGAAAATCATTTTGCGCCTCCGGTCCTTCCGCTCTTCATGATCCAGTATTCGTACGCGTCAACGAGCGCCGCCCAGCTGGCCTGGATTATGTCCCCGGACAGGCCGACGGTGCCGAAGCGCCTGCCGTCTCCGGAGAATTCGATGAAAACGCGCACCTTCGATGCGGTGCCTTCGCCGGAGTCGATCACGCGGACCTTATAGTCTTCAAGGCTGACCGCGAGAGTCTCGGGGTAAAAATGAGCCATTGCCCGCCTAAAAGCGCAGTCGAGCGCATCGACGGGACCGATGCCGTTGCCCGCGGTGATCTCGCTGACGCCGTCCACGGTAAGGTCTACTATTGCCGACGCGGAATACGGACCCGCTGCCTGTTCGTCGAGCGTGATGACTTTATAACTGTTCAGCGAGAACGCCGGTTTATACTCCCCCGTGAGCCTGCGCACCAAAAGTTCCAGCGAGGCTTCGGCGCTTTCGTACTGGTACCCTTCAAATTCACGCTGCTTCAGCGTATTCAATATCTGTTCGTTCAGTTCGGGTTCGAGCGCTATGCCGCAGATACGGCGGACAATGTCCTGTATCCCGCTCCTGCCGCTGATCTCAGACGCTAAAAGTCTCCGCTCCCCTCCGACTTCCGAAGGGTCGATCGGTTCGAAGCTTTCGGGCGCTTTAAGTACGGCGTTTATGTGCGTGCCGGCTTTATGGGCAAACGCGTTGCGCCCTACAAACGGCGCGTCCGAGCGTTTCTTGATATTGATCAGTTCGGCTGCGCGGTAGCTCATGGCGGTGATCGTCCGTACCGACTGTTCAGGTACGCAGTTTTTACCGTACCTGACCTGAAGGTTTGGCACGACAGTAAAGTAATCCGCATTGCCCGTACGCTCCCCGATGCCGAACAGCGTAGTGTTTACAAGATCGGCACCGTTAAGCGCCGCAACGACAGTGTTCGCATCTGCCATGCCGCAGTCGTTGTGCATATGAACTCCGAGGATCGTACCGGGCCGGATACTGTAGACCAGTGCCTTTATATCGCTTAATATTTCGCACGTTTTAAGCGGCTCGGAGACGCCTGTCGTATCGCAAAGGACCACGGTGCCCGCACCGGCTCCAAGCGCCGCGCTCACACACTGTTTAGCGTACTTCGCGTCCCTCATCCAGCCGCTGAAAAAGCCTTCGCAGTCGAAAATCACTTCTTTACCGGAGTCTTTAAGAAAGCGCACGGAGTCCGCAATGATACGCAGATTATCTTCCGCGCTGATACGAAGAACGTTATCCACTGTAAAAATGTCACTTTTCCCGTAGATGCAGACCGTATCGAAAGGCATCTCGGAAAGGGCACGCAGAAGCGGGTCGTCCTGTGCGCGGATGCCTGCGCGGGCCGTGGCGCCGAAAGGAACAAATTTAGCGTTCTTAAACGGATAGCCGGCAATTTTCCTGTAAAACTCATCTTCTTTCGGATTCGTCTCAGGCATGCCTCCTTCTATATATGCGACTCCGGCGTCGTCAAGTTCCGCAGCGAGGCGCAGTTTATCCGGTACGCTGAAAGAGATACCGGGGCACTGGCTCCCTTCGCGGATCGTGGTATCGTATATCAAGATGCGTTTTGCTTCCTGCGACATTGCAGCGCTCCCTTCGGTTCTCAGTCGAAAACGTATGGCGAATCGGAGATCGATTCACTTCCGCGGTCGAGCGCGACTATACCGGTGCGTGCCATTTCTATTACGCCGTACGGTCTTAGCATGTCAAGAAGCGCGTCTGTTTTCCCGCCGTCGCCCGTAAGTTCGATCGTAAGGGCATCAGGGGTAAGGTCAATGATCCTCGCTCTGAAGACCTGTGCGATATCGATTATTTCGCTCCTTGCCGCCGCGTCCGCTCTGACCTTTATAAGAGTCAGTTCGCGCGAGACCTGTGCGTCGGCGTCAAGGACTTTTACTTTATGGACGCAAACGAGCTTTCCGACCTGGTAGATGATCTGTTCGAGCACTCTGGCGTCGCAGTCAACGCGCACGGTGATGCGCGATGCGGAAGGCACGTCCGCCGTTCCCACGGCGAGGCTGTCGATATTGTATCCCCTGCGGCTGAAGAGATTCGTCACCCGGGCAAGCACGCCCGCTTCATTGTCAACAAGTATCGAAATCGTTTTAAGCATTTTCAGCACCCCTTAATACTGTTCTGACTTCTATAACAGCGGCTCTGTTTTCATTGACCGCGTCCTTTACTGCCTGTTCGAGCTCGGCCGGCGTCTTTGCGCGAACGCCTTTGAGTCCGAACGCGGAACAGAGCTTCGGTATATTTAATTTCTGATCGAGTTTTGTCTGGCTGTAGCGCCTGCCGCAATACGCTTTCTGCATCTCGCGCACCATTCCGAGGGCCCCGTTCCTCATAACGATTATGATCAGAGGCAGCTTTTTGGAAGCGACTGTCGCCAGCTCGTTCATATTCATCATAAAGCTGCCGTCGCCTGTAAACAGGATCGTAGTTCTTCCGGGCATGGCGGCGAAGGCACCTATCGAAGCGCCCAGACCGAAACCCATTGTCCCCAGTCCGCCGCTGGTGATAAACCGGTCGGAAGGGCCTATCGGGAAATATCTGGCCGTGAAGAGCTGATGAAGCCCTACGTCTGTGACGACGGTAAGCCCGCCGCCTGCGGCACGTTTGACCGAATCGAATACGGCCTCGGGAGCCAGCCAGCCCCGTTTTAACGTCTGCTCCTGTACTTTCTGCTCGTCAGAAGCACTTTCGGCAGAGGAAAACCACGGCGCTTTAGCAGGAATGCCGTTTAGACGCGCGAGAATGGCCTTTAAAGCCGTTTTCGCGTCCGAGGCAATATATGCGTCCGCCGGAACTATCTTGTTGATTTCGGCCCTGTCAGCGTCGATCTGGACGAGCTGCTTCCCGGAAGCCTTAAGTCCGGCAATGTCCGTCACTTTATTTCCGAGCCTCGCTCCTGCGGCGATTATAAGATCGCACTCGCGAAGAGCCTGTTTAGCATCTTTTCGCGCCATTGCCCCGAGGATGCCGAGATTAAGCGGTTCGTCAGGCGGCAGCGTTCCGATACCCATTAGCGTGGAACATACGGGCGCTCCGGCAGCGCGGGAAAGCTTCAGCAGCTCCGGTCCTGCGCCGGATTGTTTTGCGCCTCCGCCGCAGATGATCAGGGGCTTCAGCGAGTTTTCTATAAGTTTCGTGACAAGCGCCACGTCGCGGCTTTCCGGAGCAGGTGTTTCTTTTATCACCGACATCGCGAAACGCCCCTGAACGTCGTCGTAAAGTACGCATTCGCCCTCGAGCACGTCTTTCGCCACGTCAATAAGTACCGGTCCGCGGCGGCCGCTCATACAGATGGAAAAAGCGTTTTCCATTGCCTCGGCGAGCAGTTCGGGAGTGCGCACCGCCCAGCTGTGCTTGGTGATCCCGAGCGTCATTCCGACTATGTCAACTTCCTGAAAAGAATCGGTCCCGATCAGCGAATGTTCGACGTTGCCCGTAATGAATACGGCGGGAACGGAATCCATAAACGCGTTGGCAATGCCGGTGACGAGGTTCGTTGCCCCCGGGCCGGACGTGGCAATGCATACGCCGGGGCTTCCGCTCATTCTCGCAAATCCGTCGGCTGCGTGCGCCGCTCCCTGTTCGTGCGAGGTGCGTATATGTTCCAGTTCCTTCCTGTGGCGGTAAAGTGCATCATAGAGAGACAGCACCGTGCCTCCGGGATATCCGAACACGGTACGAATATTATTTTTTATCAGCATCCGGACTATGAATTCAGCCCCATTCATACACTTCGCTCTCCCTGAGCACAGCTCCGTACTTTTCTCCGATGATTCGCAGCGTGACCGTATCTTCCGGAGTCAGAAGGCGTTTCGGAGAAGTATATTTCATCGTTCCGGAATCTACGTAGATCATATTGTAGATCCTGCCGTTTACGCACAGATACGTATCGTCGGTCATTCCCTGCCCTTTAACGGTATATTCGTTAAGTTCTTCGTCATATATTATATCCGTTATTTTGGGCTCTACGAGGCCGTACGTAAAGCCGGGATTGGTATATTCGACTTCCTGCGTTTCCTCGAACAGTTTATAGTATTGGGTCTTTTCAAAATATTGCACGTAATTTTCATCGTCTTTATAAAGGCGGTGGAAGCGGTTCATAAACGAGCCGTCTAAGCCTAAACTGTCGCAGAGGAGCGTGCTGAGCTGGTACAGATACAGCGACCGGTATTCTTCATTCGGCAGGCCCATATTATTCCACGTATAGAAATTAACGTTGAATCTGTTTTCGTCGGTAATTCCGGGAAGTTCGCGCGCAAACGTGGGCATATGATCGCTGTACATCACGATGAACGTCGGCTCTCCGCGCTGCTCAAAATAATCGACGATATTGCGCAGATGCGTATCTACCTGCTCCAGCTGACTTATGTAGTAAGCGAGCTGTCCTTCAGTCTTTGATTTGAGCTCAAGCCCTTTGATTTCCATAGGATATTCGGTCTTTTTAAGCGAAGGATACGCGCCGTGCGTCTGGACCGTAACGGCAAACACGAAGTGCTTATCTTTTTCTGAATTATCAAGCGCGATCTTCATCTGTTCGAGCAGGATCGAGTCGTCAGCCCAGATCACCTGCTCCTTCTTCTGAACTCCTGACATAAATTCGTACGGCACAAAGTAGTCGAAGCCCAGATTCTTGTAGACGGAATTTCTCGAGAAAAATTCTCCCTGATAATCGTGCATACCGAATGTATCGAACCCGAGGCTCTTAAGGTAACGCGGAAGAGAATCGACAGCCGTATCGTCAACGTGTATCATATACGGGTTATATCCGAACGGGAGATTGTTGATGCTGAATCCGGTCAGAAATTCGAATTCACTTTTTACCGTCTGTCCGCCGAAGATCGGGACAACGACTTTTCCGTGAGTGTAATTTTCTTTCAGCGAGTGAAGGAACGGTATCGGATCCCGCTCATATTCCATTCCTTCGAGTTCCGTCGGGTCAATGAACGATTCGATCTGAAGCACGATAATATTCATTTTCCCCTTTTCGGCATCTTTACTGTCCTTTCCGGCATTCCTTACGTTTTCAAGGACAGGCTCAAGTTCTTCAATTTTGTAATTATCCGGCTTGAGTTTAAGCACTCTGTAGCCTGTGGTAACGAAGCTGAATACGTAGCCGTTTCGGTTAAAAAGTTCCCTCGGAGAACGTTCGGAAAAATTTATCCACGGCAGAAATGACGCGAGCACGCCGGCAACTATTCCTACTGCCATAAAGCCGAGCGACCAGGCGACGACTCCGCGTCCCGCTCTTTCCCTTTTCTTCATTTTCAGCCCAAGGACAATAAGTCCCGCGATCAGCCCTGCTATCGCTACAAACAGCAGGATCAGCCAGAAGATGCCCAGAATATCTGCGAGCGCAAAAAGTCCCTCTTTTATCTGGAAAATATCCGGGATCAGTACCGGTTCAAAGTTATTTGCATTTTTGATCAGCGAAGCGATACCGAATACGAGCCAGAAGACCAGATAGATCCCGGCGCCCATTGCCGGCCGCCTTATCCAGATCACAAACGAGCCAAGCGCAGTGAACAGGAGCAGATTCACTCCTAAAATATCCGGCTGCGTAAGCATGCTTTTTACGGGGATCAGAAAACTTCCGGTCTGAAGAATCTCGATCAGGAATATGAAAAGGAGCGAAAAGTAAAGAATAAAAGACAGCTTTTTAAACCAGTAAGCGGTAACGTCGTGCCCGGAAGGTCTCGTTCTTTCGGAGAAGAAATATACGGCGATCCCCACCCCGGCTATGACTGCCGCCATTACAGAAGCTTCTATAAATCTGCCGCAGGAAAAACCCTGCCAGAGCATCCAGAGCGCTGACATTATCATCAGAAGCGTACGTCTGTACGGAGTGAAGCAAACGGGGAAAGTGAAAAGTACGAGAGTCATTACCCGCAGTATCAGCGCTGACGGAAGCAGCAGAAAATATACTCCTTTAAGCAGCGAGATATTGCCCGTGACGATAAGCGATATGCCCGCCATGGCAAAATGAAACATGGCGAGCTGGAGCAGAAGTTTCCTTATGCCCGAACTTGTTTCACCGGTCAGCAGATCGCTGCTGATAATAGTTGACTTTTCATCTGTTGCGTTCGTTTCCATCATTTCTCCTCGAAAAATCAGTTACTGTTTTTACATGAAGTTTTTTTACATGAAGTTTCAGCTGCTCCCGGGCTTTCAGCCTGTGCAGGATTTTCAGCTGTTGTAATAATTTATAAGGCAGCCGGATAAGAGTATGTCTCTTTCTGAATCGCTGAGATCTCCGACTGTAAATACTGTTTCGCTTTTTTCGCCGCCGGCACGTATGATCACGGCTTTTATCTGATTAACGCGCCCTTCGAGCAGCGCCCGGATTCCTTCTATGAATATCCTGTCGCCGCATGAGAGGCCGAGCGTTTCGAGCGATTCCGTAATAAGCGGCAGCATGCCCCAGTTAATAAGATTGCTCCGGTAGCGTTTCGTAGCGTACGCTTCGGCGATGTTTGCGAATCCCCCGAGCACTTTCTGACACGACGCGGCCTGTTCTCTGGCAGAACCGTCCCCCGGTTTTACGGCGCATACGACGCTGCCTATCTGTGTATTCCGGACCAGTCTCAGCCAGTCTCCGAATCCTTCGTAGGCTTTTTCAAGTGTGCCGTTCGCATCTACTCCGCCTCTCAGGTATGCCAATCTCGCGCGTTCCGTTTCTCTGACTTTCAGGCTCCGGTCAACGTATCCCGGATCTTTTCTCGAAAGTGCAAATCTCGAAAGACGCTCCGGATTTGATCTGTACGACGACGTCTCGCCGCTGGGAATAAGTTCATCGGTCGTTGTCACGGGGTCTTTTATGACGGATGCGACTTCGAGCAGTATATTTTCCGTGAGCGCTTCCATGTGAGGCCAGTCGGATATGTTCGGGCCGAATACGAGCGGCTCGTCCGGCGAAGGAGCGCCCCAGCCGTTATATACGCGATTCTGGTAAACTCTGCCGTCGAAGGAATATTTTCCGGGTCTGGCAGAAGAGTATATTTTTTCTATTCCGCCGATCAACGTGGCGGGTGTAAGGATCCCGTGATTCAGAGCGGTCGCTGCGATCGAGGCGGCATCCATGAGAGCGACCCATGCGTTCTGCCCCTCTCCCGGTTTGGATCCTTCGCGGTTCGGGAAGTTTCTGGTGGTGTGGCGGACGGAGAAAGCGTTGTTCGAAGGAACGTCTCCTGCTCCGAAACACGGTCCGCAGAAGCAGGAACGTACAGTGGCTCCGGCGAGGGTCAATTCTCCGAGCGCGCCGTTCTTCATCAGTTCAAGATAGACGGGCTCGCTCGCTGGATACACGGACAATGAAAAGGCGTCCGGACCGATATTGCCCGCGCCGATTATGTCCGCGGCTCTGCAGATATTCTCGAACGTTCCGCCCGAGCAGCCGGCGATCACGCCCTGATCGACGTGCACCGCTCCGTCGTAAAATTTGGAAGTAAGCGAGCCTTCTTTTATCGAGGCTCCCGCCTGCTCCATTGCCCGCTTCTCCGTCTCACGCAGAATGTCCTGCGGATCTTCCAGGAAACGCCTGATAGTATAAGTATTGCTCGGATGGAACGGAAGCGCGATCATCGGCTCGACAGTCGAAAGATCGACGTATACGAGTCCGTCATACACGGCGCCTTCCTCCGGCCCGAGTTCCGCGTAATCACCGCCGCGGCCGTGTATTTCAAGATAATTTCTGACTTTTTCGTCGGTCTGCCATACGGACGACCAGCACGTAGTCTCGGTCGTCATTACGTCTATACCGATACGGAAGTCCATGGAAAGCGACTTAACTCCCGGGCCCGTGAATTCCATAACTTTATTTTTAACGAAACCGTTTTTAAACGTGGCGCCTATGATCGCGAGGGCAACGTCCTGCGGTCCCACTCCGGGCGCCGGCGTTCCGGTAAGATAGATGCATATTACTTCGGGGTCATTTATCTCGTACGGCCGCCCGAGCAGCTGCTTTACAAGTTCAGGACCTCCCTCGCCCACAGCCAGAGTGCCTATAGCTCCGTAGCGGGTGTGGCTGTCTGAACCGATGATCATTTTTCCGCATCCGGCGTGCATCTCGCGCATATACTGGTGGATAACGGCCACGTGCGGCGGCACGAATATTCCGCCGTATTTCTTTGCGCATGACAATCCGAACCGGTGGTCGTCTTCGTTTATCGTTCCGCCTACCGCGCAAAGCGAATTATGGCAGTTCGTAAGCACGTAAGGCACCGGAAATTCTTTAAGTCCGCTGGCTCTCGCCGTCTGGATGATTCCGACGTACGTTATGTCGTGGGAGGCAAGGGCGTCAAATTTAAGACTTAGTTTCCCTCCGTCAGTGTCAGGGCCGGTAAGATGTGCGCTGATTATCCTGCGGGCAATCGTTTTTTTGCGTCCGCCGTCAATATCCTTTTCGGGGCTTTCTGTTCCCTGGCGCGCCTGTTCCTCAGCTCTTTCGGGCCTTCCGTTCTTCCATATTACTTTTCCGCCGTATAGCTCTATCACGCTGTTCATCTCCGGTCATATATATTAAAAACGCACTTTATACCCGTTCCCCGGGGCTTCTGCGTTTATGCGGTACATCTTCCGCCATTATTATTCTACCACAAAACTGTCTGTGAAGCAAAAGAAAAACCCCGGGGCGGTTAATGCTCCCCGGGGCAACTGACCGGACGGTCCCGGTCATTCAGTTTAAGTTATAAGTAAAGGGTATTATTTCTTCTTTTTCTTCGCGGCAATGATTCCGATCACGGCGCCTGCGATGACAAGTACGCCTGCGCAGATACCGATGATAAGACCGATATTGGCCTTCTTTTCTTCGCCCTTGTTCTGGCCGTTGGAATTCCCTTTATCTGTAGCCGCATTGTCCGCGGTAGCATCGGCGGGCTTATCGGTTTTATTGTCGTCGGGAACGTCTGTAGCGGGTGCTTCGGTAGCTACGGGCGCTTCGGTCGCCTGCTCCGTCGGCTTCGGGGTTTTGGGGATCTCTACGCCGAATACTTCGACTTCATCGATTCCGGAATAGAACGTTCCGTCGGTAACCGTGCTCGCCTTGGTGATGTGGAACATAACGTATGCGGCTTTCTGATTTACTGCGTACGTGAACGGGTCAAGTATAGGAGTCTGCCTTTCGCTGATTCCTGTTTCACTCGCCACCGTTACCCAGTCGGATCCGTTTTCGGAGATCATGATCTCATAGTCCGAAGGCATGTTCGCGCCTTTGAGGAAATTCATCGGGATGATGCGGATGGCGGAAACATCGTACAGACCTTCAAGGTCGATCATGGCGTAAACGCTCGTTTCGCGTTTGGGCGTACCTACGTACCAGCCAAGAGGCATATCGGTCGGAATGTCAGACAGAGGGACGTCAGATACGATGCCGTCGGTGATATTGTTCACGGTGAACCAGGTGTTTTCAAACAGTGTTCCGTTATAGTCATCGTCGAAACTGACCTCGATCTCTTTTTCAAGAGCCACGTTTACGGCATTTTCCGGTATGACGACTTCGCCGGATTCTGTCGGAGCTTCGGTAGGATCTGCGGGTGCTTCGGTAGGATCTGCGGGCGCTTCGGTAGGATCTGCGGGCGCTTCGGTAGGATCTGCGGGAGCTTCGGTAGCGTCACCGGGCTCAGGCTGAGAACCTCCGTCGCTGTAAATAACGGTAATGTCGATGCCGTCTTTTCCTAAGTAATTCTGCATAGCCGCGTCAATTTCGAATTCAGCGTCGTCATCGACGGGATCGCCCTGGGCGACTACGAAGTACGCCTGTTCTTCAGTGAGCTGCCATATGCGCAGGCAATATCTGCCGGCGGGCTGCTGCTCGAACGTCCATACGAAATCGGTAACATCGCAGTCGCACGTTTTTACTTCGCGGACAACGGCGTCTTCGGATTTGTAGTCTTCTGCAAATTTCCCGTCTTCGGCTTTGAACAGCGCAAATTCAACTTCGCACGGAACGATTCCTTCAAATGCAGTGGGACTTCCGGCCCAGTAAGGGATCGCGATGGATGCAAAAGGTTTTGCTGCGGTGAAAGTAGCGGCTACGAAGCTGTCTTCAGAATAGCACTCCCAGGGCGGACCGGATACGCTGGCGAGCCAAAACCCTATCGCCGGTGTTTCTGAGTCGGTCAGTGAGTACGTGTCTTCGTCTGCGGATGCGAATACGGTGCAAAGTGAAAGCATCAACGCTAAAGCCAGAAAACATATGATGATCTTCTTCATTTTTCTTCCTCCTCTTCTATAAACGCGGCATTTAAGTCCGAAAAGTGAGAGCTTTTCGCTTTTTTTGATGCCGCAGCCAGTGATTGGCGAACTAACGCGCGTATTGTAGTATATTTTGAAGTTATTTGCAACAGGAAAATCATATTTTTCAGGCTGGGTTTCAGGGCTGTTTTTCAGGTGTTTTTTCGAGCCTTTCATTCGCTTGAATTTTATCAGCGTGTGATGGTAAAATATGCTTCGGAGGGCTGGTAATATGCAAATCAAAAATATAAATAATATAAGCGCAAAAAGGATTGTCGCACTGGTACTCGCGATAGTCATTGCCGCAGGGATGGCTGCGGGGACCGGCTGCAGCAAAGGCACAGACCCCGGCGATACTTCGGAAACGGCGAAGGCGCCGGCTACACAGGAGCCGGAACCGTTGAAAGAGCCGGAGCCCGTTGACCTCGGTACAGGGAGGCCGCTGGCAGATATATTGGAAGGAGCTGGTGTTAAAATGAGCAGAAGATACTATCGCAAAGGGTTCGTCGTTGCCGTACCCGTCGGAAAGCATTACGGGTTCTGGGGACTTGCGAAGTCAGAACTTATGAAGGACGAGCGCTGGGCGGTCAATACCCTTCTCGGCGACCGCGTGTACACGACCGCGTTTTTCATTGCCAACGCCCTCGGAATGAGGCTTACGCAGACCGAGGACAGCGTCGAGTTTAAGCTGAATGACATTGTCACCCTGTCGTTTAGGACCGGCGAAAATAAAGCGACGCTGAACGGGACTGAATATCCGGCATATCCTGCCCAGAAGAGCGGCTCGAACATATTCATCGACTGCGGGACCGTTGCCGCACTGCTCGGGTACGAATCATATTTTGATGCCGCGGAAGGCATCTTTCTTATGTACCCTTCAGATATTGAAGCGAATGCCGCGGAACAGATCAATATCTATAAAGAACGAATTCAGCTTTATGAGACGGTCGTTTTCAATACCGACGACGTTCCGTGTGATACGACCGGTTCGGGCCTGTACGAGCCCGTCGCTTTTGAAGACAGGCAGGTAGGAGTCGCGTACACTACGTGGTTCAGAGCGGATTCTTCGTGGGGTAAAAATTACACGTGGGATATTCCGATGCTTGGTAAATACCGTTCCGACGACGAGGCGGTCATATATCAGCACGGTGTGTGGCTCGCGAACGCAGGCGTGGATTTCGTATTTGTGGACTGGTCGAATGACATTGCATACGAACCGACTACGATGCATGATCTGCGTAAAGACTTCAGTATGATCGAAGATGCCACGGAGGTGCTGTTCAGGGTGTGGGGAACTATTCCCGGCGCTCCCAAGATCTGCATCTTCTCAGGCCCCGGGCACGTTCAGTCGGATCAGGATACTTTTAAGAACGGCAGGATGAAGGCCAAAAACGACCAGATCTACAAGACGTTTATCGAGAACGAAGAGTTTAACAAGATGTATTACTATTACGAGGGAAAGCCGCTGCTCATGTGCTACGGTGCGACGCCTTCTTTCGCGCGCTCAGAGAACGAATACGTTGACGACAGATTTACTATACGGTGGGTCACCGGTTACGTCGGTCAGCAAGGCATCCTGCACGATAAAGCGACGCTGGTCTCGACGTTCCACTGGAGCTGGGAGGAGCGCGGAGCTCAGACGTTCACGGTCAAGAACGGGAAGCCGGAGGCAATGACCGTCGTTGCTTCATGGAGGAAGCAGAGTAAAGAGGGGCAGCCCGGATATATCGCTCCCGGGCTTCGTGACGGGGGCAATACGTTTAAGATGCAGTGGGCGCGTGCCGATCTTATCGGGCCGAAATTTGCGCTTATCGTTTCGTTTAACGAGTGGCACCTCGGGGAGCAGGTCTCTTTGGAGAACAGTAAGGATATCGAGCCTTCTGAGACGCTCGGATCGCTGTATCTGGATATTATGACTGAGCAGATAAGGAAGTTTAAGGGGAAGGCGTGACGTCATTGACCGCGCCGGAATGAGGGGCTTCAGGAGACTGTACCGCTTCATTCCCCGCCGATGCCTTATCGGGTTTTGATTTTATAAATATTATCCCGAACACGAGCAGAAGCGCCGCGGCGGAGATCAGGATCGAACGAAGGCCGAGGACCGTTGACAGCACCCCGCCTGTTCCTGCGCCTAGCGCAAAGACCAATATCACTCCGAAGTAGAAAAGAGCGTAATGAAGGCGCTCTTTTTTATGTTCATGAAGGAACAGCGACAGTTCTTCCGTGCCGCTGCGCAGATTTCCTATGATCATCGTACTCGCGTACGTGAGTCCTCCTGCCTGCCTGAATGCCTGCACCTGCATGGCACATGAAAAAGAGACGAGGACAGTTGCGACGGAATCCAATTCATGCGGAATGAAAGCCACGGCGGAAAGTACGGCGATCTCCGTGGCCAGAACGATCTGCTGCCAGCGCAGGCGCCTGCTGCTTTCGAAAAGGAAACTCACCCACGCGGTCAGGAAAATGCCCAAAATAAACGCCAGGACCGGAAACAGATAGTGCAGCACCCTGCCCCATTCCCTGTCGAACAGATGGCGGCTCATGAGCACTATGTTCCCTGTCTGGGCGTTTGCAAATACGTTTCCGCGCAAAAAATACGTGTACGCGTCCTGAAACCCTCCTGAAAAAGAGAGTATCGCACTGATCAGAAAAGCTTTTCCCTTTCGGGTCATAATTACAAACCTGTGAAAAAGTAAACCTGCGAACTATTTAAACCATGAATATCAGCCTTCGGGCTGCTCGGTGATCCTGGCGGTAGGTCTGGGCGTAGGAGTCTCGATCGGGCCTGCAGTCGGCAGCGTTTCGTCAATAGCTCTGACGGCGCTTTTTGCGACAACGATGGCAGGACGTACGCCGACAGTAAGATCCGCGGCGCTGAATCCGCCTTCGTCTACGTCGCCGTTCCGGTCAACGCCCTGGAAATATGTATTGAGTCCGGGGCTTCTGAGCCACCAGCTGCCGAATCTTGTTTTATATTCGGCGGAAACGCCGCGCTTCGCTGCGTACGGAGTAGTGGCAGCCTGCATCGAAAGTTCGCTTCCGAAATAGCCTTCGAGTTCATCCGCGGCAAATAAGTAGACCATATCTTCCGTGTCTGCTCCGCCGGAGGTGTTGAAAAGCTCGTTCCCGGCAGTTTTATTCGAGACGGATTTTATCTGAGAGATCTCGTCTTCTTTAAATGCGCGGTCAATGAAGTTCCAGCTTTCGATATATTTTTCGCCGCTTCTTGCGTAGTCGTCAGTTCCGTTAAGCCAGTCCCTGATCGTGGATCCTTCCCACTGAACGACCGCATATTCGTCGAGGAACGGCTTTGCGTCAAGTATTTCGCGGGATATGAGCAGATAACTGTCTCCCATATCTTTAAGTATGATCCACTGGATCTCCTGAACGCGATAATATTTATTTCCCTCTTTTGCGTAATTGGTTACGGTAGTGACTCCGTCTTTCGTGATCTCTTCGACGTAATAGCCAGTTTGGATATCGTATTTCGCAACTGTCACGCTCGTCACGTTTCCGTCGGCATCTTTATTCTCTGTCTCTTCTTCGACCCAGAGTCCGGTAACGTCGTCTATCTTTATGTTTTTGAAAAGATTCGTGATCGAGTTCGGAGCGGCCGTATTTGGATATGAGCCGAAAGCTACGATTGATTCGGCTGCAGCGGTCGGTTTAGTCTGTACTTTGGGATCTCCGTGGGCAGGCGTCCAGTTGGACTCGCCTTTTTCTATTTCGGCGCAGCCGCAGAATAACATAACGGCGGCAACTGCGAGCGCGGCAAGTATGATCAGTTTTTTATTTCTCATGCTCTTTTCCTCCTGTACAAAACGGCTTTTGCGTACGGTCGATTCCGCCTGAAGCCACACGTATTAGTATACACTCCGGCAGATTTTCTGTCAACTTTTTCAAATCATTTTCAAATCGTTTTCAAATCCTCTTTTCATATCGTCTGCGGATAAAATGCGGATACAAAGCGGATAATGCCTTAAATCAATCCTCGAAGGGCTTTTTGATGCCGAGAGCGGTCAGTTTTTCGTTGTAATCTTTTACTCTTTCGGGGAGATAGTCTTCGACGCGGTGTCCGTCAAAGCCGATCGATACCCTCGCGCCGGATCTGCGCACGATATCCTGCTTTTCGGGATCGCCGAAGAAATCTACCATATATGCGTGGACTCTGTAATTATGGATAGAGTCGTAGCTGACGTTCATTTCCCAAAAAATGTTATTGTCCGCCATCTTTGAAAAATAGTAGAGCGGATCTTCGCCTCTTGACCGGATGAACGAAAACAGATCGGTATGTGCGATCCCGACGAGCGGAGTGCCGCAGCGTTTGGCGTACGCAAAAAGATCGCCTTTTGTCACCGATATCTGGCTGTCAAGGTTTTCGATCAGGCAGTAGTCGAAGTACGAGATGTCTTCGTTCTCGGGAAGGCTGTGGATGCGGAATCCCACGCCGTCGTGCAGCGTACATATCTCGATGCCTCTTTTTACTTCGATACGGTCTTTGTATTTTTCTTTTATAAGGTTGATGTGGTCGAAATATCTTCTGAGCGTTCTTTCGTACGAATTATGGAGCGATTCAGCGTCAGAGCAGTTAAAAGCCTGAAGGCGCGAATAGCCTATTCCGTAGTTGTGATCAGAAATTCCGAACATATCCAGCCCGCCTGCGATAGCGGCTTCGACGATCGCCTCGGGGGCGTCTTTTCCGCAGAAAGAATAGTAAGTGTGAGAGTGCAGATCCTGTATCATTGACAAAAGCTCCTTTTACGGCTGTGTTTTCAGGCGTCAAACATTTATGACTTCTATATTTTCAAGGGCGATCTCTTCCAGTTTTTCGTATTCGTACCTTGCCTCTTCGTCGAGCACTTCCTGAAGGTGCGGGCGCGTTTTCGGATGCTTCGGGGTAAACACGGTGCAGCAGTCTTCGTACGGCAGTATGCTGGTGTCAAACGTTCCGATCCTGCGGGCAATTTCCACCGTCTCCATCTTATCCATACCGATGAGCGGTCTGTAGACCGGCATGTTGGCAACAGCGTTATCGGTGCAGTAGATGGCCTGTACGGTCTGGCTCGCGACCTGGCCTACGCTTTCTCCCGTGATCAGCGCGGAGCAGTTGTTCCTGCGGGCAATGCGCTCGGAGATGCGCATCATTGACCTGCGAAGCAGGATCGTTGACAATTCTTCCCTGCAGTTTTGCATTATTGCGAGCTGCACGTCGGTAAACGGCACTACCATTACTTTCATCGGTCCTGTAAAGCGCGATACGATGCGCGCAAGTTCGATCACTTTTTCTTTAGCGCGTTCGCTCGTATAGGGATAGCTGTAAAAATGTGCGGCGCATATCGCTACGCCTCTTTTTCCGATCATATATCCGGCTACGGGGCTGTCGATACCGCCTGAAAGCAGGAGGCAGGCCTTTCCGTTGGAGCCGGTGGGCATTCCTCCGGGTGCGTCAATTATTTCCGTATACACGTACGAGCGTTCGCGTACTTCGATATAGACTGTAAAGTCCGGGTGCTTTACGTCAACGCGCAGGTGCGGGCATGCCTCTAAGATCCTGCCTCCGGCCTCGTCGGAGATCTGCGGTGAATTCATCGGGAAGCTCTTAAGTCCGCGTTTCGTCTCTACTTTGAATGTTTTTGCGCCTTTAGCTGCGCGCTCTTTCGCGGCCTCGACCGCTTTCGCAAAAAACAGTTCGGCTTCCGTGTCCATTACCCACGCAGGGCTTATAGAGACAAGTCCGAACACGCCGGAGAGGCGCTCTACGGCAGTTTCGAAATCGAAATCGTCGGATGCAGGTTCTACGAAGTACCGCGACTGCGACCAGTGGATCTGCGCTTCTCCGAGATCCGATATGGCTTTATGCATATTTGTTGCGAGGCGGTGCTCAAACGTTGAACGGTTCAGCCCTTTTAATGCTATTTCGCCTATTCTTCCTAAAATTATCCTGTCCATTTAAATACACCTTACTGTTTTAGTTCGATCATTGTTTCTGCTGTTTGCGCGTGCTCCTGGAATGGATGGCGTAGAGCGCTTTTATTTCGCGCACAAGTATCTTTGAAGCGTATTCGCACTGCGCTATTGTATTGTCAGCGGAGAAGCTTATGCGGATAGCTCCGTCGGTCACGACGTTGTCAACGCCCATCGCTTTCAGAACGGTGCTTCTGTCCTTCTTGTGCGACGAGCATGCCGAACCGACCGAGACGTAAATGTTGTATTTTTCGAGAGTATGAAGTATTACTTCGGCGCGCAATCCCGGGAACGATACGTTTAAGATATACGGAGAGCAGCCGTTTTCGGGCGAGTTGAACACGTACGTGCGCAGTCCTTCTCTTATAGCGTCTGTAAAGATCCGCTTTAATTCGCTGACTTTTCCGTAATTTTCTGCGGCATTTTTGCAGATGATGCCCGCAGCCGTGTCCATGCCGCAGATTGCGGGAAGGTTTTCGGTTCCGGAGCGCATGCCGCCCTCCTGGCCTCCTCCGTAAAGCAGCGGTTTGAGCTTGAGCCTTTTATCGGCATACAGGAAGCCTGTTCCGCGAGGCCCGTGGATCTTATGAGCACTGACGGAGATCAAATCAACTCCGAGTTTTTTTACGTTCACGTCGAGCTTTCCAAAACTCTGTACGCAGTCGCAGTGTATGATCGTGTCCGGTTTGATACTGCGCACTGCCCGGACTATCTCTTCGACGGGCTGGACGGTACCGGTCTCGCTGTTAACGTGCATTATTGACACCAGCGCGGTATCATGCGGCCTGAGCATCGCTGTAAACCGTTCTATATTTACGCGCCCGTCGGAATCGACAGGAGCCAGTTCCACTTCGTAACCGTAATCGCGCATTGACAGCGCACTTTCCATGACTGACGGATGTTCCACGGCAGATACGATCACGTGTTTCCCGAGCCGCGGATTTGCAGGCAGAATGCTTCTGAAGACCCAGTTATTCGCCTCCGTAGCGCCTGAAGTAAAATAAATATTTCCGGAGCCGGTGCCGCCTATGAGTTCGAGAAGATTTTTTCTGCAGGATACGAGCTCTTTTTCCGCGTTAAAACCGAGGCCGTGCAGTGATGAGGGATTTCCGTAAAGCACGTCGCTCACGCGCGCCATCCTTTCGGTCACCTGATCGCGCTGCCTGGTCGTAGCGCTGTTGTCAAAATAGAACGTGTTTGCTTCACGTTCGCGGCGCATATATTTTTCGTACAGGTCCGGCCGCTTCTTCCGCGTGCGGTCAATGGCATTTTCCCTGCGCCATTGTTCGATCTCGCCGTGATTGCCGCGAAGCAGCACGTCCGGAACGCTTTTCCCCGAAATAGTCTCGGGTCTCGTATATTGCGCATATTCGAGCAGAATATCCGAGTGCGATTCATTTTCGTACGCTTCACTGCTCGCGAGCACTCCGGGAACGAGGCGGGCAACGCAGTCCGCCACCGCCATTGCAGGTATTTCTCCGCCGGTAAGCACGAAATCGCCGAGCGATATTTCTTCGTCGACAATATCTTCAATGATTCGCTCATCCATTCCCTCGTAATGACCGCATATGATCACGAGCCTGTCCTTCGCCGCGAGCCTTTTCGCCGTCTGCTGGTCGAACCTTGTCCCCTGCGGAGACATGTAAATCGTATACGGTTTGCGGCCGTCTTCAGCCGGGTGCTCGTCCAGGACCGCATCGTACGCGGACTTTACAGGCTGATATGACATAACAAGTCCGGGACCTCCGCCGTACGGGTAATCGTCTACCTTACCCTGTCTGTCTTCGGTGTAGTCCCGGATCTGATGACATTCTATTTCAATATGACCCGCTTTTATTGCGCGTGCGACAATGCTTTCTGAAAAAGCGGCGCCGCACATATCCGGAAACAGGGTCAATATATCTATCCGTTTCATTTTACGTCCCCGTCATCCCCCGAACCAAAATATACTTCTTTAAGCCCGGGAAGCAGTTTCACAAAAACGAGTCCGTGCTCAACATCAACTTTTTTTATAACGTCGCCTATCGAAGGCAGATACAGTTCTTTTTTATCAGGCGTACGCACTCCGTAAACGTCGTTGCTGCCGGTGGGCTGAACGTCGAACAGTTTACCGAGGTAATTTACGCCCTGCGCATGTATATCAAAAACAGTTTCATCAGCGCCTTCGCCAAATTCATAAACGTCGGAGCCTATAAGATCGCCGATGAAATAAGTATCTTCCGGAAGTTCGACCGCTTCTTCGCGCGTAACGGAAAGCTTCGCTCCCCTGAATAATTCAGCCGTATTTCTGTCTTCAACGCCTTCGAGCAGCAATATAACGGTACTGCCTGAAACTGTCGCGTACGCGACGTTATAACGCTTTGAAAGCCCTTTATACGGCCCTGCGTCGGAAGGAAGTTTAACATCTACAGCATCGGTCTGCGTAAAACGCTCAGGATAATCCGTAAGAGGCTTAACTTTAAGGCCTCCTCTGATCCCGTGTACACTTACTACTTCGCCGATAAGCAGATTTTTAAGCATAGATGTGCCCCTTTCCGATCGCCCGTGGCGCAGGCCGAATGCGTAATCAAATAAGAATAAAAAGCAAAATAAACGTACGCACAGGCCTGTGCCGGATAGATCGTAAATACAAATACAAATACAAATCGACTGTCAATTACCCAAAATTGCCAATCAGAAAATAATACAAATTATTCGGCTTTATCGACGATGTCAATATAAACCGGTTTCGGATTGTTTCTGAAAGCAGCCTTTGCCACGATACGAAGCGCTCTTGCTACTCTGCCTTCACGGCCGATTACTCTGCCCATATCTTCGGGGGCAACACTGAGTTTAAGAACCGTATTATTCTCATTCTCTTCTACAACTACAGAAACCTGATCCGGGTCATCCACCAGCTGGCGGACAATGTTAATAAGGAATTCTTCCATTTTAATAATTTACCTCACTTCATTTTGAGAATGCTGTTATTAAGCGTTCTCCTGTGCTTTTTTCAATAAAATTTTAACGGTATCAGTAGGCTGTGCGCCTTTTTTGATCCATTCGTTTGCTTTCTCCAAATCAATTTTAACCTCGGCAGGTTCTACGAGCGGATTATACGTTCCGATCTCTTCGACAAATCTGCCGTCTCTGGCGTAATGTGATTCAGCAACTACGACTCTGTAGAAAGGCGCTTTCTTCGCACCGATCCTTCTTAATCTGATCTTAAGCATCTATTTTCACCTCCATGTCATATAATCTTTATATTTACAAAAATTGACCGGCACCCCGGCTTGAAACGTTTATCCGCGAAGTACGGCCTCACGTCATCCGCCAAGCCCCGGGAAGTCTCCGGGAAATCCGCCGGGGAATCCTCCGCCAAATCCTTTTTTGCCAATACCGCCTTTGGTCATGCGCTTCATCATTGTGCGCATCTGTTCGAACTGATTCATCAGTTTATTTACGTCCTGCACCGTCGTGCCGCTTCCGGCAGCGATCCTTTTGCGCCTGCTGGCGTTGAGGATGTCCGGATTGCGCTTTTCTTTGGGCGTCATAGAGCAGATGATCGCTTCGATTTTGGAAAGCGCGCTTTCGTCTATCTGCGAATCATTTATCTGCGACGCTCCGGGGATAAGTTTGAGAATACCGCGAAGTCCTCCGAGTTTCCTTATCTGTCTGAGCTGAGACAGGAAATCATCGAGCGTAAACGTCTGCGCGCGCATCTTTTTTTCGAGCTCGACAGCCTGCTTTTCGTCGTACATCTCCTGCGCTTTTTCGATCAGCGTAAGCACGTCGCCCATACCGAGGATCCTGTCTGCCATGCGCTTCGGGTAAAACGTCTCGAATTCGCTGAGTTTTTCGCCGCTCGACGCAAATTTGATGGGTTTCCCGGTGATCGATCTGACGGACAATGCCGCGCCGCCTCTCGTGTCGCTGTCGAGTTTGGACAATATCACGCCGGTGATATCGAGGTCGTCGTTAAACGCTTTTGCAACGTTTGCCGCCTCCTGGCCGGTCATGCTGTCAACGACGAGCAGTATTTCGGACGGATTCAGCACTTTTTTTAACTGCCTGAGTTCCTCCATCATATCTTCGTCGATCTGAAGACGTCCCGCCGTATCGACGATCACCGTGTCGTTAAGGCTCCTCAGCGCCTTTTTTACAGCGTTCTGCGCGATCTCTACCGGCTTTTTGCTGTCTTCCGTGTAAACAGGCACGTCGATCTGTCTGCCCAGTATCTCGAGCTGCTTTATAGCTGCCGGTCTGTACACGTCGCACGCGGCCATAAGCGGTTTTCTGCCGTTTTTCCTGAGGTTCAGCGCAAGTTTCGCAGAAGCCGTGGTTTTACCGGCGCCCTGAAGTCCGCACATAAGAATGACGTTCGGCGGCTGCTTTGAAAAGTCCAGCTTATAGTCGTCTGCGCCTAAAAGTTCGACGAGTTCGTCGTCAACTATCTTTACGATCTGCTGTCCGGGAGAAAGGCTTTCGAGCACCTTCTGCCCTACCGCTTTTTCCGATACTTTCGAAATGAAATCTTTAACGACTTTATAGTTTACGTCCGCTTCGAGAAGTGCGAGACGGATCTCGCGCATAAACTCTTTAACGTCTTTCTCGGAGACTCTGGTCTGTCCCCGAAGACGCTTTATAGTAGCCTGTAATTTTGCGGATAAGCTTTCAAATGCCATTTATTATACTCCGTTCAGGTACCCCGGCCGCCGTTACAGTTCGGCGATCAGGTCCGTGATATGTTTTTTTATGTTTGCAAGCACTTCAGCCTCGTATTTGGAGAGCGACGAGCTGTCGATTATTTCGCATTCAGTCTGTATTTCTTCAAGCATCGCTCTGTTCTTTTTATAGCGGCTGAACATTCCCAGCTTCTCTTCAAATTCAAAGAGCTGCTGCTTTCCTTTTGTGATGAAACTGTGGGCGCCCTGTCTCGATATTCCGAGCGTCTCACCGATCTCAGCGAGGCTCATGTCTTCGCTGTAGTACAGGTTCATTACTTCGAGCGTATTTTCAGTAAGCAGGGATCCGTAGAAATCCATCAGCATACCCATTTCATACATTTTCGACTGCTCTCTCACGTTGTCCTCCACGAAAAATGCCTGCGGTACCGGTTTGTTCAGTTGATTTTCTGATCCGTACCTGCGCGCTGTCAAGTTAAAGCGCTTGACAATAATACCACGTCCGGCGTGCATTGTCAACACTTTTTTTCATCGTGACTCTTTTCCTGGTTCCGTGAAATTTGTTATGGACAATTGAGGATGAGCCGGCTTTAGTTTGACGGCCACAAGGTTTATTGCGGTGGCAATTCCTCAACTATTTTAAAGCCTGTTTTCTGCGGCGCTGTCTCTCGCACGGGCGAAGGTAAAGCTTGGCACACAAATCGGCTTTTTCGGGTTTTGTGTGCCAGCCGGGCGCTGTCTCTCGCGCGGGCGAAGGTCAATCTTGGCACACAAATCGGCTTTTTCGGGTTTTGTGTGCCAGCCGGGCGCTGTCTCTCGCACGGGCGAAGGTCAATCTTGGCACACAAATCGGCTTTTTCGGGTTTTGTGTGCCAGTCGGGCGCTGTCTCTTACTCGGGCGAAGGTCAATCTTGGCACACAAATCGGCTTTTTCGAGTTTTGTGTGCCAGGCCGGCTCTGCCTCCAAAACTTTTAGAAGGAAAAAACGAAAAATTTATGGCACACAAATCGCCTAAATTGGAGATTGTGTGCCACTCCCCCCCAAACCTCCGATGAAAAATGAGCAATAAAAAAACAGGAAAAGAGCCTTCATCGCGGCAATATAATCTGGCGAGAAAAAAAGCCTTCGCGCTTTTTTGAACGAAGGCACAACATACGCGGAGGCATGAATGATCTGATAACAATAAACTTCTTACTTCAATTCCCCGATGAAGTACGGCAGCACGGGCTCGAATTTTACGCCGTACCAGTGTGACGGATCGTCAACCGTATTTTCAATACAACGCACTGTATACTCTGCCGCGATCCCCGCCGCGTCATAAGCGGATTTACCGTTGAGATAGGCGCCAACGAACGCGGAAGCATATACGTCACCGGTTCCGTGGCTGCCCTTCGCGATTTTACGATGCTCGTAATACGATTTATTGTCCCCCTCGAGGACGACGACACCTGTCGTAGTATCGCTGTAGCTTACGCCGGTTAAAATGACTGTCTTTGCCCCTGCGGCGCGAAGTTTCGCAAGCAGTTCATCGATATATTTTTCATCATACTTTTCGCGATACTCATGCTCGGTAAGGAAGCACGCCTCGGTTATGTTCGGAAGGATTATGTCGGCGGAAAACACGAGTGTCTTCATCTGTTCGACGAACGCGGCGTCAAACGCGGGATAAAGTTTACCGTAATCTGCCATTGCCGGGTCAACGAAGGTGACGAGGTCTTCGTTTCCGAGCGTTTTGAACATATCTTTTACGTAATCTATCTGCTCGGTGCTGCCCAGATAGCCGGTGTATATGGCGTCAAAACTGATTTTTTCTTTCTTCCAGTGCGCCGTGATCGCAGGAATATCTTCAGTCAGATCCCTGACCGTAAAACCGGTAAAACCCGCGGTGTGCGTTGACAATACAGCGGACGGAAGTATGACCGTCTCGAGGCCTGCGGCCGAAAGGATCGGCAGCGCGACTGTTAAAGAGCATTGTCCGAAGCACGAAATATCCTGTACCGTTAATACTTTCTTATAGCTCATTTTAAGTACCTCCCTGAAATAGAACTTGACTTGGTACGCCATAAAGTTTATACTTATTTTGGTTTTATAGAAATGACCAGTTTTGATATTTTTTATAAGACCAGTTTCAAAGGGGCCTGGCGGCAAGTCAGTTTTTACCGCGAGCAGTCAGTCCCGGCTTCGCCGGGTTAGTTATTATAAATATCAGGGAGATGGATCGTATGGCGCGTACGGACAATGCAGGGGCCGAACCGAAATATCTTATTCTCTACAAAAAAATAGCGGAAGATATTGCCGGCGGCATATATAAAGCAGGCGAAAAGCTGCCATCCAAACGCACACTATCGGAAAAGCACGGAATCAGCCTTGTGACAGTTGAGCACGCGCTCGAACTGCTCGCGGATGAAGGATATATCCAGCCGCGGGAACGCAGCGGCTATTACGTTTCTTTTGCGCCGGGACATTACTCTCCGCCGGTATCGGGCGCTTCAAAACAGGTTTTCGCCCCTATGAAAGCGGAAGATCTTCCCGGTCCCCTCTTCCCTTTTTCCGCGTGGGCAAAAGCGGTCAGGCTGATCCTGAGCGAACGGGAACGCCGCATATTCGAGCGTTCAGCGTACAACGGCCACGAAGAACTCAGGCGGGCAATATCCGGCTTCCTCGCGCGCAGCCGCGGCATCGTATGCACCCCGGAACAGATAGTCATAGGCTCCGGCTCCGCGTATCTTTACGAACGCCTTATACAGCTGCTCGGGCGCGACAGGATCTACGCCATAGAATCCCCTTCATACCATATGATAGAACGCGTTTACAGATCTGAAAACGTAAATATAGAAATGCTGCGCATCGGAAACGACGGCATCCTTACAAAAGAACTTCTGAATACTTCCGCATCCGTGCTTCACGTAACTCCTTACCGCAGCTTCCCGTCCGGTGTGACCGCGGACGCCGGAAAACGGGCTGAATATTTGGAATGGGCAGCTGTATCCGGCCGCTACATCATAGAAGACGACGTAGAATCCGAATTTACTGTATTGACCAAAAATTACGAACCACTCTTCACTCTCGCGCAGAACAAAAACATCATCTATATGAACAGCTTCTCCGTGACGTTGTCCGCGGCATTAAGAATTTCATATATGATCCTTCCTGAAAGTCTGACCGCCGCATATAAAGAAAAGGCAGGATTTTACTCCTGCCCCGTACCTACTTTCGAGCAGCTGATCCTGGCGGAATTTATACGCTCAGGTGAATTTGAACGGTATATTAACCGCGTGCGTCGTGAGAAACGCTCGCAGCTCAGGAAAAAAGATCAGGAGCCGTGACCGTTCATGCATGCTTAAACTACTTTATAACCCTGCTCTTCTACAGCGTTCTTAAGTGTTTCTAAAGAGACGTCGCCCGAGAGTGTCACTGTGCAGATATTCTTTTCATGATCAGGCTGAGCGCTTTCGACGCCATCTATCGCCTCGAGTGCCTTCTTTACCCTGGCCTCGCAATGCATGCACATCATGCCTTCAACATTAAGGGTAACTGTTTTCTTATTCTCTTCTTTGTTCATATCGATTTCTTTCTCCTTTTCCGATCTTAAAGATCCGGCAGTATTTTCAATTGAAGTTACGTGCGCTTTTTCGCGCTTTTTTCTTCCGTGTATATTTACAAGATTCAGTCTGAGCGCATTCATGCAGACGCAGAAGCTCGACAGGCTCATCGCAAGCGCGCCGTACACAGGCTTCATCGCAAGTCCGAACAGGCCGATCGCGAGCGGTATGCATATGATATTGTAGATAAAAGCCCAGAACAGGTTTTCATATATATTGCGGATAACAGCGCGGCTTAGCCTCACAGCCGCGACCGCATCGGACAATCTGTTTTTTACGAGCACTATATCTGCTGCGTCTATGGCAACGTCCGCGCCTGCTCCTATGGCCAGCCCGGCGTCGGCGCTGACAAGTGCCGGAGCGTCATTGATCCCGTCTCCGACCATCGCCGTTTTCCCGCGCTTTTTAAGTTCGTCGATCACTTTCGCCTTCCCGTCCGGGCGCACTTCCGCTATGACCTCATCTACACCGGCCGCTTTTCCTACCGCCGCAGCAGTGCGCGAATTGTCGCCGGTAAGCATTATCACAGAGATATTCATTGCCCTAAGGTCGGATACCGCCTCCGCCGAATCTGCTCTTACAGTATCCTCTGTGCAGATCACGCCAAGGATCCTGCCGTTCTTCGCAAATACGAGCGGCGTTCTGCCGGCCATAGCTTCTTCATCCGCAAGTTTTTTCAATTCGTCATTCATTGCGGCGACGCTGCCGATATATGAAACGCTTCCTCCGAGAAGCATTTCTCCGTCTTCCGCATAAGCCCTGAGCCCGTTTCCGGGAAGCGCCTCGAAATTTCTCACCGGCTCAGGTATGATCCCCAGAGACCGCGCATAAGATACTACCGCTTTACCGAGCGGATGTTCGCTTCCGGCCTCCATCGAAGCCGCAAGTCTTACAAGCTGCGATTCATCTACCCCTTCTGCAGGATATACACGTGTCACGGAAGGCTCGCCGCTCGTAACTGTACCCGTTTTATCGAGTGCCGCTACTTTAACGCGCCCCAGGGTCTCGAGCGACGCTGCGGTTTTGTATAAGATCCCGTTTTTAGCCCCTACTCCGCTCCCTGCCATTATCGCCACGGGGGTCGCCAGACCGAGCGCACACGGGCAGCTGATGACGAGCACTGTTATTGCCCTTCCTATAGCGAAAGAAAACTGTTTTCCGGCGATCATCCAGCCCGCCAGCGTAAGCACGGCGATAGCAAGCACTGCCGGCACGAAAATGCCTGAAACTTTGTC
>JAEEGL014609299.1_pt1 | contig 27611 bp, 20 predicted proteins | sample 9134231 | NCBI WGS metagenome assembly JAEEGL01 (sample SAMN16246548, study PRJNA631951) | gut metagenome | biome: gut microbiome; feature: rumen; material: fiber-attached | host: Bos | place: Iran: Karaj | collected 2018-10
GAGAACAGGTTGAACTGGCTCTTGAAAAAATTCAGGGTGAGGTAGATTACATTAAAGTTACCGATGAAAAAATCCAGGCAGTAGAAGAACTTGGCCAGAAATATCCGAATATGCAGGAAGTAGTAAACTACATGATTCAAAGTTTTAAAACCTGTATGCTCAGAAAAAACCGGGACATTGGATTTAAACCTTTTGTTCTTGTAGGGGGACCTGGCTGCGGAAAATCTTCTTTTACAACAGAGCTCTGTATGATAATTCAGGGACGCCGTCCTATAAAAGTCGATTTGGGAAATGGTATTGCCGACTGCACTTTAAGTGGAACGGAGCCTAGTTTCAAGAATGCAAAAGTCGGAATAGTTGCAGAAGCTATGATGTCACAAAATGGGCACAACCCTATAAAAAATCCTGTGATTCTTTTTGATGAACTTGATAAGATAAAGTCCGACAGGCAATATAGCGCCGAAAATGTATTCTATGCCATGCTTGAAAAAAATACCGCCCGTTATTTTATGGACAATTTTCTTGAACTAAACATAGATGCTTCGGGTGTAAATTACATCTTTACTGCGAACACTCTGGAAAAAATTCCAAAACCATTTTTAAGCCGCCTTCGTGTTTTTGAAATTCCTGATTATACCCACGAGCAGATTAAGGAAATTGTAATAGACAGCATTTACAAAAACTGGCTTACCAATAATAAAATGGAAACAGAATTTCTTCCGGCCGTTTTATCAGATTACATTAAGGATGAAATCCTCCAGGAATGTAATGATGACCCGCGTCAAATTGAAGATGCAATTGGAACAGTCTTTGCCAAAACCATGCTTGAAGATTCTGAGACACACCACATAATTGCACTTTTTTCTCCAGATGAAATAAAATACGGCTGGGAAAAATATCGCGGTGCACCTTTGCTTTCTACAGAAAAGTGGAAGCTGCCACCAGGCTTTGGCTGCGAGAAAGAAGATGAAAAACCTTTTAATATTGCTGAGTATTTAATGAATTATGAGCCTAACGAAAAAGCTTAGCCCAAGGTGTTAATTCTTCTGCATTCGGTTAAGTGTTGCCAGGTCGGCCTTTAAGGTTTTGTCGTCAGGAAAAACCTGCATGCCGGCTTCGAGGACTTTGCGTGCATCGTCTAAGTAGCCGGCATTGGCCTGCTTGGCAAAATTGTTATGAATTATTGCAATGCAGTTGTCATAAAAAGACTTCTGCATTTTTTTTATTTTTGAACTGTCCGGCAATCGTTCCAACGCTTCGCAGGATTTTTGATAACCCGTGCCGTAAGTTCGTTCACTCATGCATACATTCAAAATAGAAAGCCATGCGTTTTCAAGATAAACAAGAATTCTTTTTTCCTGAGCCTCGTTCATCATGCCCGCTGTCAATATTTCTTCTATTACGACAATCTGTTCTTCTGCCGGCAGATCTTCTGAAATTTTCGAAGTAACAAGAATGTCTGTAAGAATATCTGAAACTTTTGCATCCTGATTTTTTGTAAGATAACCTTTGTTTTTTTCGTAAGCGACTGCTGCAAGCTCATAATTTTTTTCATCAAAACAATAGACCATAAGATTATATAAGGCATTGTCCATGTTTTTCTGAAGATAATCTGTCATGCCCCAGCGGTCTATAAACGAAACATACCAGTCGAGCATATCCGAAAAAACGGCAGCATTTTCAACTTCTACATTTATATAATTCGAAGCAAGAATATCAAAATCCTTTCGAACCTGAGTTGCGGCTTTTGACTGTTCCTGTCGAATTAATTCATAACGAGCAGCTCCCAGAGGAAGAGCCTTTTCATAATCATTCTGTTCAATATATGCAGCACAAAGATTTCCGCCAATAAGCCCGGCAAATACTTTGTCGCTTACTTCCTGTCTGTTTGAATAATATTTTTTTGGAACAATATAATAGCCTTGAATTTTATCTTCGTTTTCAATTGTCTCTTTGCTTCCCGGATTAAAACCATAAGGATTTGTAGTTTCAACATCTATTTTTTTTGGAGTATAAACCGTGCAAAAGGCATGCTCCGATGTTTTCTGGCCTCGAACATCAAGCCCTGCAGCCTTTGCCGCAGCCATATAAAGTAAAGCAGAAGAAACGCAATTGTAAACTCCTGTCTGTAAGGCAACGCTTGTTTTTGTCTGATTAAAATCATATGTCTTAAGATAATCCTGGTAAAGCAGCTTAAGAACAGCACGACCGCGATCTTCCAAAGACATTTCCATAAAAGACGAATCACAAACCTTTTGCTTTATTTGTTCAAATGTTGAAAGACAAAAAACGCCTTCTTCCGAAGTTAACTCGCATTCCGAAAACAAAAGTGAAAGCTTAAAAACTTCATCAGCCGTAAGAGTGCCTTGAGTTACTTCAGGGTTTTCTAAAATATCATCCTGCAAAAAAAGAGGCTCAAAGACAGGATGCTCTGCAGAATAAATCTTTCCTTGAAAAATAAAGATGAGAAAAAATATAAATGCATAAAGGCTTCGTTTATGAAAAATTATTTCCCTTGTGCTTCTCATTATCTTACATCATTTCATAAAAAATTATGCTGGCAGCCTGAGCAACATTCAGACTGTCAATCACGCTTTCTTTTACACCCTGCTCCATTCCACCCCAAGGGATGATCACAAGCTCATCGCAGTTCTTTTTTATAGCATCACTGATTCCGTGCTCTTCGTTTCCAAGAACAACGAGGATTGGTTTTTTGTTTTTAGAATGTGCAGCCTCGCGCAAAAAACTTACAGGCTTTGTGGCATCAAGCGATGTACCAATACGAAGCATTTTTCCTGAGATCGCTTCCAAAAGTCGTTCAGAAGAATTAACGCTGTAGATGTTTACATATTCCATGCCACCTTCGGCAACACGATAGCTGCTTGTAGTAATGGAACTTTGTGCATCATCTAAAGGAATTACAATATTTTTAATTCCAAAAAAAGCAGCACTGCGAACAATGGCTCCAAAGTTATTTGCGTTTCCAATTCGGTCAAGAAGAACTGCATTTTCACCACGCTCAATCCAACCGTCTGTAATGTCGGAATCTAGCGGTTCAATTTGTGGAGCCTGAATCATTGCAACTACACCCTGATGGTGAACTGAGCCGCAAAGCTTTTCAAGTTCTTCTGCAGGCTTCTGGTTATATATTCCGTGATTTTTTGCAAGCTTTTTACATAAGCCTCCAAACTTAGGCGCAACTTCAGGCGTAAAATAAAGCCGTGTAATTTTTTCCGGATGATTTTTTTCCAGCTTCTTTACGGCAGAAAATCCACATACTGCAAGTTCATTGTTCTTCTTGTTCTTCATAAGATTAGTATACACAATTTATAGGGAAAATGATATATTGAGAAGAGATCCCGAAACAAGTTCGGGATGACATAACTGTTGTTCGGGATGACATAATTATTATTCATTTTGACACAACACAAGGAGACTTTTCTTTATGAAAAAATCATTTCTTATACTTTCTATATTTTGCCTTTCAATGGTATCTGCTTTTTCATTACCAAGCCTTATAGAACAACAAACTTTTAAAGCAAGCAATATTACTAAAATTGACCTTAATCTTTCATGGGAAGATGTTGAAATTCAGGAATCAGACAAAGCCGGAAACATTTCAATTGAAATCTACTGTAATAAAGCAAAATGGGCTCCAGAAATCAATACATATGGTTCTACATTAATTGTCAAATCCGTAAAAACAAATTTCAATTTATTACTTGGCCAGAATCCGAAAGGCACCGTTATAGTACGCCTTCCTTCTGGTTCAGAATTTGAACAGTTTTCAATGAGCACAACAAGCGGTGACATTCATACACAAACAGCCATTACAGCCCAAAAGTTTTCTTCCGATTCTACAAGCGGGGAACAGTCAATTACAAATGAAGTTTTTGCAAAAGACATAATTCTTGAATCAACAAGCGGTACAATTGTCACAGATTCAATTATTGGTGAAAGACTAAAGGCTTCTGCAACAAGCGGTTCCATTAAAATTGCAGGCTTTGACGGAAGCACCTGTTCTGCAGACACAACAAGCGGTTCAATAAAAATTTCAAATCTCAAGGTTGATCAGATTAAAGCAAGTTCGACAAGCGGTTCAATTACAATTGAAGGAACAATTTTCCAGGCTTTTGATTCCACAAGCACAAGCGGAATGATAAACTTTGATTTGGACAAAGCGCCTTCAAGTAATTCACGCGCAAAGGCAACAAGCGGTTCAATTTTTGTAGGCCTGCCGGGAGACTCTAATTTTTCCCTGAATGTACAGACAACTTCAGGTGCATTTGTAAACGCCCTCACAAAAGAAAAAATCGGCGACCATGTAAATTACAATCGTGATATTAATAAAGGAGGCGCCACAATTATTCTTTCTTCAACTTCCGGCAGAATTACAGTTGATTCAACAAACGGAATTATAGGAAATGTTTTTGATTCTTCCGTTGATCCGGACGTTCCTGTTGTTTCATTTGATGACCCAATTTTTTAAGGATTTTGATGAAAAAAAAGATTTGCGCTTTTGCAATAACAGTTTTTCTTTCTCTTCCGATTTTTGCAGATTCAAAAAATATAGTTTATAACGAATCATTTGATTTTAAAAATGTCGACAGCCTTCAAATAAACCTGACATGTGAAAATCTTAATATCAGCAGAATTTACGGTGACGAAATTGTCGTTGAAATTGGTACAAACAATATTAAAAAGCTTCCTGTTGTTACGCTTGAACAAAACGACGACTACGGTACGGGCACTTTAACAATTACTTCAACAATAAAAAAAGTCTCGCTTGGTTTTAATTCAACTGTATATTTATATCTTCCTCAGGATTTTTTGCCGGGCGAGCTTTACATTTCTAATGTGAGCGGCAACATTCAGTCTGATGTTTTAGTAAGCGTGAATAATATCATTATAAAAAATGTAAGCGGCCGCACAGATATTGCAGGCATTAATACAGATTATTTTTCTGCAGCTGCTGCCTCGGGCAATATAAAAATCCAAAAGCTTTCTGCAGGATATTTTGACATTAATAATGTTTCGGGAAATATTTTTGCGGAACTTGAAAAATCATTTGAAGCAAAATCAAAAATCACGACTATCTCAGGCAAGATTCAAGTTTACTACAAAAAAAATGAGTCGCCTTTTACAGACGACTCACCTGATTTCATTATTTCTTCAGTCTCAGGTAAAATTGAGACTGTGCCCTTCGACTAGGATTAGAATCCTACGCAAACTGTTACGAAGGCTCCGACACCGGCTCCGCTGAAGCTCTTTGTAAAGCTTGGAGACTGGAATGAAACTCCTGCATCAACTTCCACAAGACGGATATTTACTTCAAGAGCAACCTGATTCTTGAAAACCTGATCCATGTAAGAATGTGAAAGTGAAAGACTAAGGATATTCCACAAGCTCAAGCGGCCTGCAACAGAATAATCAACATAGAACTGAGTTTCATCAAGACCACCTGTTGTTACCTTGTTGATAACTGCAGAGAATGGATGTCTGAAACCAAGTCCAAAGTATCCTGAAGTTGTAAGCAATGTTCCAAATGGATGGAAATCTGCAGAAATACCAATCTTCATTGGACGGTGAATAGAATATGGATTGCTTAAAACCTTTGGTTCACCAAGAAGGTTCTTTTCTGTTTCTTCAGAAGTTGTTTCTTCCTGTTCCATTACATCACCAGAATCTTCTTCATCATCTGATTTTCCAAGCAGAGTATCAAGGCTGAAGCTTCCACCCATTGGAGGGTCTGTAACAATTTCATAACCTGTGCTCAATTTACTTGGAACAATTGGTATTCGTGCAGAAGCACCAACAGAAAGGAATCGGAACAAATCTCGTTTATAAGCTGCACTAAGGTCAAATCCCATGTTGCTCTTAATTGCATTCATAATAGCATCAACGCTCTGCAAGTCTTCTGTTTTTACAATTGAGTACATCTTCGCATCGAGATTTGCTTCGTAGCCTACTTTGTTTTCCTTGTCATCAATGTAAACCCTTGCATATGTATCTCCTGCATCAAGGTGAACAAGAGAACTGAAAGCAGTACCAGTAACTTCAAGACGAGATTTCTTAGTGTTCCATCCACCTGTAACAGCAGCGGTTGCAAAAACATCGGCATAAGTATTCTGTGTCTGCATTTTGAATTCGTTTTTCATGTTTTGATTACCATGTCCAAGGAACTCAAACAAATCTTTTGAAAGGCCAATGCCTGTATCTACATCGACACCAACATTCAAACCAAGAATAAGGCCTCTTGGAACATCAATATTAATGCTGATAGAAGGAGCAGCATTTGCCTTTATAGAAGCGCCAAAAAGCTTAACGTTATCTGCAATCTGAGGCAAATCAATTATTGCTGTTTCCTGCATAATATCTGTAAGTGAAATAAGGTTGTTCGAAATGTTTACAGGAACATCAACCTTGATTTCAAAGAATCTATGTGCAAAAAAGTTTTCTGCAAAAGAGGCTCCGATTAGTGATACAAATAAAACAAAAGATAATGCTAATTTTTTCATTTTACTGCCTCCTTAGTTCTGCTCCGAGAAAGGATAAACTTGAATGTCGCCGTTTGCCTTTACTTTGAGCTTAATGTTTCCACCAACAGGCATTGTTCGCAACAAACCAAAGTTTGTAGTTTCATTTGCCTTACCAATTACAAATTGAATGTCCGGCTTTAACGGGTACTGCTTTAAGAGCTTGTTAGGGTTAACTTCAAGAGTAAAGCTCTTTCCGTTTCCAATCTCTTTTGTTTCACCGCTGTTATCGCCATACATATCAAGCTTAAGTGCAACTTCACCGCTTATAGGGAGCTTAAAGTTATCAATTGTCATGGCAGCACTCTTAACAACTGAAAGATACTGTTCATATGCTGATGTATCTGTTGGCTCAGAGCGTCCAAGTAAATCGCTGTCTTTCTTTTTTGCAATTTCCATGAGGTCAATGTTGATCTGTCCATTTACCTGGAAGTCCATTGAGAAAAGAAGGACGATGTCGATCTTGATGGCTGATTTACCCTGTGCCTTAAGAGCATCAATTGATTCAGAAGTGATTGTTACACCAGCGTCGTTTCCGCTTCCCTTAAGTCCAATATCATAATTGAGACAAAGGGTACCTGTTTCTGAACTAAGATTTAAAGCATTTGCAAAGTCGAGTGTTGCATTACCAAAATTATTTGTTACTTCGTCAGCTTCATTTTTTACAAATACAGGAAGAGCATTGCTTGCACCGATTTCTGAATTTGCGGGAAGAATGTCTGTTTCGCTTCCACCAGAAACTGGAGTAATCGTTCCGTTTTCTTCAGTTCCGTAGAATGCTTTTATATGGCCTTCGAACTTAAAGTCTTCTCCTAAAGATTCAGGAATGTTTGCAAACAAGTACAATGGAATAGATCTTATACCAATCTTATCTGCAATACCGTCTCCCAAAACAGAGAAGATTTCTTTTTTGTTCATGCCTGTATTAAACTCGCTTGCAAAATGAGTTTTGTCTGCAGGAAGCTTTACATTTGCTTCAGCCCAATCAAACTTAGGTTCTACAACAAGCGAAATGTTATAAGTTTTTCCAGGTTGTACATCTGTAATAAGAATTGTTTTTGCATTGTCTGCAGAAGCAGGACCTTCTGTAACGCCAAGAGAACCAGTAACATGGAACTTTGTATTTTCGTCAAATTCTGTTTTTACATTGTTACCGCAAAGGAATTCGATTACCTGTTCAGTTCCGTCTGTTCCAGATTCAATTGTTTTTGTTACAGAAGAAAGTCCAATTTCGGCAGCAGACATTGTTAATGTCATGTCATTATTTGCAGGAAGATTGTTTTTAGCTTTTATAACGAATCCTGCACCCTTGTCTTTCCATTGAATCCAGCTTACAAAGTCTTTGATTTCACCAGGGTCAATTCCGGCTGGATCACCAAAGGTTGTCTGGAAGGTGTCTGGCATGACGATTTCTGCAGAAATCTTCTGGATTTGTGTCTGAACGCTAACAGCAGGAGAATTTGGGAATACAATAGTTGCATTCGAAAGTGTAACAGGAACATGTGCCGTTGCCTTTAAGTTACCACCCTTAATTTCTTTGTTATTAAGATTTCCTGTTGTATCATCGCCCTTGTTGATAGTTACGCTTGGGTCAATTGCTTCGCTGATTGTAATTGTATAGTTACCGATTACATTTTCAGACCAACCTTCAGGCTGTGTTTCAATCGAAACATTAAGTGTTCCTTCTTTGATTTTTGCCTGCTTGATTTGAGAATCCAAAGTAATTGGGAAAGAAATCTCTGTATCCTGAACTTCAAACTGATCAGCAGCAAGTGTTATGCCTGTAGCAGTATTAATCTTGCTTTCAGAATCTACGGAAATAATAAACGATTTTCCATAATAATAAGAATAACCTGTGTATTTTACGGTTAGTCCAGACTGTTCAATTGTAACGCCTGCAAGGTCAAGCTCAGCAATGTTGTTTTCAAATGTACCTTCGGTAAGTTTTTCTTCACCTTTATAAAGTGCGATTTTTCCTTCAATATCACCACCATTTGGATTTGTTGTTTCATCATAATTTGCATCAACTATAAGCTTTCCGCTTGTATAAGAAAGTGTTGAGAATTCATAAACAGATGGAATAATCGGGAAGGTTAAATCCAGATCTGCTGGAGATGCAGCTCCCATAAGTTTAACACCTTCATTAAGAACTTTAACAATATTGCTCAAATCCAGATGGTCAGATTTTGACAATCCGTCAATGGCAGGAATTACAATCTCTTTATCGATGTTAAAATTTTGTGCCGAAGTAGAGAAATCCATGTCCTTGAATGATTCAGAAAAATCAAACTCGATCTCTTTAAGAGGCATGTGAATAAGGAACTGCTGATACTGAGAACCATCATTATATTTAAAGATTTCCAGGCCAGTATCAGACTCAGATGAGCTTGTTTTTTCTTCAAGTGTTTTTCCAAGATCAAAATAATCAGAAACCTTGAATTTACTGTCTTCTTTTGTGGAGTCGAAATTCAATACTGAAAATTCATAGGTTGCATCTGTTCTAACCTTTACTTTTTTTGGAACCTGCAGATTGTTGAATCCACAGCTCATAAAAGCAAGAGAACATGACAACGCAGTGATAAAAAGAATTAGTGTTTTCTTCATACGCATCACTCCTTTTATAAGTGCAATAATTATAGCATATTATCAGGACTTTAACAAATATTCCCTCTATTTATTAAAAAACGCAGCGAACGGATTGTAACTCATTCCGTCATCATTTTTGTCGAATTTTTGCGAATTTTTGTTAAAATCAGTGTTTTTTTCGGTTTTTTTAACGACAACCACGCGTTTTGCGCCCTTAGAATCCGTGCGGTGGTTGAGCTTGTCGAAACCACCTCTTCCTTCGCCACTCTGCCCGATTCTACTCATTGCATCACTCTTAAGAGAAAGTCCAATACGGCGACGGTCTTTATCAAGATTTATGATTGTGAACTCAAATACATCGCCAACCTTTACAACTTCCATAGGATCGTTTACAAAGTTGTCGCTGAGTTCGCTTAAGTGAACAAGACCAGTTTCGTGTAAACCGATATCTACAAACGCACCAAAGTCTACTACGTTTTTGATTTTACCGGTTACCTTCATTCCTTCCTTAAGGTCTTCAAACTGCAATACGCCCTTCTGCATAATTGGGGCAGGGTATCCGTCACGAGGGTCGCGGTTAGGCTTTTGCAGCTCTTCTACAATGTCACGAACTGTTGTAACACCGATGTTGTATTTGGCAGCAATTTCGTCAATCTTACTTGCGCTGACTTTTTCGCCTGCCTGAATCATTGGAAGCACTTCGCGTGCTGCATCGTAATTTTCAGGGTGAACCCAAGTGTTGTCCAGAGGATCAGAGCTTTCTGCAATTTTAAGGAAGCCTGCACACTGTTCAAATGCTTTTGGTCCAAGACCCGGAACTTTTTTAAGATCTTCGCGACTTGTGATTTTTCCGTTTGAGTCGCGGTAGGCAACAATTTTTTTAGCAGTAGTTGCGTTGATTCCAGAAACATATTTGAGAAGCGAGTAGCTGGCTGTATTCAAGTTTACGCCAACATTATTTACAACTGAACCAACAACTTCATCAAGCTGTTCGGCAAGTTTTTTCTGATTAACATCGTGCTGGTAAAGTCCAACGCCAATTGCTTTAGGGTCAATCTTTACAAGCTCGCTGAGCGGGTCCTGAAGACGGCGACCCATAGAAATTGCACCACGAATTGTCAAATCCAAATCAGGGAATTCTTCACGCGCAATGTCGCTTGCAGAATAAACGGAAGCACCAGATTCATCTACAACTGTGTAAACAACGTCTGTATAATTTTCGCTGATTACACGGCTTACAATTGCCTGAACTTCCTGGCTGCCTGTTCCGTTACCAACTGCAACAACCTGAATATCATATTTATCGATTGCATCATTAATCATTTTGTAAGAACCGTCCGGGTCAGTTACCTGGAAGAACTTAAAGTAGCCGAGGTATTTTCCTGTTTCATCAAGGGCTGCACACTTTGTACCGGTACGAATACCAGGGTCAATTCCAAGAACGCGGCTTCCTTTAATTGGCTGAGTCATAAGCAGGTTCTTTAAGTTTTCGCTGAAGATTCCAATTCCGTGCTCGTCTGCTTCATCTGCTTCGTCGCTGCGGATTTCACGAACAACGGCTGGGGAGAGCAAACGTACAACTCCGTCTTCAATAGCATCTTTGTGATAGGTGTTGTGAATGTCTGCGTGGCGCTGGAGTGCTGCTACGGCTGCGTCTACATCAACATCGATTGTAACTTCAAGAGCACCTTCTCGTTCTCCACGATTTATTGCAAGAATGCGGTGAGGCTTTACCTGGTCAAGCGGCTCTTTGAAATCCCAGTACATTTTGTAAGTAGAAGTGTTTTCTGCAACAGTTGCGTCCTGACCTTCCGAAACAATTCCCTTTGTAACAATGTTTCCGGTTTTCATATAAAGCGCGTGAACTGTGTCGCGGTTTGCTGTTTCCTGACTGACACGTTCTGCAATAATATCTTTTGCACCGGCAAGAGCGTCTGCAGAAGTTTCTACATTGAGCTCTGCGTTTTCATTATCTGTCTTAATATATTTTTCTGCTTCCTTCTCACACGCAGCGTCGTCGTGGTCTGCAAGAATAAAATCAGCAAGAGGTTCCAAACCTTTTTCTGCGGCAAGCATACCACGGGTCTTCTTCTTTTTCTTAAACGGTGCCCAAAGATCTTCGAGCGCTGTAAGTGTTGTAGCAGACATAACGGCGTTGTACAAAGTTTCGTTCAACTTGCCCTGTGCAAAAATGCCTTTTACAATTTCAAGACGACGGTCTTCAAGATTGTGATAAGATTTATAAAGATGATCGCAGTCACGAACCTGAACTTCATCAAGGTTGCCGTGCTTTTCCTTGCGGTAGCGGCTGATGAACGGAATGGTACAGCCTTCTTCTACAAGACTGATTACCGCACTAACCTGCTGTACGCGGATATTTAATTCTTCCGCAATTTTTTTCATGATTTCTACTTCGTTGACGGCTAATGCGTCAATGCTTTCTTGTGTGAATTCCATTTTTTCCACCCTTATTTATAATTAAGATTCCCGGGTCAAGCCCGACAATGACGGCGCTGTGCGCGCAATGATGTTATTCTGATGTTTTATCTTCTTCAGATTTTTCCTCTTCTGCAGGAGCAGCGTCTTCATCAACCGGAGCCTTTTCTTCTGTTTCTGTCTTTTTTTCTTCGGCCGGCTTTTCTTCGCTCACAGGATCGTGCAGCTTATCTTTATTATCATCATCATGGTAATGCTTTTCCAGAAGACTTAAACAGTTTGTCGAAATCATACTGTACAAAACCGGTACTAGAAGCGATTTTGTTCTTTCATCAAGTCCGTTTGCGCCGGAAGGAGTTACAAAAGCAAAAACATAAAGATTGCCCGTGCCTACCGGACGCTGCATAACAAGAATTGCATCTGAATTAACAAATGCGCCTCGTATATTACAATGAATGTCATGCACTTTTTCGTAAAGCTTAATTGGAAGCGGAGCATCGTTTTCAAGAATACTAAAATGTGAAAGACTTATATCCTGCAAAGATCCCGAAAATGTTTCTCTTTCGTAATCTATTTTGTAGGTACAGGCACTTGAACAAAGCGCACGGATTGTCTTTCGTCTTCCCTGAGCCTGAATATTAAACAAAGCCTTAGCAATAATTTCAAGATTATTTTTTTTCTGATATTCAAGCTGAATGTATCCAAGCTTAAGTCCAAGTTCTTTGAAATACAAATTCGAAATTGTTTCTATTTCTATATTACTCTGTCTTTTTAAGAATGTAATTCCAAACTGTTCTGGAGAAGCTTTCTTTGTAGAAATCAAATTATATATATATTCAGGCCACTGTAAATCGGAAACTTCGTAATCGATATTTATAAAGAATATTACATCTTTAAATAATTTAAGAATCGTTTCTATTTTTTTCTGAACGGGCACGCGACCATCATTTCCGATGTAGTAGCATTCATAGCCAAGTGAGAAAAAATCCTGAAGAAAAGAAACTGGCATAAGAGACGGATCAGGCAGAACGAAAAAGCATTTCCTTCCGGTCACAATCTCATTCACAGATACTTCCAAAGCTTACTCCTAGATGAAGTGATGTATTTTGTGATGCTCTACCATCTTTGTTTTTACAGAAACGACATAGCTTCCGAACATTGCAGTTATCGTGTCAAACAAGGTTGCAAAGGAACACATAATTACTGCAGCAGGTTGAAGCAACAGATAACTTGTTTCAAAGCCCTTTCCATATTTTGTGCAGATAATTGTCAAAAGAATAAATGCTCCGCCATTAGGAATTGCTCCCAGCAGGAACGAAAGTCCAAATGCAGTAAAGAACAACCAGCTGATATCGCTGAATGAAATTGCAAGCGCTGTATATGAACGCCAGATCATTATAAAGCTGATAATTACTACGAGAGCAGAACCTCCGCGTGCAAAAACAGAAAACAGAGGATATGTGAATCCGCTTGAACGCCTTTTAATTCCAAGACTTTCTTTTCCGTGGCGAATAGTTAATGGCAAAACAAGATTTGAATCTCCGCTTATAAATGCAAGCATCATTGGTGCAAGCGAAGCATACAAAACTCTGTACGGATGAGGATCGTGACAAACGAATCTGATGATAACAGGATAAACGACACCAATTATAAAAATGAAATCGCACAAAAGCATAACGATGAGTGGTGTATAAATGCCTGTTGAAAATGCAGCACGGAAATTAATTGTCCAGTTGCACATGATTGCTATTGAGAAAACAGCCATGAGCTCTGTAAAGAAAACAGAAATGTGATAGAACAACTGAGACATTGAATCTGCAAGAGCAAAAACAGGCTTAAAAGCAGTAAGGTCACTTGCACTTTCCCAACCAATCAGACAGCCAAAAAGGAATGAAACAAGCAGGAACGAACCTTCTTTGAGGGCGCTGAATGCAGAATCAGGGAAAAGGCTTAAAATTAATGTCTTAACGTCAATTCCAGAAATTTCTCCGGCAAGCTCATTTGTAATTGGAATACGAGGAAGCTTAACAATCAATATAGAAAGAAGTCCTACAAGAGCAAGCATAAGTGAAGATATAACGATAAAACCTGTTGTCCAGGCTGTAGATTTTAAAAGGATTTTTGAAGTTCTGAGTTTGTTAATTGCAATAATTGCAGAAGAAAATACGATTGGTACAACAAGATATCTTCCAAAGCGTACAAATAAATCTGTTAAAAAGGATATTACCGAAGCGGCACCAACAGAATCTGCAGGAAGAAGAACCGCGGTAATTACACCAAGCGCGATTCCTATCAAATACTTAATCCAAACTTTCATACGCTAGATTATATCATACTCTAGAATGTGAAACTAGAGTATGATATAATATTTTTTATGTCAGATATTTTAATTGTAGGCAAAGATTTGCCAGATGGTCTTGATTTTGCAGATGCTTTTGTTGCAACCCGAAAGGTTTTTTGTGTTGCCCGTGATGAAAGCGAAACTCAGAGCTTTGAAGCACAAGGCATAACTGCAGCAACATGGAATCGGGCCTCTGCAATTTCTTCTCGTGCACTTATTATCAAAGCAGAAACGAAGCTTGAACAGCTTGATGAATTTGTTCTCTTTTTTGATTCTTACTGGTTTGGCACAAAATTTGAGCTTGACCGCACTGAAGACGTTTCTGTTGCAATAGAAACTATGCTTACAAGCTATCAGTATTTTATTAACGAGCTTATCCTCAGACTGGAGCAGCGAAAAGAACCTGTAACTGTTGCTTTTGTTGTAAAAACATATCCTTCAAAGGCAGAACTGCTTCATTCTGGTAATAAAAACATCAACCTTCACCCTACAAGCAATATTGTAAACGCAGCACAGCAGGCATTCATTTCTATGGCCGAAAATTTTTCGACTCTGGTAAATGACAGACAGTATTTATCTGTTCTGCTTGCAAAGTGCGACCATACAAATGAGCTTTTTAACAATGATAAGCAGCTTGGAAACTGGGTAAAGGAAAGTATTGGCGCCATTGAAGGCTTTAAAAACAGACAGAGCGCAAAACAAGCCTGCACCTGGATAAAAGCCGGCGGTAAAGTTAGCAACGGATTTAGTTTATTCAAGTAGTCGCGGTCCCTGAGCCTGTCGAAGGGACGCCTTAAGGAAGCATATGAATATATACATAGATTACATCATTCGGCTTTCTCTTAGCTTGGTTTGCGGATTCTGTCTTGGTTTGGAACGAAAAATGCGCCAGCACACGGTTGGTATACGCACATTAACACTTTTGTGTGTTTCTTCGTGTCTTTTGACTATAGTTTCTACTGCTATTGCTTCTAACGGTGTTGTAAAAGGCGATCCGGCCCGTGTTGCAGCTGCCGTTATTACAGGAATTGGCTTTTTAGGAGCCGGTGCAATCGTAAATCAAGGCTTGAACATCCGCGGACTTACTTCTGCGGCAATCATTTTTACTTCTGCAGCACTTGGAGTTGCCTGTGGCGCAAAGCTTTATGTTCCGGTAGCAGTTGTTCTTGGTTTTTCATTCCTGCTTCTGCTTGTTATTGGGCCAATTGAACGAAAGCTTTTCCCTGCCGAAAAACGCAAAATCATCACTCTGGACTTTTCTTCAAGCGAAGTTGATGAAGCCGCTGCAAGAAAAATCCTTACAGACTCCGGAATTGTTGTTTTTGAATTGAATACTAATTATGACGTGCAATCCAGCGGGCTTACACTTATTTATATAGGAAAAATCCCGGAACACATGGCAACTGTTGAACTGACAAAAAAGCTTGCTGCCTTGCCAAATATCAAAGCTGTTTCGGTAGATAACTAGGAAATTTAACGAGGTGACCAGAGCAATATGTTTAATTTTTTAAGACAATATCAACTGAACATAATGCTCATTCTTAGTGGAATTTGTGCCATTCTGCCTGTTTTTGTCTTAAGTACAAACACAATTTCAAAACGCAGAAAATTCATCCTTGTTTTAATGGAGCTTTCTGCCGCTTTTCTTTTGATTTTTGACCGCTACGCATATATTTTCCGTGGAGATGTTACTTCTCTTGGCTGGTGGATGGTCAGAGTTAGTAATTTCAGCGTGTACTTTCTTTCGCTTTTTATTATGTACACCTTTAATCTTTATCTTCAGGATCTTTTTACACACGAAGGTAATCTTAAAACACCTCCAAAAAGCCTGCAGGTTGTAGATGCCTTTGTTCTTGTAGGTGAATTCCTTATAGTTCTTTCAAGCTTTACGGGACTTTATTATACTTTTGACGAAACAAATCATTATCAGCGCGCACCTCTTTTTATGATCTGCTACTTCTTCCCGCTTACTATTGCCCTGCTTCAGTTTGCGGTAATTGCAAAATATTACAAACGCCTGAACAAAGGTTTACGCACTTCTCTTGTGCTGTTTACGCTTATTCCTGTTGCAGCCACACTTATTCAGGTCTTTACTTACGGACTTTCGTTAACAAACATGACTCTTGTTGGCGACGTAGTTCTTCTTTACATTTTTGCCATTAAAGATTTGAGTGATTCCGTTGAACGTGCAAATCAGCTTAAAATTGAACTTTTGACTAAAGAACAGAAAAACATGCATTTGCTGTTTGAACAGACAGCCGAAGCCCTTGCAAACGCAATAGATGCTAAAGATAAATATACACACGGACATTCTACCCGAGTTGCTGAATATTCCAAAAAAATCGCAATTCTTGCAGGTTATGAAGAAAAGTTTTGTGATGAAGTTTATTTTGCAGCGCTTCTTCATGATGTTGGAAAAATTGGTATTCCAGACAGAATTATCAACAAGGAAGGAAAGCTTACTGATGAAGAATTTGCACAGATAAAACAGCATCCTGTAATTGGCCAGCAGATTCTTTCGAGCATTAACCAGTCGCCCTATTTGAGCATTGGAGCACTCTGGCACCATGAACGATTTGATGGAAAAGGTTATCCTTATGCCCTTAAAGGAGATGATATTCCTGAAATTGCCCGCATTATTGCTGTTGCCGATGCCTACGATGCTATGACAAGTAAGCGTAGTTATCGAGACCCGATTCCGCAGCAAAAGGTTCGCGAAGAAATTGTAAAAGGTATGGATGCTCAGTTTGATCCAAAATTTGCTACAATCATGCTTCACCTTATTGATCTTGATGAAGAATATCAGCTCAAGGAACATAACGAAGTAAAAGAGCTTGCCGGAAAAGATGAACTTGTCTGCCAGGAATTTCTTTCTGCTTTTTCAGAAGGAATTATTATTACACGCAACATTACAAAAATCCATCTGCATTATGCACCTCATTCTTCAAAGCCGGCTAAAGATGATATTCCGTCGTTTGTCGTTTTTGACTCTCTTGATGCGCACATTCACTTAGATGAAAACAGACAGAAAATGATGAATTTTTACGAGTATGCAGACATCTATTTTAATGGAACTGTAAAAAACACCGGCTCAAGAAAAATTGAAACTAAAGTTACAGATAACCCTGCAGCAACAGGTCCTGATTATGATATTGAAGCTGTAAAATATGATGACCTTGTTCTTGTCGTTATAAACGGCGGCGGAAAAACAATAAGAACAATTCTTGCGCTTCCAGATACAATCCGTTTTGCATATCTTGGTCTTACCGGAAAGAATTGTACAATTTCAAATGTCGAAATTAATAAAGCCGAAACTCCTGTTGAAGAAAGTTACATTCCTCGTATTGCAGAAAAAATTGATTATCTTGCAGGAGAACCTGAAGGTGATATTCCAAACGTTCTGGTTACTGGCTGGAGAACAAATTATTCTTTGGGTACAGAAATCACAGATTCTCTTGAAATAAACTTCTGGGCAAAAAGTCTTCCTACTGCCCGCTTAATCTGGCATTGTCCGTTTGTAAGTATTTTCACTTCTGATGATGGACAGATAAACGGACCTGGCTTTAGAGAGTATGCACTGCTCCGTCTTGACGGCGAAAACTGGGAGCCAGATGCTTTTGCCGAAAACACAATTCAGGTAATCAAAACTGATAATTTTGAAGGTTGGGAAACCTGGAAAGAAAACCTTAAAAAGGGAATTGATTGTAAATTAACACTCAAACGCATTGGAAATCAGATTAGCATGAAGACCGAAAACAGTGGTTTGATTATAAAAAGCGTTACTACAATCAAACACATGGAAAACGGCAAGATTTATATTGCTTTAACAGGCGACCAGTGTACTATTTCTCGTGTTAGTATTAAATAGAACTACTGTTTTTCAAGCACAAAAAGATATTCAGACACATGAATGCTGCGGTTATTAAGGTTGCGGCTGCCGCGGAAAGTGTTGTAATTAATCTGTACAGTCTTTAAGGAACCATATTTTTTAAGCATTTTACTCATCTGGTCAAAAGTTATAAAGCCTTCTGAATTATAAGAAATGATTGCGTATTTTGTGTCGAGCGCGGCTACAATCTGTTCCATTGCATCTAAGGCAAGCTTCTGCTTATTGAATACAGAGCGCTTCCAGTCCTGCGTAATTCCACTTACCTGGCTTATTTCTACATCGAGTTTGTTTTTAAGAATCAGATTTAGCATAAAATAATTTGACCCGTACGGATGCTGATTATACGGTGGATCAAGATAAGTAATGTCTATGTCTTTAAGTTGTGTTGCAAGTTCAACTGCATCCTTCTGGTAAATTGTAAGTTCGCTTTCAAAATTACTGAAGACAGGTTCCTTAAGTTCTATCTGTCCAAGAATGCGCGAAAGAGCATCTTTTCCCGAAGCACCAAAACAGCCAAGTCCTGTGTTCTTGTCTTTATAAAATCCTTTAAAAACTCCGCTTGTATTTGTGTGAATGGAAGCTTCTGTTATGAGCGGGGCCAGAAAATATTTTCTAAGTTCCGGCTTATCTACAACTCGGTCTATGAGTGTGCGGTAAGTGTCCAGCAATAAAGCATTTTGATGTGTGTAAAAAACGCGCTCACCTTTTTGAATCTTTTTATCATTTTTTGGGGCGTAGTTTTTTGTTATAATGCCCGGGATTTTTTTCTGCCCTGTAAGCTCCAGGATTTTTTTACGATAGTCTGCGCAGAGCTTTTCGGGATAATCTTTTTTGTTGCTCAGATAGCATGAATTAATTACAGCAGAATAATTTTCTAAATCATTAACAATCAGTCGCTTGGAGTGTGATTTTAGCATGCGGGCAACAACGCCAGAACCACAAAACAAATCTGCACAGACAAGCTTCTTTTTTCCAAGCTCTTCCTCAATCTGCTTAACTTCGTTTTCAATGTATCCAATAAGGCTTCGTTTGTTGCCAAGATATGTGATAAGCTGAGTTTTAAGGAAGTCTGGGTTTTCTGTCATAAATTATTTTCCGTTCCCGTCAAGAATGATTTCCATCCAGCTGCGCGAGTCTCTTTTTTTGGGGTCCAGCCCAAGACTAACTACAAAATCCTGAAGGTTCTGGCTAACTTTGTCGGCAGGAAGATTTTCTGTCGTAACTTCTATTTCTACATATGTCAGGCCGTTTACTTTTTCGAGTTCAAGATGAAAGTCGTTGTAGTAAGTAGAAAATGCATCCTTGTTTTTCTGGAAGAACTGGTGATAATCTGAAACTTCAAAAAGCAGTTTAATAACATTTTCGTCTTCTACAAAGGTTTCATTTTCGGCGTTGAACTCTATTCCGTTTTCTATTGCTTTGCGTTTGATACAAAAGTATGACTGCTTTGTTCCTTCGTTCAAGTTTTCGTCTGTACGGATTCTTATTACCTGAGGTTCGTTTTTTGCCCGTCGTTCTTCGCGTGTATCGTAGCGTGAAAAATATGTGTCTGATTTTAAAAGGTGAACCGGAGCTGTAAAAGGCGGTTCGTTGATTTTTGCAAAAAGTGTATCGTACTCGCTTTGAGTGAGCGGGATTTTTATTTCGATTTCTCGAGCCATAATTACCTCCTGCGCGGCAAATCATCTGCCACCGTTTTATAAAAATAATTCCGCAATGAATACAACAGCACAGCATACGCATGCAACAGGGAAAAGACCTGCTCCCAAGAACGAAAGAATTATTCCTATTACAAGCGCTATGATTCCTGCAATCGGAGACTGTGTTGCCTGTACAATTGCCGGGAATGTCATAACTGCTAAAGTTACATATGGTACATAATACAAAAAAGAACGGATAAAGCGGTTCTGAATTGGTTTACGAATAAGTGTTAACGGAAGTACGCGGATTAAGTATGAGACACCAAAGGCTGTGAAGATGGCAAGGTAGTTGTAGAGGGTTTGGTTCATTGGGCAGGCTCCTCTTCAATTGGCTTTATCAGTGCCACAATGCTTGCAATAATTATTGTAAGAATGATTGTTCTGGTTCCGGCTGAAAGTTCTTTTACAAACGGGATGATTCCGCAAAGATAGCTGCACAAAAAACTAACTGCAACAGCAATTGCAATAACAAGATTTTTGCGTGCCGGTGGAATAATAATTGCAAGGAACATTCCGTAAAGTGCTACAGAAAGAGCGCTGACAACGCGGACCGGCAGGAAGTTTCCGGCAATGATTCCCATAGAAGTTCCAAGACTCCACAGTGTTGCGGCTATAAGGATTGCTCCGTAATTGTATATTGGCTGGATTGTTCCCGGGCGTGCAATTGTTATACCAAAAATTTCATCTGTAATACCAAAGCCTACCAAAAAGCGGTGAATCATTGGTGTTGCAGGGTCAAATCTTTGGGCAAGCGCACAGCTCATAAGAAGATAGCGTGCATTTACAACAAGTGTGATTATGGCAATTTCTAAGAAAGAAGCGGCTGCCTGCATTGAAGTAAAAAGAGCATATTCTCCGGCAGAAGCAAGATTAAAAAAGCTTGCAATAAAGCCCTGAATTGGTGTCAGGCCTGCATTTCGTGCAACAATACCAAGAGAAAAAGCAACTGCAAAATAGCCAAGGCCAATTGGGACGCCGTCCCTGAGCCCTTCTAAGAATACCTTTCTAGACATGAATTATACCTTTGAAGTCATCAATTTTTGCATAGCCTTTGCGCTTCATAAATGCAGAAAGACCGTCTATTATTTCTAACATTGCAGGAGGATTTGCAAAAGTTGCTGTTCCAACCTGAATGGCAGAAGCGCCTGCCATAATAAACTCTACTGCATCCTGCCACTTAGCAATTCCACCAAGAGCAATAACAGGAACTCGTTTTTCGGCCGGCAAAGTATTTATTGCCTGAACAAGCTCGTAAACAAGACGAACTGCAATTGGGCGCACAGCTGGTCCACCAAGGCCGGCCTTAAGTTTATCAAAAACAGGAACACCGCGTTCAATATCAATTGCTATTCCCTGGAACGAATTACAAAGGCTTATTGCATCTGCACCAGCTTTAATACATTCAAGAGCAACAGCGTTGAGTTCAAGTGACTGAGGAGTCAGCTTTACGGCAAGCGGCTTTTTTGTAACGGCACGAACTGCACGAACAACTTCACTTGCAGCCTGGCATGTCATTCCAAAAGCGGCACCACCTGCACTAACATTAGGACAAGAAATATTAAGCTCTATCATAGGAACTTCTGTTTTGTCTAATAGTTCGGCACCTTTTGTGTAAGTTTCAAGACTACTTCCGCTAAGGTTTGCAATGGCAACAGGACCAAGCTTGAGCATTGCAGGAAGCTCGTGTTCTATAAAATGCGGGATTCCAGGATTCTGAAGTCCAATTGAGTTCATAAGTCCAGATGGAGTTTCGTAAACGCGAATTCCATCATTGCCCTGACGAGGTTCTAGAGTCAGCCCCTTGCTGGAAATGCCTCCAAGTCTGCTAACATCAAAAACAGATTCATATTCTGTACCAAAACCAAAACATCCGGAACTTGCAATTACAGGATTGTTAAATTTTACTCCGGCAATTTGTACGCTAAGGTCAGGCTCTGTTGTAAGTGCTTCGCGACGTGGCTGAACTTTTACACCGGCAACACTTTCTCGTGTAGCAGTTCCGTCAAGGTTTTCAAAATCAAGAATACGGCTGTAGAAAACTGGACCTTCTGAACAGCAGCGCTTTTTTCCTTCGCTAGTCTGAATTGTACAGCCAAGACAAACGCCAACCCCACAAGCCATATGAGATTCAAGACTAAGATAACATGGAAGATCGCATGCTTCTGCAACCTTTTTTACATATGCAAGCATTGGAGTTGGTCCGCACGCATAAACTGCAGCATAATTTCCTTTGCGTAAAGCATCTTCTGTGAGCGCTGCAGGAAGCATTCCGTGAACGCCTACAGAGCCGTCGTCTGTTGTGATTGTGAGGGAAGCGGGTTTAATGTTTTCCAACCCATAACTGCCGCTTTTGAAAGAAGCATAAAAATCATAGCTGCCATCAGGCAAAGTTTCTGCAAAACCCGCAACAGGAGCAACGCCAATGCCTCCACCTATGATGCAGGCTTTGTCGCCCTTCGACAAGCTCAGGGACCCCAGGACAGGAAAACAATTTCCGCATGGGCCAAGAAGGTTTACTTTATCACCAGCCATAAGACTGCAAAGTTCTACAGTTCCCTGTCCTTTTATAAGAATAAGAAATTCTATTTGTGGGCGGGCTGCCTCTTTATTTACATGAAATACGCTAATAGGTCTTCCAAGCAGAGTGTTTGTTCTGGCTGCCTGAAGCATATAAAACTGCCCAGCAAGTGGAAGCGATTGCAGATGCTCCTGAGCACCCCAAGGCAACTCAACAACAAGCTGCCACACACTGCCTTTTGGGCTGGCACCTTCTACAGCAGAACATTTCACTACCTGTGCTGTAGTGTATAAAGGGTAAGTTTTCTTGCATTCTGATGGCATACGCTACCTCGTCAAATCAACCTTACTGTCATATGCAGCCTTTGCCGCTGCACCCGCAATATCGTCCATGGTTAGTGTGCCAGACTGGGCCTTATCTGCAAGCTCCGATGCCTTCTTCCATGCACACAAAATACCACGACTTGAGTTTACAGTTCCTCCGGCACGCTCAAGAAGTGTTTTACAGATTTCTGCATCTCCACCCTGAGCACCGTAGCCAGGAATCAAAAAGAAAGTATCAGCATATTTGTCGCGAAGATAACGGGCATCGGCAACCTGAGTAGCACCTACTACGGCACCAAATATTCCGCAAGTCTGTCCGTCGTAGAACTTACCAAACTCGCCGCCAATTCGGGCAATTTCGTCTCCTACGCGTTCAAGAAGCAAACCACCAGCTTTAAGCTCCTGATGTTCAATATCAGTCATGCCGGGATTAGAAGTACACAAAAGAACAAAGGCACCTTTTCCGCCATGTTCAGGATCAGAATATTCAGTAAAAGGCTGCAGGGTATCAAAACCCATATATGGATTAATTGTTATAATGTCTGTCTCAAAATCACCGGTAAAGTGAGCACGGGCATATGCTTTTGAAGTTGCACCAATGTCTCCGCGCTTGATGTCAGAAATTGCAATGAGCCCGGTTTTGCGTACCAGTTTGAGGGTCTCAGAATAAATTTTAAGTCCCTCAAGCCCCATTGCCTCATAATAAGCAATCTGAACTTTAAAACAGCATGCCGTTTTGTCTGCTGCAACACGGTCAATAATTGCCTTGTTGTAAGCAAGCACTGCTTCTGGCGCACTGCTATACTGCTTGATAATATTTTCTGGAATATAAGAAGGGTCTGTATCGAGCCCTACACACAAAGGTCCATTTTTTGCCGCAAGCTCCTGCAAGAGCTGCATATTATGTTTGTTAGTCATGAGGTCATTATATAGAAAAAAGCAGATTTTGTCATAAGTTTTAATTGACCACCTCTGTCATATTCTATACATTTTAATAGTTTTTGAAAGCATCTTTTTCAAGACAGACCAAGTTCTTTTAAAAACTCATCATAGTGCTCGTCAAAAGTTGCTCTGATTGGAGAACGAGCCATTATAACCTGGTCTGCGCCAAAATAAAGTGCTGTCTGAATATCTGCACGGGTACGGATTCCGCCGTCTACCCAAATCTGATCACAATAATTTTTAAGGTCTGCGGCATGCTGGGCAAGGAAATCTGCGGTGCTGCCAAGTCTTGTTTCTACGCGGCCACCGTGATTTGAAATATAAACTACATCAGGGTGAACTTCTTTTACAAGCTCAAGGTCTGCGTCGGTAAAAACACCTTTTATAACGAACGGAACTTTAGAAACGCGGCGGAACTCTTCGAGCTGGGCTGCAGTTTTTCTTTCAAGGTTTACAAGATTCCTCATTGTAAGGATATTATAGGAATCTATGTCTATTCCAATGTAGCGTGCGTGGCGACCAATCCATTCTATGCGTTCAAAAAGTCGTTCCTGAGGATATGGTTTTAAGAAGAAGGCTGCATCAAGGGGAGCGCCGTTTTCCTGTTCTATTTTTTCTATAGCGGCAATTCCAAACTTCAGTTTTTCATCAGGACAGCCGTCGCCAATACAAAGACCAAAGCCTGCATCATAAGCGTTCTTCAAATATGGATAATAAAAGTCACCTTCATTTGCAAAACCAATGTTTTCTACGGCTCCAGTAACGGGACCGCAGCGAAGTTTGCCCGGAGTAATTTCAATATCATCAAGTGCCGCACCGGCCTTCCCTGCCAACTCCTTCCATGCCTCTACATTTGCCTGAAAATTCTGACCGCCCATAACGCCGCCTAATCCTGGCAGCATATCAGGACATCCATAGCCGTTACATTCGGGACAACGATGACATTTTAATTCGCCCTTCGACATGCTCAGGGACCCCCTAATCTCCAAAGCAGATTCCCAGATCTCGGGCTGTCTGCAAAACAGGTTCTTCTTCTGTTATTGGTTTTACAACTCCGGCAACTGTGCTCAAAGGAACAGCAGCAATTTTACCACCCTTCATTGCTACAAGCTTTCCAAAATCCCTACGGGCAAGGAAGTCTGCAGCGCTCGCACCAATTGTCGTTGCAAGAATAATATCATAAGGCTTAGGCTCACCACCACGTTGCAAATATCCAAGAACGGAAGTTCGGGTTTCTATTCCTGTTTCTGCTTCGAGCTCTTTTGCAACTCTAAAGCCTACAGACTGCGGCATGCTTTCGCGGGCCTTTTTGAATTCCTTTTTTCCAAGCTTAGCTTCTTCAAGATTAATGGCACCTTCAGAACATGCAATAACTGCGTAATCCTGACCACTGCTTACTCTTGCCTTTATAAACTTTCCGAGCTTTTTAATATCATAAGGAATTTCTGGAAGTAAGATTGCATCTGCATTTGCAGCAAGACCAGCGTACAATCCAAGCCATCCAACCTTGTGGCCCATAATTTCTACAACCATAACTCTGTGGTGACTTCGTGCAGTTGTACGGATTGCTTCAATTCCTTCTGTTGCAATCTGAATTGCTGTCTGAAATCCAAACGACTCGTCTGTGCCGACAATATCATTATCAATAGTTTTTGGAAGTCCTATAACATTAAAGCCTGCATCATAAAGCAAAGAAGCAGTTGTGTTTGTACCGTTTCCGCCAAGACACACAAGGGCATCAAGCTTATTCTTTTTGAAAGTTTCTTTGATTGCTTCTACCGGAAGAAGGCCTGTTTTTGGATCTGGCACCGGATTTTTAAAAGGCTTAACGCGGGAAGTTCCAAGACAAGTTCCACCTGCTTTTACGAGAGAATCAAGGTCGAGCTTATCCATTTTAAAAACATCATTATCGATCAGTCCGCGATAACCGTTTCTGATTCCAATAAATTTCATTCCATACTTGTTTTTACCAGCCGCACAAAGCGCTCTGATAGCCGCATTCAAACCTGGAGCGTCTCCTCCAGACGTTAAAATACCAACAGTCTTAACAGAAGTAGTTTTCATAAATAAAATTATAACACTAAACTCATTTTTCTAAAAGACGATAATTAAAATATGAAATCGTCTAATAAATCTAGTATTATAACAGGCACAATTCTTCTGGCTTTAGCAGCCGTTTTTTCTATTTGTCTGTTGCTTCAGCTTCTGGACTTTGGAATTGGAGGTCCGGGACATAATAATATTTTCTATTATATAGGAAACATGCTCCTTTCGGTTTATGGATTTTCGAGCATACTTATTCCGTCTTTCCTCCTGATTTCGGGCCTTTACTGCTTTGCATCAATCTGGACTGCACAAAAAACAATGCGCCTTATTACGGCGATTATTCCATTCTTTACATGTGTTGTAACTGAAAAAATCTGTCGTGGCGCACTTAGCAGCAGCAATTCTTCTGGAACTTCAGGTATTATTAAAGCTGTAATTGCTGCAGTTACCGGCCTTATGCTCGTAATTATTGAAATTCTTGGTGCCGGTGTAATTGCTGAATCTGTTAACCGCAAGATTTTCTATAAAGGAAAAGAACCTCCAAAACCTTCTGCCGATGATTCTGACGAGGATTCTATTGTGTTTGTTGACGAAGATGATGTTTCTGAAGATGACTTTGATGAAGTTGACGAAGGCGAAGAAACAGAAAAAGAGGATTCAACATTTAAGTACAAAAAAATCGGAGCTAAAAAGACTGTATTTGATAAAGCTTTGGACAAGCTCAAGCAGAAAAAGAAGGATGAATCTTTTGAAGCTCTCATGGAAGAAGCAGAAGAATTGTATGAATCTGACATTCCAAGCATAGACGATTATGATAATCTTGATAAAAAGGCAGAGCCTGTAGAAGAAGCAAAGGTGGAAACTGCTGCGCCAGTGCAAGCTGCGCCAGTGCAAGCTGCTCCAGTGCCTGCTGCTGCTCCGGCTCCAGTTGCCGCTGCTGCTCCAACTACCGCTACCGAAGAAGCTGAACCAAAAAATCCTGCTTCAATTATTTCTCAGGAAGAATATGCAGCCTTGCTTTCGGAAGACGCTCCTGCAGAAAACGAAGTTGAAGAGCTTGTATGGGACAATGTTCCTCCTGCGCCAAAAGAGCTTCCTCCAGATTATGTAGAAGACTTTGATGAAAACGATCCTGCACTTTCTTTCTCTCCGGATGAGCTTGAAGAAAAAACTTTTGCAGATGAAATTCCACAAGCCGAAAAGCCTGCAGAAAAAGCTTCTCCTTATGATTCTGCAAAATATATAAATTCAGTCGTTACAAACAAAAATCTTCCATACGCAATTTCACTTCAGGACGAAAACAAAAATCAGGATGCTGAAGCAAAAGCAAAAGATGAAAACGATCCATACGCTGCTGCAAAAAACATAAACTCTAAATATCCTCGAAAGATTCAGCTTTCAGAAGAAAATGCTCCTCTGGCACCTGCACAGGAACTTGACCCTGATTTCTTTGATGTAGATCCTAACAAGCTTCCTGCAAATGAAGATTTATCTGATGACATCGAACCTGTTCCAGAAGAAATGGAAGTTGACAACACAGTATTCAACCAGATTGCAAAACAGGAAAAGAGCATTAACTTCTCTAATGTTTCTAATGTTGCAGGAAATGTTTTCTCTGATATGGAAGAAGATATCCGCCGTGACGCAGATGCAGATTCAGAAGACGACAGCACTGAAGAAGTTAGCGATGACGAACTGTTTGATGTAGATGCTGCTTTTGAAAATGACGACGCAGCAGCTTCTGAAGACACAGAAGAAGATGCTGCTGCAGATGATACTCTTGAAGACAGCGATGACCTTACTTCTCCAGAGCTTAATCCAAATGCCGGACACGCAAATAATCTTACTGCAGATGAACTTACAGATTTCTTCAATGCACAGCAGGAAGAAAATACTCCTCAGCATAAAGTAATTGAAGGTGCTGCTCCAAAATCACACAAGGCTACAAAAAAAGGTCCTTATGTAATTCCGTCAAATCTTCTTACAGCTTACAAAGATGACCAGTACTGGATTATTGATGACGAAACAAAACAGGCTTCTATAAATCTTAAACAAACACTTTCTGAATTCAACATTGATGCAGACATCATTGGAATTAAGAAAGGTCCTGTTGTTACAATGTTTGAAATTTTGCCGGCTCCTGGTGTAAAGCTCAGTAAGATTGTTGCTTTGCAGGATAACATTGCGTTGAGTCTTGCTGCTCAATCTGTTCGTATTGTTGCACCTATTCCTGGTAAACAGGCTGTTGGTATTGAAGTTCCAAATAAGCGCCGTAGTGTTGTAGGCTTCCGCGA
>JAEEGL016033519.1_pt1 | contig 27605 bp, 18 predicted proteins | sample 9134231 | NCBI WGS metagenome assembly JAEEGL01 (sample SAMN16246548, study PRJNA631951) | gut metagenome | biome: gut microbiome; feature: rumen; material: fiber-attached | host: Bos | place: Iran: Karaj | collected 2018-10
GCTACTCGCCAGAACGCCTACGGCGTTCTTCGTTTCACGACTTTGCGTACACCGTGCCCCATCCCCTTTTTCCGTAAACGGCAAGGACGTTATGCTCTCATTTTCTATGGCCAGCACAATAGCTTATAGCTTATGGTGTTCCTCAGACAACTACAAGCGATAAGCCACAAGCTATAAGCCTGTACGTCCCAACATCGAGGGCGAAAGCTATATCCATACTGTTAAACATAGCCTAAATAACAGCTCTGTACGGCAAGCGCATTGATAGTATCAAAATGATCATGACATATCAAAGCGCTACAACAATATGACACGTTTGGAAGGCGCCACTTCTGTATCAGTAACCGGGCGTGCCTACGGCACACCCGGACAGACTAGCTAATTACCCAATATCTGATAAACAATACAGTCGCCGTACTAAGCTTAAATAACAGCCAGATGGCGATATCGTTTAACCGCAGGTGAAACTCCACAGTTGTGTGCGCCGCAGGTGCACACCGCCCTCACAACGCTCTGGTATATTACAAAATCCCATTTCTTCACCCAGCCATCGCAGCGCCATATGCGCGCCAGGACAAATAGTTTTTATCATGCGTAACCCAAAGTTTTTAAACAAAAAAGTTTTGGTTACGCATGACCCAAAGCTGCGATTTTGAAGCACAATAGCCTCTCCATTTTTTGGAAGGGGAGATTATTTCTACGAATCAAGCATTCCGTATCTGTAACATCCCGGGGATGCCAAAGACACGCCCGGCAGTGCAAAGATACAAAGGCTCCACACGATTGTTCGAAAGCTAATCCCCATCTCATTGGTCTTTCGCAACTTGGCATCCATCAGGTGCTTTCTCAAATGGCAAAAGAAGTTCGACGCTGCCACTATCACAAATGCCATCTTCACATAAGACGCGTAATAGTTCGGAATGGTTTTTATAATTATCCCCAAAGAGTGTACCGAGCTTACAATCAAATACATTCCAAAGATTATAGTTTTGGCACAGTGGCTTCAATAAGCCTAACGGTGATGTGAGACACTTCCCATCTTTGGGCGAGACATCAATTACTTTGTCACAAGAACGAGCACCGTTAACTGGTGGTGTTTCCGGCAATGTACAAAAAAAGCTATCATCTCCCTTAGATTTATTTATTTTATTACAAATGCACAAATTTGAATTTGAGAGCAAATCCGGGGTTAATACATCATTTGATTCACATTTATTTAAACAAACATTATTCATAGTGACTTCTTTGCACACATATTCATCAATACATAAATCGCAAATTTCAGGCAAGGTGCTACTTTGATCTAGTCGATAGTATCGTTCAAGTAAAACGACATCACCGATGTCCGTCGTATCAGAAGTTACGGTACCGACCAGAGGTATAATAGATTTGTCATTTTCACGAATATAGGAATACATATTGGATACTGACACCGTAGAATCTTTCTGAGTTTTATCGTAATTGCCAACGATTTCTCCAGTTGTGCTACTGCTTTCGTCATTCAAGTCGATATTGGCGAATAGCGACACATCCTGGATATCTAGCCTGGCTGTGTCTGTTATATAACCTATAATTCCACCGACAAAATTATCTTTATCATTCTGTAAATTGGTAAAGATCGATGCTCGATCCAGTGTCACCATCGCCATTTTGTCCAAACGGCCAAAGATCCCCCCTAAATCGCCACCATGCATATCAATCTGGTTATTGAAAACGATGATATCTTCAAGCCTGGTTGTTCCAGTAACCAAACCGGCAATTGTTCCTGTATCTGAACCGCTAGCTGAAATCACATTTCCAAACAAGCTAACACTGCTCAAATAAACATCGCCATCAACATATCCAATCATTCCACCAGTACCAATATGTTCCCCATTTGTACAATTGGATACTGAGCTGTTCGTCAGCTTAACAGAGCTAAGTTCCAGACTATCTGCATAACCGACAAGGCCGCCCGTATTACCACCGGAACCATTCGTAACCATAATGTTATCCGCAGTAATCTGAGACATCTGCGTGCGAAAACTTTGACAATCAGAACAGCGCGTTGCATATCCGACCAATCCGCCGATGGATGAGCCAGAGCCATTGACTGTGATCCCCTCGATCGATATCGGATTTGGTTTTAAAACATCGATGGGAGTCTTGGCAATCCCCTCACTCTTTGTATTAATATTACATCCAAAACAATATCCGAAAATGCCACCGACATTATTTGTTCCAGAAACAATGCCTCTTTGATTTGTGTTGTCTCCAGACAAACTTGTTTTGCCCATTATATGGGCATTCACCGCGCGGCCTGCAATCAAACCGACATAACTGGCATTTTTTGCATCGATATTTGTATTTTTAATTATAGTATTATTATATGAAGAGCTGTTCGAGTCTCCCGACAAACCGCCAATTCCTTTTAATTCGCCTTTTATTACAGAAATCTCAGATTCATCAAGGGAACAGAATTCAAAATTTGAGCCATCGGATTCTCCCGCAAAGCCACCAACCCCAATGCCCTTGATAGCATTTTTTGAATCTTGCGATTCTTCGACAGTAATCTGGCTGTTCAAAACATTCGTGTTGGTAATGATAGAAGATTTAAATAATCCAGCAACCAGTCCAACGCCATTCACATCCATCGCACAATTGGTATAGACAGATGAATTGTTTACTTCACATCTATCAATGGAGGTCTTTGTTTCTTTTTCCGTCTCTCCCAGGATACCTCCTATATGGGAGATTGAGTTACCGGCTATCTCAATGCTGGAACCAGAAATATTGCAGGAAGCAATCGTTGAGTCTTTCGAGGTCCCAACAACACCGCCAACATCAGTTATGTTGGCACCTGTTATTGCTATATTCAACGCTTTGATATTGCAGGAAGATATATTCGAATTGGTTGCGTACCCGGTGAAACCGCCGATCTGCTTTGAATCATCATCACCGTCTCCACTGATGTTGATGCCAAGTGTTTTACTGTCTGCATCAGCCGACAGTTGTATATCCGAAATACTGGAATTTGATAGACTACCAGCGATCAGCCCCAGCATATTTGCAGATGCGGAATTGATCACGACATTATTAACAGTGCCGTTCTTAATGGTATTATGGCTAGAATTCCCAAATACGCCGCCGATTTGAATTCCTCTAGCAAATGATAGATCTAAATCTATAATTTCAAATACTGTGAAGCTCGAACTATCCGAACTGCCCAGCATACCGCCGATATTGGATATTTCATAATCTATTGGCAGCAGAATTTGCACATTTGATAGATTGACATCTTCGTATTCACAATTTTTATCTGTGCCGACCAGACCACCGATATAGCTTACAAATGTTGGACAATCATCATTTGATTTTTCGTATGTATAGTTGCTGATATGAATATTTGAGAATTCGCTATTCGCAATTGCACCGCCAAAACCACCAATATTTGAACTAAATGGATAGTCTGTTTCCTGGGAATCCTCGTCACACGCCATACTTGAATCCTCAAAAGTATACGTATCCAGCGAGATATCACTGAAGGTGAGCATTCTGTCTTTTGTGTTAATCTGGACATTTCCTACAATACCACCGATGAAACGCTTAAAGATTCTATATTTTTGATCTAAGTAATCAGAACTGAACACTTCTTTTGTGCCAGAATTATCATTTGCATTCAAATCTTTATCCGATATCATCTCAATTGTGACATTACTGAGTTTAAATCCATCAATTGAAATTCGATCTGTTATATTCTTTTCAATGTAAATACTTCCGAATAGTCCGCCGATATTGGCCAAAGCAGCAGTGACATGAATGTTCATAAAATCAAAATAATTGTCACCACTTCTGTTTGAGATTTCAGCAGAAACCGAGTTCTGTTGCAATTTCCCAATCAATCCGCCAACATTCAAGTAGCCATTAACCGTTAGCGAATTTGATGTAATTTGTCTGATGGTTATAGCATCCTCCGCATAACCGATCAGCCCACCCACAGCGGACACAAATTTATTATCATTCCAATTGTTTTCGGCATTCACCGTTCCCCTTATTTCGACGCCATCAATCATCAGTTTTTTTGCATAACCAATCGCACCACCGATACGAACCAACTGCCCATTTAATACATCAAGACTCGTATCGACACTCACTTTAGAAATATCATCTTCCTCACTGCTTCCAATGATTCCACCGATGTTAATATCCTGTGCTCCGAAGTCGCGCTGAAGCGTTGATGCATTGTTCGTTAAGTCTTTCTTTATCTTTTCCAAATCAATAGATAATTTATAAACATCTTCCAGTGGTTTATTGAGCTGTATATTATGGAACTTAGAATGTTTTGACGAACCGACTAAACCGCCATAATAAATTTGTTCAGGCCCATCTTTCTCAATCGTCATGCGGATATCAGGCAGCTCAATTTGAACACTGTCAATCGTTGAATTGTCTATTCGTCCGGACAAACCACCAAAATATATCTGCCCATCATTACTGCTCCTATTCGTATCTCCTTCATCCTGGATGTTATCGATATTGAGATTTACATTCTTTGCATACTTGATCGTCAAATGCTCTATGTGCGAATTTTTTACAATACCAAGCAACCCTATATACTTTGACAGTATCATCTCTTTATTGAGGGTAATGGTCTTGCCATTTCCAAAAATAATCCCTTTAAATGGGGATTCTTCTGTTCCAATAGGGATCCATGTGTCGCTAATTTTATCGTCGTTGGGTTTGATTTCAATATTATCAGTTAAAATATATGCATTGTCATAATTTTTATCAAAGATACCTTTGTCATTCAGTGCATCACGGATCGCAATCAGATCTTCCCCGGAACGAATACAGTAGGCCCGAATCATTCTGCTGCCAACCTGAATCGATGTATACCCATCGTCATCGCATCGTATATCAGATTCACATTTTGATTTACCATCCCTGGTAATGCAAGACTGCCCCATGCCACAGGCATTGTCGCAGCTACCGCAATGGTATTTATTACTGTTTTGGTCGACATAGATGGTGGTTCCATAGGCATCATTGCAACCAATAATAGATTTGCTATTAATCTCCCTTTTCTTTTCTTCAGCCAGTTCTCCGACTGAATTCACTAACCATTGTCCATTCTCGCATCGGTGATAGATATAATCATCCGTAATCAAAATCTTCTGCGCGATCTCACTCTCATCTTGTAAATGTACAGGTCGTGTCAAATACGCCGGCTGTGAATCACTATTACACTCACCGCAACTTCCTGTGTAGAGATTAGCGTTTTCATTTAATCCAGCTTTATTATACTGATTAAAAAGCGTTTTATCGCCCATAACAGTAGAGTCTTTCATAAAATCGTTTGTACAACTGGAATCGATTTGCCACCCGACTTCATTATCACATGTATAGATTTTATGTGATTCTTCGCTATATAATAATCTATCACATTTCTTATTTATTCCGTCATCAGATTGGCATATTTCACACGGACTATTACATTTTCCATTATTCTCGTTTCCATTCCAGCCGAAATTACATGGTTCTATAACGCTCCATTCATCATCGTGGCATTGGTTTAATATACAAGCAGGAGGCTCTGTATTTTCACAGGTGTAGGTGTCATCTCTGCATTTTGCTACACACTTTCCTCCGCCCTTCGCATCTGTATTTACTTCATTCCATCCGTTGTAGCATGTATTATTATATTTCCACTTGTAATCTACGCAGTGCTGCAGAATGCACCCCTCACCTTTATCGTTATCGATGCATTGATAAAAGCCTGGCATGCATTCCGGCTCATCCTGCAAACCACAGCCAGTTGCTGCCAACGCGAACACAAGTATCAATATCATCTGGGATTGCTTTTTCATGATGCAGTCTCCATAAATTCGCGACAAAGGAGAATTAATTCGTATAGGACAGGTGCTTCCCCCAAAAAACACCACCCCATTGCGTTTACCGTAAATCTGGTGATGTCATACAGCCTGTGCGCCAATGCATAGTTTTTTTAGCGCACGATATATATCGAATCTGCCGTGCGTTTTGGAATGGATCCCGTTGATATCATGCAGATTTTGGATTTGGCCTGAGACGCGTAGGGGGCAAAATCATCTGCATGATATGTGATGTCCACAGGCGTTGAATATCTCATAGCAAATCGTCTTACTAAAGGTTGTTGGGGCGTTGCGGGGTTTCCCCGCAACAGGGGTAGGCGCGTATTTGCGCAGCAAATAGCGCCGTAGGGGGCTTGGCCCCCACATAAATAAAACCGCGATTTCAGCGGGCAGCCTCAACGATCCGTAGCCTGTGGCGAGTCAGATTAGGTCACAATTCCCACGATGAGCAGAATCAAACCGATGGCACCACAAGCGATCATGATGATGCGCTGTCTTTTCATGGCCGACTCGGTTTCGGCCAGCATTTCATCGGGCGATTTGGTCGAGACGATAACCTTGGTTTTGCCGCTCTTTTCGATGAGCAATTCGCCCATTTTATCGCACAGCGTACCGACAACCGTAAGTTTGCGGTCGAGGCCGATGATTTTTTCTTCGTAATGGATGGTCTGTGGTGGCTGATTGGCGAGGCTTGAAGCATTGGGCAGCGTGAGGCTGAATCCGCCGAACGAAAGCGTTGGACCGGCGCCCGGCTGATGCACTTCGGAGCGATCCACCGTGGTAACCAGACCGTCGAATTGGCCGTCACGCGGATCGACGATCACCGTATCGGTGCCATCATCGAGTTTAAAGCGCGTGCTGTTGGTGCTGTGATCAAGGGTATCTGTGACATTGCGTGTGCGGTTTTGCATATTGCCGTTCGAATCGCGTTCCTGATAGTGTTCGACGCGGTTTGCAGTCACCTTAACCTCATAATAGACGCACGGCTTCTGGCCGAGTGGGCTGGTGAGCGGTTCGTCACACGACGGATTGCCCATGACAGTCAATTTCTCGGAAACTGTATTCTCTTCGCCCATCTCACCGAGTTCTTTCTTGGTTTCCCTGTATGCGCCGAGGATTTCTCCCAGCTTCTGGCGACCTGAGCTCGTGAGCTGTTCCAGATGTTTCTTGGTGCTGAGCGTTTGAACGAGAAAGACGATCACAGCAATGACTAGAAATATTATGCCAAAGACAATGGCGGCCATAAGTAACTCCTTGAAAAATTACGTTTCTTCGACATCGGTACCGGCTAAACCAGCGCCGCGCTCATGTTTTTTCTTTTCGAATGGTTTTTCGTCTTCGGGGACTTCTTTTCGAGGGGGGATCGGCTCGGCATCGTGAAAATCCGTGGCAATGCGCAGATTGAGCGCATCGAGGAAAAGCTTTCGGAATGCGCCGATCGGGGCTTTAAAGCGAGAGCCCAGAATTTCAATAGCGAAATAAAGCGGACGCTTGGGCGTTTGTGAATAGTCACAGAAGAATGGCTTATCGCTGAATTTGAGGCGCAGTTCATGAAACACCGGTGCTTCGTCCGTATAATTCTTTTCGAGGAAAATTTCGTGTGCGGCAGGACCTGGCTCGAAATAGATCTCAGTCCAGGTTTCGGCAATGGCTTCGTCGACCGGTGATGCAAATCCACGGTAGGCAAGCTGCTGAACGATAGCAACGACGCCGTATTTCGGCGGTCTGTAACCTGCTCGCTCACTTGTGATCATCAGATCGTATCGTTTAATCTTCTCGCTTTCAGGCACATCCGGCTGGTCTTCTTCCGCGGCTTCTGCAGCTTTCGCTTCTGCAGCTTTGGCTTCTTCGGCCTTGGCTTCTGCAGCTTTGGCTTCTTCTGCGGCTTTCGCTTCTTCTGCAGCCTTGGCTTTTGCTGCAGCTTTTTCTGCGATCACTTTTGCGGCTTTGGCTTCTATGGCTTTGACCATTTCAGCTTTGGCATCTTCTTCAGACTTGGTATCTTTGGCTTTTTTGGCTTTGGTCTCTTCTGCAGCTACTGGTGCTTCAACTTCTTCGGCTTTCTTCGTGCGACGTTTTGCCGGTTTCTTTTCTTCTGCCGGCTTTGTTTTGGTCTCTTTTGCCATACTGGAACTCCTTATTATTTCGAGACGGAATCACTCGAAGATACAATAAAGTATCTGCCAAAAAAAAGCAACACAACGCGAAACCGCGAGCGTGATACTCCCTCCCCGGCGCTGCCGGAGGCGATTGATATCCAAGCCATGACGCGCTTATGTATGGCTGAATCGTTGCACAAAAAAAAAGCTCCCAGAAATGGGAGCTTTTGTATTTACTCGATATCGTCATCGATATCTTCGTCTTCGTCATCGAATTCGTCTTCGTCGTCGAAATCGTCGTCGAATTCGAAATCGGCATTGGGCACATAGGTTTTCGATAATTTTATCAATCGCCGGGCATCTCCCAGCGAATCGCATGTTCTGAAAACGATGGTGACATCATCGAATCTGGCGGTCATATCGAGAATGCGTTCCAAATCGTCATCCGAATAGGAATCAAGCAATCCATGACGTCCAAGCATCTGGAAATAAGCCTCGGATGCATCTGGCAAATCTTCGCGCTCGTCGACGAGGGGATCGATGGCCAGTATCATGCCGAGAGACTGGGCAATTTCAGCGGCTTCGTCGCGTTCCCAGAATCCGGCTGGATGCCAGATTAACCGCATATTTTCCGGGAGTTCGGCCCATTCCTTGACAAAGCATTCGAGTGCGCGTTTGTTGCTGTCAGATGGCGTAAAGTTCGCCGAAGTTTCGAGCAATATGCGGGAAGCGCCAACGTTTTGAGCCTGTTCTTTTATCCGAGTCCAAACGCGCAGATTTTCGGCAGATTTGAGAAAATGCCCAAGATTGGCGGCAGATTCTCCGGGCAGCAGTTTGAGGCCAAAGCCTTTTTTGATATCTGCCGGTCGATGGGTAAATGCCTGCCAGGCGACCCATATCGATCGCATGGCATTTGGGGATTCGGCGGCTGCCGCAGCCCAGTCTTTGAGCACACGGGCTTTGGGCGGAGAAAACAGGCCAACGCGATATTCAATGGCAGAGGCATTCTTGTAAAATGCTTTTCTGTCGTGCGGCAAATCACTGCATCCGCAGAAAATATCAGTCATAAATCACCCTACAATTAGTGGTTGGTTTCGCGGAGATAGCGCATTTGCAAATCGTAAATCAGGGAATCGAGGAGTTTTTCTTCGTCTTCGGTAAGATTTCCCTTGGTTTTGTCGCGCAGCATGATCAAAATATCGATATTGTTCCGGGCAATAAGGGGATCTTTGGGCATATCTGCCAGTTGAGGGTCATCGCACTGCCCAAGCGCTGCGAGCGCCATGGTTGATAATGACAGCACAAACGCCGAAAACGGCATACCTTCCTGTTTGTTTGAATTTTCTTCAGACATAATCGTGCTCAAATTGGCTGCAGAATTCTAGTCTTCTGTTTCTTCCGAAGGCAGTTCTGTCAGGCCTGTAATTGGCTGGGGAATTTCGGAAAGTTCACAATTCGCTGATAAATCGGGCAGATCATCGAGATGTTTCTGGAGGTCTTGTGCGGTGATCTTTGCGGATGCCAGACCAGTGGTCAGATGGCGTTCGATCAGGCGTTTATCATATTTTTTTTGTTCATACATGCTTGCTTCGGCCATTTTATTTATCCTTATTAAACAGGTAACGTATCGCACCTTTCGTGCGAAAAGCGGCGACAAATTGTATCTATGCCGCTTCAAAAAGTAAAGCGTTAGAATACCTCGCCATTCGATACTTTCGTGAGGTATTCCCAGCGACTGTATAATGCTTCGATCTGCTGTTCCGCAGCATTGAGTTGTTCGTTGAGTTCCTTGATTTTGTTCGGAATTTTATAGTTATCGGGATTGGCGATCTCGGCTTCGATTGCGGATTTGTTCTCTTCGGCAGCCATAATATCGTCTTCGATCGTCTTGAATTCCTGAGCTTCCTTGAACGTGAGCTTGCGGGGTTTTGGCTGGCCATTGTTTCGTGCCGATGGCTTGGCTTCTTTAACCGGCTTCGGGTCTTTGGCTGCCGCCGCCTCGATCGCTTTTTTCCGGCACTGCAGATACAGATCGTAATCGCCGTCATACCGGATAAATGTTTGGGATTCTTCGTCAAAGGCGAGTACGGCAGTCGCAAGACGGTTGATAAGGAAACGATCGTGGGTCACGAACAGGACTGCGCCTTCGTATTGAGAAATCGCGGTTTCGAGGGTCTGCAGCGAGTCGATGTCGAGATCGTTGGTCGGTTCATCCAGCACCAGCAAATTCGCATCGGTGCACATCAGTTTCGCAAACAATAACCGGCACTTCTCGCCACCGGATAACGTCGAAACCAGCTTGTCCTGCTCGGGTACGTCGAACAAAAAACGGCATAAAAAGCCATGTTTCTGTATTGCCACATGATTGACATAGACGTGATCTCCGTCACCCAGCGAATCATAAATGGATTTGGAGGGATCGAGTTCGTTGCGCTGCTGCGACAAATAGGCAATATGCGAGTTTTTGCCGATGAGCACAGATCCGGAGTCGGGTTCAATTCTTTTGGTCAGGACGTTGAGTAATGTCGTTTTACCACAGCCATTGGGGCCGATAACCGCACAGCAATCGTCCTTTCGCAGCGTAAAATCGAACGGTTTAAAGACGACGTGATCGTAGGCTTTGGATATTTTCTCGGCCTGAATGATGATATTGCCCAATCGGGCGTTCGCAGTAAATTGCAGTTCAAGCGAAGCTTCATGCGTGACTTTGGCTTTTTCCTGTATTTCGGCAACGCGTTCGATGCGAGCGCGGGCTTTGGTTCCGCGGGCTTTGGGGCCGCGGCGCAGCCAGTCGAGCTCGGTCACGAGCAGATTTGCATATTTTTCCTGCTCTTTTTTGCGCAAATCCATCAGCGCGGCCTTTTGTTCGACGAAATGCACATAATTGCCGGCGAACGACAGCAGTTCGCTGTGGTGGATTTCGATCATGCGCGTGACGATATGGTCGAGAAATGCGCGGTCGTGCGTGACCAGAATCACGGCGGCACGATAATCTTTGAGCAGGCTTTCGAGCCATTCAATCGTATCGACATCCAGATGATTGGTCGGTTCGTCGAGCAGCAGGACATCTGCGCGTTCGAGCAGGACTTTTGCCAGCGCCACACGTCGCTGCTGTCCGCCCGAAAGCGCATCCATCGGCGTATTCAGAATGCTTTGCGGCAGATTCAGACGGCGTAGCATGCCTTCGATATCGTGCTGCAGCTCCCAGCCGCCATGGGCTTCGATTTCGGTCTGCAGCTGTTCCTGAAGATGGCTCAGACGCTCGATTTCTTTTGCATCTTTGGCCTCAGCGACCTGCGCACAGATATTTTCGTATTCCAGAATGCGGTCGCGGCGATGCTGCAACGCTTTGCCCACCACGATCTGCGGCGTATCGCCGGGTTCAAACACAGGCCGCTGCGGCATATACGAAATCTGAATCTTCTTATAATGCGTGATTTCGCCGTCGTCGTGATATTCCAAACCCGCAAGAATCCTGAGCAACGTCGATTTCCCCGAGCCATTGTGCCCAATCAGACCGATCTTTTCCCGCTCGTTGATGATCAGTGACAGATCTTCAAAAACGCTTTTGGCTCCATAGGTTTTGCCCAGGTGATTTACCGATATCAAAGGCAGCATATGATTTCGTATCCATTTTTATAGAACTAAAAAACGGCCAACAACCGCAAGGCGTTATATCTTACACGATGCCAATTGCCAATCGCCGAATGCCAATTCACTATTCCCCGGGGTTACGCTGCGCTCACCCCGGGCTGTGACATTGCACGCCTTCAGCGTGCTGGTGGTATGCGCCACGTCGTGGCGCGCCTGATTATTCAATATTCCCGGGGTTACGCTGCGCTCACCCCGGGCTGTGACATTGCACGCCTTCAGCGTGCTGGTGGTATGCGCCACGTCGTGGCGCGCCTGATTATTCAATATTCACATTCACTATTCACTCACCCTCATCCTCACCCTCACCCTCACCCTCACCCAATAATTTTTTACTTTTAACTCCGCTGCATTTGTCGTAGATAACCGCAAATTTATCCCCGTTTTGGGGATGATATCATGGAGTTGTTATGCAACCTGGTCTTGTACAAAAACTGAGTCCGAATCTGAAAGGCGCGCAGCGCCGGCAACTGCGGGGGTTGGCGCATGCGCTCAAGCCCATTGTGCAGGTGGGACATGGCGGTGTGACCGAAACGCTCGTGAATCAGCTTGAAACGGCGCTTTACGACCATGAGCTCGTCAAAGTCAAAGTGCTGAACAATTATGACGGCGATCTCGAAGATGTTGCCATTGCGCTCACCGAAGCGACCCAGAGCGCCTGTGTGCAGCAAATCGGCCACATTCTGCTCTTTTACAAAGCCAATCCAGACAAACCGGTTATCGAGCTAGAGGGATAAAAATGCTTCAGGTAACTGTTGATGATCGCTGGCCAAACGCCAGACAGGTCGGGCGCATTGCCGAAATCATTAAGCAGGGCGGGCTTGTCGTTTATCCGACCGATACCATTTATGGACTCGGCTGCGACATGATGAACAAGCGCTCGGTCGAAAAAGTCTACCAGATGAAGGGCAAAGACCGCAAACACCCGCTTTCGTTTATCTGCCCGGATTTAAAGGACATCGCGCGGTTTGCGGTAGTATCGAACATTGCCTATCGCCTGATGAAGCGCATTTTGCCCGGTGCCTACACGGTGATTCTGCCAGCCTCCCGCGAAGCGCCCCGCCTGATGATGAGCAAATCCGCGACGGTTGGTATCCGCGTGCCCGATCACCCCGTCACGCAGATGCTGCTCGAAAATCTCGACAATCCCATCGTGACGACGTCGGTGCCGTCGCCCGAGAACGTCCAGTTTGACGATCCCGAGGAAATTGCGCATCGTCTGCCGTTTCTGGATGGCATTATCAACTGTGGCCTGATTGCGCCGCAGCCTTCGACAATCATCGATCTCACGACCGACGTCCCGCGTTTGATTCGTCAAGGCAAGGGTAGCATCGATTCGATCCCGGACATCGTCGTCGAAGATGATTGATGATTGATTTGCCGCCGCTATTGGCCTGCGGCCAATACGCGCGGCTTCGTCGCTATCGGCGCAGCCGATACGCGCCGAAAAATTTATGGATGCGCCCAACAGCAACGGCCGGCGTATTGCAAATAGCCGGCCGCAAAAAAAGCGCCGTATGCCGCGAGGCATAGGCGCTTAACCAAATACAGAAAATAAAGCAAATCTAGGCGTTGCGGGGACGACGTGGACGATCGCTGCGCTTGTCCTGATTGGCCTCGTTGACGCGAATGGCGCGGCCGTCGAGTTCTTTGCCGTCCAGCGCCTGAATCGCGGCATCGGCAGCAGCATTGTCTGTCATCGTTACGAACCCGAAGCCACGGGAACGACCGGATTCGCGCTCGGTGATAACTTTGGCTTCGACGATTTCACCAAATGGTTCGAATGCTTTGTGCAGACTTTCGGAAGTCGTTGCCCAGGCCAGACCACCCACAAATAATTTCTTCGACATAATTGTCTCTCTCGCTGTGCGTAATACGCGATTATACGGATGATGTCCATCCGCAGGACTGACGGCGTTGACCGTCTGCAAAAGCATCTAATAAATGCTTATCAATCTAGTTTAGGCCAGTTTGCACTTTAGCGCAACCATTAATGATAATGGCGAGATTTTTTGTTTAACGGTTCTGCTCCATGCCAAGAACGCTGTAGGCGTTCAATATCAATAGCCCCCGGTTGGCGCGTAGCGACTACCGGGGGATCAAAGCGTCCCCCTTTTTCTCAAATTTGCCTGCCCGATGGGCAGGCAAAAAAATTGGGAGAAGGAGAAAATTAAATTGCCTCATCCCCCGGCGTCAGAGCCGCCGAGTTCTCTTTTGACATGTTCTTTTCTGTCGCTCTTTCAGGGCTAAATCCTTGTGAATCTATTCTCCGGGGGTTCCGCTAACGCTGCACCCCCGGCTGTATACTGTCGCCCTTTCAGGGCTTTCATCTCAAGCATCCATCTGCTTTTTTGAAAGTACGATAATGTTAAGCTTTTTTAGAATGCGACTGTTCTGTCCCCCGGCGTTACCGGGGGCTACTGATATGGAAGCCCTGACCAGGCTTCTTGAAGGGCTGAACAATTACTATACTATTTGTTTGATATCCAATCGGAACGCACCCCAATGCGGTGAGGCTGATAAACGCGCATTTTTGACATTTCGTGAAACTAAACGATGATGTGCGCGGTCGTGTACGGCGATCGCCCTATGCGGCAACAATGGAGGTGATTTATGGGACATGGATTGTCGAAGTGGCTTGTTATCTGTATTTGCGCATTACTGGGCGCGCCAGCTGCGTATGCGCAGGACGCGGATTTGCAGGATGCCGGTGAATCTGTTGCTGTGAGCGACGATGGGGCGACAGAGGATGATGGTGCCGGCGACGAGGATACAGCCGCATTTATGGATTCGGTGCGGAATATCGGCGAAGTCGCTGATGATTCGGTCGATTATACCGAAATGCACGAAATGCGGGTGCTGGAGCGTACCTTCCTGCCATCGGCAAACAGCGATGAGGTTGCCATTACGCTGCCGCCCGGCAATATGCTCGAGCTTTCGCACGATGCCGCCATGCACATGCTCGTCGAAGGCGTGGCGCAGGAGCCAGGAACACGCGGGCTTCAGCGGCAGGCATCGAGACTGATGGCTTCGGCCATTGCTCAGGTCAAACAGCAAATTGCATCGTCGGGATCGGCGCTTGAACAACCGTTTGGGCTGGATTGCATCAATCAGCCTGCGGTTCAGGAGTACATCGCCATTTTTTCGTCACCGGCTTCCAAAACGATGAAGACATGGCTCAAGCGCATGGGACGGTATCAGGCTGTGCTCGAAAAAGTGCTCGTGCAGGAAAACGTGCCGACCGACCTGATTTATCTGGCGATGATCGAAAGCGGCTTTAAGATGCGCGTGAAAAGCCCGGCTTCTGCAACCGGTATGTGGCAGTTTATGGCAGGAACCGGCGCCGAAATGGGACTGCGCATCGACGAATACGTCGACGAACGATACGATCCCATCAAATCGGCGCATGCCGCAGCCATGTATCTAAAAAAGCAATACGCCCGCTATCACTCGTGGCCACTGGCCATGGCCGCTTACAACGGCGGTCCGGGAACCGTCAATGTGGCTATCGATCGGTTCAACACCAACGACTATTTTAAGCTCGTCAAATACGGTGCCATGTACGACGAAACCCGGCGCTATGTGCCGAGAATCCTGGCGGCAGCCATTATCGGGCGCAACCGCGCGGCATTTGGATTCGACGGCCTCACATCCGAGCCGCCGTTCGTCTTTGATACCGTCAAAGTGCCGGGAAATACCCGGTTGATCGAACTGGCCAAGGCCGCAGAATGTTCCGTCGATGAACTCAAGGATTTGAATCCCGAGCTGCTCAAGGATATCACGCCGCCGGGAAACGACTATGAGCTGCGCATCCCGCTCGACCGGCATAAACGCTTTGTCGAGCGATTCGACAACGTATCGAAAAAATACAAGGATGCCAAAGATACCATCAGGCTGCGTTTTGGCGAATCGATCGAACAGCTTGGCGAAGATATCGGTGTTCCCGGCCGCGTATTGAGATCTTTAAACGGTATGGGCGCTAAAGATGCGGCGGCTTATGGCTCCGATATCATCGTTCCAAACGGCAGCAGGCGAAATGCGTCTCATCAGAACGACAAAACGGGCGACGACGATAAAAAACTCGTCCTGGTTTCGCCCGAAAAATTCGATTTTCGCGACAGAAAACGCGTCTTTTATGAGACAAACAAAGGCGACTCACTGAAAGAAATCGCTGAGGCTTTTGGCGTGCATCAGAATCAGCTGGCCATGTGGAATGAGCTGGATGCCTGGGCAAAACTACGTCCCGGCATGATTTTGCAGATCTACACCACCTCAAACTGTGAACTCGCCAATATCCGCTATCTGCCTGAAGGACAGGCGCATGTCGTCGTGCGCGGGTCTGACGAACATCAGGCCATTATCGAGGCAAAGCGCCAGAGCAATGTCAAATCAGCCAAGGCAAATGCCGGTTCGTCGAAATCCAGCGGATCCACATCCAAACAGGGCCGCTACACCATACACACCGTTGGATCCGGCGATTCGCTTTCAAAAATTGCCAAGAAATACGGCGTCACCGTCGATTCCCTGCTCAAACTCAATGGGCTCAAAGCCAACAGTACCATCCGAAAAGGCCAGAAACTCAAAGTTAAAAAGAATTAGGCTCTGTTTACCGATCGTGAATATGAAAAAGTAAGGTTGTCTGCTTTGCAGCCACGAGCGATGAGCGGGAGAGAAAGGAGGAGGAATTCGCTTTCCCCCGGTTGCTAACGCAACCGGGGGCTACTCGCCAAAAGCCCTACGGGCTTTATATAATGCGTTATCTGCGAACTTTGCGTACACCATGGGGGTTGGGGGAGAGCTCAGACCATACTGTTAATAACCATAGTCAGAACAATAAAAGAATTAGCTCAGCTGCTGGATTACATCATTTAAACGTGAATTTGATGCTGTACACTGTCGCCCTTTCAGGACTTTCATCTCAAGCATCCATCTGCTTTTTTGAAAGTACGATAATGTTAAGCATTTTTAGAACTCGACGCCACTGAGCTTCACCCGGATTTCCAGAGGTTATTCCCTGCTAAATTTGCCTATGTTCTATGGCGTGATACAATGGTCGCCCGGTGCGGATGTTATCTTGACCGACCTGGTTATAGATGATAACATTATAGTGGGATTTTAGGAGCGTTATTGTGTCTCAGGAATCAGTGATCACAAACTCTAACAACGATAATCAGATACCAGACCGGGATCAGACTGTCAGACAGCCATCTCTGTTTGAAAAATCTGACGAGAGTTTTGTGCGCGGCTCAAGCCTTTCCAAACAGATTCCGATTGTCAAAGGCGTATCGCCTTCCAAAAAGGAGACAAGCGACTCCAAACATATTCCGGTAAGCAAAGGTCTTGGCGAATCCAAATCGATTCCCGGCCTCAAATCGATAGCCGGTCTAAAGCCAGTGACCACATCAAAGTCTGGCGAACAAAAATCCGTTTCTGCATTACCCAAAGCGATTTCTGGCGAAAACAGTGCGGTTCAAAGAAATGGCAATCCAAAGCCAGGGAATGCGCATGCGACCGATGGTTCGTCGCCTTCGGGCGAATCTGCTGCCGTCTCCAAAGGCCCAAGAATTGTCCCAGGCAAACCGAGCCTCGGCGATCCCTCTGGTGATCGCAGCATGTCGAGAGAAATCTCCGGAATGTTTGATGCCATTTCGGATTCACATCCCCAAAAGCCAGAACAGGATGCCGTCGATTTAAAGCCCGTATCGCTGGATATGGAGCCTATTTCGCTGGATCTCGGCGTTGTTCAGCTTTCATCGAATAACGAGACGACGCGTCTGCTCGATGCCATGCCCGATTCCGACGACGATTCGGAGGTCCCGGCGCCCAGAATTAATGTCGCCGAAACGAGCCTAATTGTGCGCTTCGGCAAATCCGAAGAAGCCGAATTGTCTCAGAATTATACCGTCGGAGAGCAAATCGGCCGCGGCGCATCCGGAAAAGTCTACGAAGCATGGCGAAAACGCGATAACAAGCACGTCGTGATCAAAGTGCTCATCACCGAAAACCTGAGTGATGACGAAGAATCCCACATCGCCATCAAACGGTTTTATCGCGAGGCCGAACTGATCTCGTCGCTGCACGAAGAACATATCGTCGAGTGCGTCGATTACGGCCGTTATCAGGGTAAACCGTGCATGGTGCTCGAGTTCATCGACGGCCTTTCCCTCGATCAGCTCATCATTAAATATGGTGCGATTCCGCTGGCCTATTCGACCGGAATTATCGAACAACTGCTGCAGGCGCTCGTCGAAACGCACAGCAAAGGCATCATCCATCGCGATATCAAGCCAAGCAATATCATGGTTTTCGATACGCCGCCGCCTTTCGAAATCCGTGTGCTCGATTTTGGTATTTCGACAGTGCTCGAAGGTTTGCAAAGCCAAACGCTGATGACGCAAGCCGGTAATGTGCGCGGTACGCCCTCATACATGGCCCCCGAGCTCTTTACAGGCGAAACGCGCGCCAGCGTCGAAAGCGATCTCTATGCCGTTGGCCTGTGTTACTACGAATGCCTGACAGGACTCGTCGCATTCAACGATAAATCCTTTATGCGCGTTGCCTATAAACAGGTTAACGAGCCGCTCGAAGTCCCGGGATACATCCCTCAGGGTATCGCCGATATCATCCTCAAACTCTGTGAAAAACCCATCCGCCTTCGCTATCATTCCGCGCAGGAAGTCCTCGACGATATCCACGCTAACATCGACAAAGCGCTCGCCGAAGAAGAAGCCTGTCTCGAAAGCTGGCAGAAAAACAAAAAAACGGTCAAACGGCATAACACCCCACAAGATGTTTCTGGCGGCAAAATCCCGTTCAAGTTTATCATTCTGGGGCTCGTTGCGCTCATCGCTGTCATTATCGGCGCGATCATCTACATAAACGTGCTGCTTTCAAATAACTCCGAAGAACCTTTCCTCGAGATGAATCCGCCTGCGGCAGCTGCGCCAAATGATGAAATGCCAGCAGATGCACCTAAACAAGGCGAGAACGCAGATGAACAAAACAACCATGCCGTCCAAAGAGCAGTTATTGAAACAGCAAAGATTTACGTAACACAAGCATTTGATAGCGCTAATAAATATGCTGATGAACTAAAAAAACAAGAAGATAACAAAGAGAAGAAAAAGAGCGGGAGTAAAACAAAGCCGAAGACCAATAGCAAACAAGCTGATAACACTAAGCTTGCACCGGGCTTGCTAAGAAACGGACATTAAAATTCACTTCCCTCGCTATCTTGCGGCCCTTTGGGCCGCTGCGATACGCTTCGTGTCGCGACGCTATTTCGGCATTGCCTCAATACGCGTCGCGATTTTTTTATGGGCTGCGAACGATAGCGGCTTGTTGCGTTATTTCTGCAGCAGTTTCTGCATTTCTTCCTGTGTGGCAGCGCACCTAAAGCCGAAGTGATGTGCCGGATCGTTGCTAGGAACGTGTGAACGACGATGGATACCGGTGGCGTGGGTCGGTTCCCAATACCACGAACCACCGCGAACCGATTTGTGGCGATATCGCCCGCAGCGGCCATCTTTATCTTCTTCACCGCCGCATGGTCCCTTGGGATTGATGCCTTCGCAATCGGCACCGCAGGCTTCCCAGCTGCCGGTGTACCAGTCGGCGACCCATTCTTCAGCGTTACCCATCATATCGCACAAACCATAGCGCGAAGCGCCTTTTGAACAGACTTCCAGAACGCGGCCTTTTTCGGGATTCTTGCCTTTTCGCTTGATTTCTCCGCACGAACGACCGCGTTTATCCATAATCACCGCATTATCGCAAGTCGCCGGGTCGTTGCCCCAGGGATACAGATCGCCGTTTTCACCTCGCGCCGCTTTTTCCCATTCGGCCTCGGTCGTGAGGTGTTTGCCCTGGGCTTCGCAGAATTTCTTGGCATTATACCAGCTCAGGCCTGTAATCGGCTGTTTTGGTGCATCGTAATCGACGTATTTGGGGCCGTCTTTTTCACATTTTTTAGCCTTTACGCATGCATTATAGGCTTCGTTTGTGACTTCGGTCTTGTCGATATAATAAGTCTGCATCCAAATCGTCTGCTGCGGATAATTATTGCGATAGTCCTTTGTGGCGAGGTGTTCTTTGGCCACATAGGCTTTGTTGTAGCTCGACTGGTTGCAGTGTGAATGCGGATCGTTGTCGGCACCGCGAATAAATTTGCCGCCGGGAATACACGACATGCCATCGATCGGCGTCAGACAGTCGGCAATCGGTGTACCATCGGGCAACGCATTTGCTGCAGGCGCATTTGCTGCAGGCGCAGGTGCAGCTGGTGCTGGTGCAGCTGGCGCAGGAGCAGGCTGCTGCGGCGCAGGCGTCTGCGCAAGCAATGGCGACGAAATCAGCATCGCAGCAATCATCGAACCCAACACTTTTATGTTCATTTTGCAAATCTCCTTATTGGCAAACTCACTCAAAAAAGCCACAATGCCCAATGGCTCAGTCCGGGCATGCGCTTCTTTTGCATTTTAGCACATTGTTGATTTAAATCCATCTTGTGGACAATTTGTATGAAATTTGAACATATCCCAGTTTTATACGATGATGTGATGCGGCTGCTCGATCCGCATCCAGGCGAGCGTTATCTCGATTTAACGCTTGGTGGTGCCGGGCATGCCAGTGGTGTAGCCGAAAAAATTGGTTCTGGTGCGCAAATGGTTGGGTTTGACCGAGATCCGGCAGCCCAGAATGCAGCTCGTCAGCGGTTGGCTGGCTTCGGTTTGGATGCGACATTTATTCAGAATTCTTTCGAGTTTATGGATCAGGAATTGCAAGCGCATGGTTTTAAGAATCGCGCCGAGGGAGGTGGATTTGACCTCGTGTTGGCCGACTTTGGCCTTTCATCGCCGCAAATAGACGATGCGACGAGGGGATTTTCATTTCAAACCGACGCACCGCTTGATATGCGCATGAGTCAGACCGGCGAAACCGCTGCACAGCTTATTGCCCGCATTTCAGCGAGTGAACTTGCCGATATTCTCTATCAATATGGCGATATCCGGCAATCGCACAAACTGGCGCAACGCATCTGTGAACGCGCTGCTGCAGGTCAAATGCAGACAACGCAACAACTTGCGGATGTGAGCTGCTCGGTACTGGGCCATCCCAAGCCAGGGATGCCGCATCCGGCAACCAGAGTTTTTCAGGCGATCCGCATCGCGGTCAATCACGAATTTGATGCCATCGATGCGGCACTAAATGCCATTCCCAATTGGATACGTCCCGGAGGGCGATTGGCGATCATCTCGTTTCATAGCGGCGAAGATCGCAGGGTAAAGGAAGCAATGAGAAAATATCAATTTCCATGCACATGTCCACCCAAATTGCCGGTGTGTATCTGTCACAAAAAATCACTTGGTCATGTCATTAATAAAAAGCCGATTGAGGCGTCAGAACGGGAACTTCTGGAAAACAGCCGTGCAAGAAGTGCAAAGCTACGCGCTTTCTTATTTGATTAAAAGGAGCCGCCGCTATGAGCATTGAAGAGTTTAATGTAGAAGATTTTAACACTGACGTCGTCGACAGTAACGAATTAATTGGAAATATTGAGATACAAGAGGTATTTGGACAACGCAGTCAGGTCTTGGTACCTGCTGGTGTGCAAAATGCCAAAGATGATACCGGAGACTATGTAGCAGGCGTGGTTCTTAAGAATAGATACAGAATCAACTCGGTGATTGGCGTCGGTGGATTTGGCGTGGTGTATGAAGCCATTGATATCGCCGGCAACAACCGATATGTAGCCGTCAAAACGCTTAAACGTAGTGTCAGTGACGATAAAAAGACGGTTCGGCGATTTGCGCGTGAAATCAAGATCTGCGAGCAAATCCAAAGCGAACATGCCGTAAAAATCACCGACAGCGGTCTGGCCGAAGACGATACCCTGTTCTATGTGATGGAGTTTCTGAAGGGCTATACGCTTGAAGATCTCATTGGTCGCAACGAAGAACTGTCTTTTTTGGATGTTAAAAAAATCTATTTGCAGGTGCTGGATGCGTTAAGTGAAGCGCATAGCAAGGGGATTGTTCACAGAGATCTCAAACCTGCCAATATCTGGCTAACCGAAAAAACGCCCGGTGCAAAGGATTTCAATGTCAAAGTTCTGGATTTTGGTATCGCCAAATCCCTGAAATCCAATGAAGGCGGAAAGCTCACACAAACCGGCGCATGGATGGGATCCCCGGCGTACATGAGCCCAGAACAGTTGCGAGGCGTCGGCATTACGCCTGCATCGGATATCTTTTCTCTTGGGCTGGTTGCCATCGAAATGCTGACAGGCCATCAGGCGGTTGAAGGGTCTTCTGCCATGGATATTGCCATGAAGATCTTTGAGGACAAACCGGTCGAATTGGAAGAATGGTTTGCCCATACCAGCCTGGGCACGATTATTGCCAAATGCGCACAAAAAGCCCCCGAAAACCGATATCCGGATGCCAACGCACTGCTTGCTGAGCTGCAAGCACTCGACGATCTCAAGCTGTGCACAGAATATGAAAATGCCAGGAAAAATCGCACCAAATCCGCCCCCAAACGAATGGTTATCTCCAGCTGTACATCACCCGAACACATACAGACAATGCCGGGTGAACTTCCGGTCGTAACCGAAAAGAAACTGAGCCAGGTACTGCTGATTGCAATTGTTGCAGTGGCCGTGGTTATCGTTTGCGTTGTGGGTTATCTGCTGCTCAAAGATGATAAACAGCCTGAGGCTAACAATTTTCCTGAACCCATCTTGGTGATACAGGATACAGAAAACAGCAACCAGGACGACGAGGAACTCGAAAGAATAAGGCAGGAAGCCGAAGCGCAGAAAGCCAACGCAGATGCCCTGCAAAGGCAGCTGGCGATGCAAAAGGCGAAGGAGGGCGTGTACCGCATCTATAGGCAGGCATTCAGATTCGTGAGAGAACTGGAAGATAATGAAAAAAAAGCTGCAGAAGCTGCAGAGGCTGCAGAGAAAGCCGCTCAAGACGAGAAAACGCGCAGAGGACATCATTCGAAAAAAGGCGGTTCAACGCAGAGAGGCTCTGAGATTCGACCCGGTGATTCAGCGCCTGGGCGCATAAGAGATGAGGCATCTGGATTTAATTTGTTTGAAAATTAAACCTCTGCAACTGATGCGTTGCGTTGCACGTCGAGAAACATGGGTGAGACAGCGTTGCTGCATGATAGGCGTGCATATTGTTGCGGCTTCAGGATATGACGAAGCGGCGTATCGAGCCAGTAGACGTGTCGTGACACGTCTCTGGCGAGATAGACGCTTGGGGGGCGCGGCGTATTTTACGACAAAACGCGAAATTTGAGCGTTTTTGGCGTAAAATAGACGCGTAGGGGGCCACTGCCCTCGCCTGTCAGAAATTGGCATAATTTTATCATAATATGGTTTGTTTGATATTGTGCGAAACTGTGGTAAGTACATGATTATGGATTGCCAGATATCGAAGCAGGTAGATTGGAATGGATGGTACAAGACAAACAGGTATAAGATCGAGCGTGATGGGCGGTGGCATGTCATCGGTGGCTGGTCAGAAAAAAAGCGACCAGTTTGAACCGGGCACGATGCTCAACGACAGATACAGAATCGATTCGGTGATTGGCATCGGCGGATTTGGTGTGGTTTATGCCGCGATAGATACTGCAGATGCGGACAAAGTCGTTGCTGTAAAGACGCTGAAACACAACTTGAGCGATTATGAGCAGGCTGCCAAACGATTTGAGCGTGAAATCGAATTATGTAATCAAATCGAAAGCAAACATGCGGTGAAAATCACCGACAGTGGTATTGCCGAGGGCGATATTCTGTTTTATGTGATGGAATACCTCGAGGGATATACGCTGGAGGATTTGATTGCGCGGCATGAAAAGCTTTCGTTTTATGATATCAAGTTTATCTATTTGCAGGTGCTGGATGCATTGAGCGAGGCGCACCGCAAAGGGATTGTGCACCGCGATTTAAAACCGGCCAATATCTGGCTGACAGAAAAGACGGTCGATACGAAGGATTACGACGTCAAGGTGCTGGATTTTGGCATTGCCAAATCGATAAGCGCAGGTGGAGAAAAACTGACGCAGACAGGGGCCTGGATGGGATCCCCGGCTTATATGAGCCCCGAACAGCTCAAAGGCGTGGATATTTCGCCGGCTTCGGATATCTTTGCGCTCGGTTTGATCGCCATCGAACTGCTCACCGGATACCAGGCTGTTGAGGGGGATTCTTCGATGGACGTGGCGATGTCCATTGCTTCGGAGGATCCCATTTATGTCGACGAGTGGATCGCCGAAACACAGCTCGGTGCCATCATTTCCAAGTGTGTGGAAAAAGATCCGAGGGATCGCTATGCCAATGCTGCCTCGCTGGCGGTTGCCCTGCGCGCATTGGAAGATGAAGATCTGCGCAACGAGTATGTCGCGGCAAAACTCAAACGACGGACGATGTCCAGACGCGCCGGCCTCACATCGACGATGAGCGCGACGATGACCGCAGCGCCAGAGAATAAAGAAAAGAAGCTGCAGGCGGTGATCATTTTGCTGATTGTCGTGTGTCTGGTGCTGCTGGCCATTTTCTTGTTCGTGAAATTCTATGTCGACAAAAAAACCGTCATGTTTGGCGATTCCCCGGCTGCAGAAGCAAATGTTGCGCTGAGTCCTCGTGATTCTGCGTTTGTTGCTGGTGCTGCAACAGGCGGATTTATGGGCGCTTCGAATGATTTAGGGCGTGCAGAATTTACCATCTCTTCTCAGCCGCCTGATGCCATCGTCTATCGTGCATCGGACGGCAAGGAATTGGGGAAAACCCCCATGACCCTGAGCCTGATTCGTTCACCGCTGGATTATAACGTCCGGATCCATCGCGATGGCTTCTTCGACTATCCGCTCACGTTAAAGCCGAGGATGTCAAGCAATATACCGATCACCATGAATCCGATTCCCAAAGGCTTTGATCCCAGCAAATTACCGCCGGAAATGAGAAACGGGCAAGGACCATCGGATGGCGCGAAACCAGATGCGGATGCGAAAGCTGCTCAGGATGCTGCAGAAGCGAAAGCCGCACAGGAAGCTGCAGAAGCGAAAGCCGCTCAGGAAGCTGCAGATGCGAAAGCCGCTCAGGAAGCAGCGGATGCGAAAGCCGCTCAGGAAGCTGCAGATGCGAAAGCCGCTCAGGAAGCTGCAGATGCGAAAGCCGCTCAGGAAGCTGCAGATGCGAAAGCTGCTGCTGCCAAATCTTCTGGCAGCTCAAAATCGTCCAGCAAACCGAAATCGTCCGGAAAATCGAAGACGAGCAAGAAACCTGCAGCGAATACGCAGTGGACCGTTCCGGATGTTAGCGTTCAAAAGCAGCAGAATAGCCAGCAACAAACGCCGACAGTGACAACCAGAAAACGATACTAAGGGCCCGTAACAAAGTCCCGGCAGAATCGTACCCATCGACATTTTTCTCGACCTCAGAACGTCTTGATTTGGGGGCGACGACGTGATAAAATCTTACCTCGGTTTTTGTGTGCGTCCGTTTTCCGGGGTAGGGAGATATCGGTTTGAGCCTGAGAATTCGCCTGCTAGTCGTCGATGACGATCTGGATATGTTGAGAAATCTGGCTGTAATGCTGTCGCTGGAAGGCTATTTCGTTATGACGGCATCTTCTGGCATGGATGCCTCCATGCTGCTCAGCGAGCATGATTTCGACATCGTGATTACAGATCTGCGCATGCCTATTATAGATGGCTACGAAATTGTTCGTCGCACCCGTGCTGCGCATCCCGATGCTTTTATCATTGTAACGTCGCGCTATCTCGACGATACAGCGAGATCATGGATGCAGACCAATCATGTCGTTGGACTCGAAAAACCCTACAATGTGCACCAGCTCAGTGCAATTCTCAGGGATTTCGAAACAAAGATGCCGTCAGAGGTACAAGGAGATTGAGATGGTCGATTTGCCACATCGGTTTGTTCCAACATCCAGCCGATTTGTCAGTCCCGTTCGCATCGTGACGCAATGCGGACATGAGCATACCATCACGGCTGTATCTTTTTCGCCTCGTTCACTCTTCTTCGCAAGCGCAGACAGTGACGGACGCATCAAAATATGGGTGCTCGAGACGCTCGATATCCTCGGCTCCTACCTGATCGATTTCACTTGCACCGATTTGATATGGGATGGCCTGAAAGCCTTGATTTGCAAAGGCGAGAACGAAGAACGCCGCATTGAACTGCCCGAGAACGATTTCCCGGTTTCCGATCAGTCCGCGATCGATCCGTCTCGCGTCATTCGCCTGATTGGTTCACCCGAAGCCACTGCAGAAGGCGACAATCTCGTCGTTCGATACAGTGATAACGATTATGCATACGAATTGCCCGGTTTGTCCGAAGTTCTGATGGATCCCTGCGAACGCTACGCCATCGGCGTTTCCCCAAAAACGCTCCTCGCCGTCAATGCGTATGCGGATGAAGAATTCGTGCGGATGGATTGCGCCCATTTCCCCGATGCCAAATGGCTGAAATGCCGCATTTCCGATCGTGGCGATTTCTCCGTTGCGATTTCAAGCGATGGTTCGCTTTGGAAAATCGATCCCATCAAAAAAACGCAAACCTGCCTGCTGCAAGGCGATACCACCGTCACCGCATGCAATTTTGGCGGCGATGATTACATCATTTTCGGCAACACCACTGGAAATCTCACCATTTATGATGTCCAGGCCGAGCGTATCCTGCTGCGCACCCCACGCTGCCCCCGACGCTTCACAGCGGTTTATCCTTCACCGGAAAAACTCGGATTCATCGCGCTGCGTCCCGAAAGCGTCACAGCTTTTTTGGGTTATTCACAGGAAATCCTGTCTGCATCGCCACTTCCTGGCGTATGCATCGCATCGTGCCCCGGCAGCGTATTCTCGGAAGTTTTTGTCGCATGCGACGATCGCGCTATCTATCGCCTCAAACTCGACGAGAACAGCATCAATAAAGTCTGCACCACTCCGAAAGACGAAACCGTAGACAGCATCGGTGCCTCCGGAAGCCTCATCCTCATTCATTACGCCTCCGGTCGCCTCGCGCTGCACAATACCGCCAAATTCCTCGATATCGGCTTCCCCAACGTCGCAACGCCAACCTGCATTTCCATCTCCGAAACCAGCAAACTCGCGGCACTGCTCATCGGCGATCAAATAACCGTCTTCGATCTGACGGGAAACGCCCCCGCCCGCCAATTCGCCTCCGAAAACGCCGCCCAAATCGCCCTCGGCAAAGAAAAAACCGCCAACGCTCTCATCCTATTCAAGCGCGATTTGTCGATTCACTCACTCGATCTCGAAACCGGCACAACGGCCGAACTCAACGCCATTGATGCGCCAAACGCCCGCATTCTCTCACTCGCCCCTGCCGCCAAAGCCTTCGTTTTCCTGCTCGCCGAAATCGAGCACAACCAACTCGCCGTCTACAAAGTCGGTCTCAACACCGGAAAATCATCGCTTGCGCTGCGCATCTATGCACAAGGCATGCAAATCTGGGCTGCTTCGACCAGCGAACAAACCGTCAATTTCCGCAACGACGCCACCTGCCTGCGCATCATCTCGGGCCTAAAAGCCTACAGCGTCGAAGACTGGTCCCGCAGTGAACCGCTTGCCATATTCTAATTTTTATGGATGATGCCTCGCTATCGGCGCTTCGCACCGATACGCGATGCAGCCCGGGCTATTTTGCACGCAAAATACGCCCGGGCTTTTTTTAGCTATGTTTAACCTGTATGGATGTAGCTTTCTCACCCGATGTCGGGAAGTACAGGCTTATAGCTTGTGGCTTATAGCTTGTAGTTGTCTGAGGAGCACCATAAGCTATAAGCTAAAAGCCGCAAAGCAAACGGCTTTGCATTTTCATATCCGCGATCGTTAAACAGAGCCTAAGGTAACGATTAGAAAAGCCCGTAGGGCTTTGGGCGAGTAGCCCCCGGTTGGAGCCATAGGCGACTACCGGGAAATTGAGGTA
>JAEEGL016048063.1_pt1 | contig 27604 bp, 23 predicted proteins | sample 9134231 | NCBI WGS metagenome assembly JAEEGL01 (sample SAMN16246548, study PRJNA631951) | gut metagenome | biome: gut microbiome; feature: rumen; material: fiber-attached | host: Bos | place: Iran: Karaj | collected 2018-10
GTGACATCGGCAAGCTTGCCTGTGGTTGTTTCCGCGTTAATTACCGCAATCGCGGAAAAAGCGAGCAACAATGCCAACGCTAAGGAAATTAGTTTTTTCATACGTTTCATCCCTTTCTAAAAGATAAATTTAAATTATAATGAATAATGAAATACTGAAAACTTACGGCGTCTCCTTTACGTGAATGATATATTTCATCAGTTTTTCACATAACAAGTATATATTTTATACACAAACAAAGTCAATAGTTTTTCCAAAAAACTAAATCTTTGTAGGATTTTACAAAAAGGCGTAAGGCTTTTTGGGGTTATTCTATATAATAAAACAGTTTGGTTGCCCCGGGCTGCGGAGAATAACGGCTTTACACAGCCAAATAAATGATAAAATAACCTTGCCGAGCAGATAGCGGGGGGGCGCAGCGCCCCCGGGTGGTCACGAAAGGGGTTTCCAAAGGGGGAAACAGCCGACGGGTTTCCCCTTTTGGCGCATTTTGCTTACTTTGTTGCGAGACAAAGTAAGTGCCTACCCGGCATTAGGGCAAAACTGAGGGTTTTACTAAACTATCGATTTTCCACCTCATCAGTCACTTACGCGACAGCTTCCCCTCAAGGGGAAGCCGTTTCAGCAACAAAAAGCGGCTCCGCAGGTACAGAGGAATACGTCTGAACCTGCGAAAATTTATATTCGAAATTAAAAAAGAATAAATAATAACAAATTATACGGAAACGCCCACCAACGCGATTTTATTCGTTATTATTTATTCTTCATAATTTGAGCCCCCCGACTAAAGTCGAGGGGCGTTTCTGGAGCGGATGACGAGGCTCGAACTCGCTACCTCCACCTTGGCAAGGTGGCGCTCTACCAGATGAGCTACATCCGCATATTGTGGCGACCCGGAACGGGCTCGAACCGTCGACCTCTAGCGTGACAGGCTAGCGTTCTAACCAACTGAACTACCGGGCCACTTAGATGGTGGGAACAATAGGGCTCGAACCTATGACCCTCTGCTTGTAAGGCAGATGCTCTCCCAGCTGAGCTATGCTCCCACATTCGCGCTTTTGCCGCGCGACTTGGATATATTATCACAAAGACTTAAAATTGTCAATAGCTTGTACATATTTTTTTCAATTTTAATTTGATTTTACGACTCTCAGCAAATACCAACAAATCGTTGACACAAAAATTCATATGTTATATAATTAGTGTGGATGTATGATAAATTATCTACACAAAAAAACAGGGGAGGATAATATAGATATGGCAGGAACTATACTTGAATATAAGTGTCCGAGCTGCGGCGGGGCAATAGAATTTGACAGTTCTTCGCAAAAGATGAAATGTCCTTATTGTGACTGCGAATTTGACGTTGAGGCACTGAAATTTCACGATGAAGAATTAAGCAGACCCGCACAAGAAGACAATATGCACTGGGACACGCAGGCAGGCTCTGAGTGGTCTCAGGGAGAAACAGATAATATGGCGGTTTTCACCTGCAATTCGTGCGGCGGTGAGATCGTATCCGACGAAAACACAGGCGCCACAAGCTGTCCCTATTGCGGAAATCCCGTTGTTATGACAGGCAGATTTTCAGGTGCTTTAAAGCCCGACTATGTTATTCCTTTCAAACTTGACAAGCAAGCCGCAAAAGACGGATTAAACAACCATTTAAAAGGAAAAACACTGTTACCTAAGATATTTAAAAGCCAAAACCACATTGATGAGATAAAGGGCGTTTACGTCCCGTTTTGGCTTTTTGACGCGGATTCTTCGGGAAGTGTAAGATACAAATGCACCCGTCTGCGCCACTGGAGTGACCGCAACTATGATTACACCGAAACGTCATTCTTTTCCGTACTGCGCGAGGGAAACGTAGGATTTCAGCGTGTCCCCGTAGACGGCTCATCTCAAATGCCCGATGATTTGATGGAGTCAATAGAGCCATTTGATTTCAACGAGGCAGTGGATTTTCAAACGGCTTATCTCGCGGGATACCTTGCAGATAAATATGACGTGACTGCAGAACAGAGCATAGACCGTGCAAATACCAGAATAAAAATAAGCACCGAGGATACATTTGCCTCTACAATAGACCCTACATACGCCACCAAAACTGTGGAGCAGAGTAATATATCTCTAAGTAACTCAAAGGCTAAGTATGCGCTTTATCCCGTGTGGCTGCTTAACACCACATACAAAGATAAACACTATCTTTTCGCAATGAACGGACAAACCGGTAAATTTGTAGGCGATCTGCCCCTGGACAAGGGCGCTTATTGGAAATGGCGCATGATATTTACAGCCATATTGGCGGCAGTCGGATTCGGAATATTCTGGTTGTTCAAGTTCTTGGGTTAAGGAGGGCGCAATTATGATTAAAAGAATTATCGCGATAGTTTGCATTTTGATAATGGTTTTGCCTATGGGTGTTTTTTGCGCCTTTGCAGACGAAATAAACTATGTTATATGCGACGAAGACCATCAGGTACTTGAAGGAGAAGCTCTTGAGGATTATAACAAATATGCATCAAATTTATATGATGAAACAGGCGTGCAGGCATTTTTCAGCTATGTTAAAGACATAGGCGAACAAACAATGGCTGAATACGCCGCAGAACAGTTTAATAAATATGCTTCATCAAAAGACGGAGTATGGATGCAACTGACAGACGATTATTACGGCTATTATTTCTTTGGGAAACTTGAAAACGAAGCCTCCGTAGACGATGAAACGCAGATGTGGAATCAATGGTGCAGCTATGATACATATTACGACGCCCTTGCAGCCTATATTGATTATGTAAAAGAAATAGACTCCAGATTAAACCGGGATGATTTAACCTCTGCTGAAACTCCTTTGGTTATTGCTGCGCCGGCATCTCACCCCGACCGTGTTGTAGATAACGTAAGGCTTTTAGATGATGAGGAAAAAGCTTCGCTTCAAGAAAAACTTGATGAAATAAGCGAGCGTCATAAGCTTGATTTAGTTGTTGTTACCGCGAGCACATTAGATGGCAAATCGCCTGAAGCGTACGCAGATGACTATTTCGACTATAACGGCTACGGTTTAGGCGAAGACCGCAGCGGAGCTCTGCTTCTTGTCAGCATGGAGGATCGCGATTGGTGGATATCTACACGCGGATACGGAATAACAGCGTTTACAGATTACGGAATACAGGAGATCGGCGAAGAAATAAAGCCTTATCTTTCGGACGGCGACTACTATGACGCTTTTGTAAGATACGCAGAACTTTGCGACGATTTTGTAACGCAATCAAGCACAGGTAACGCATACGATATCAATAATCCCCCCGAAATAGCGAAGCGCGGACCTTCCGCAAAAACTATTGTTATAGCTGTTTTAGCATGCCTCGGCGGAGGATTCCTGTTTGCGGGCATCCCCGTTGGCATAATGAAAGGAAAGCTCAAGTCGGTAAGAATGAACCCCGACGCAAAGAATTATGTTCGTGACGGAAGCTTTGTTCTTACTAATCAAAGAGATATGTTCCTTTACAGGACGGTAACAAGGACAGCTAAACCTAAAAATTCCTCCTCGGGCGGCAGCTCAACCCACCACAGCTCATCGGGTGCTTCTCACGGTGGAGGCGGCGGAAAATTCTGATAAATTCGCTGATAAATATAATTAAAAATATTCCGCACGGCAATCGAGATTTATTCCGGTTGCCGTGCGGCTGTTTAAACAAAAGTTTATTCTAACAACGCTGCGTAAATTATTATTCATATAAATTTTCAGCCCGATGCCGAGGTTTGACCGTGCATCGGGCTGATATTATTTAGTTTTGTATAAGCTTACAAATATCAGAATTTTTCAACAAGCTGTGCTATGAACTTCTGAATAAGTACAACGTCTTCCATGTTTGTTTTGCCTTCACGTGTTACATCGGCATTTGCCTCAGCCTTTTCGCCGAGTGACTCAAACTTGGTAAGCTCCGCAATTACCTTCTGCAATGTTGTAACGTCTTCCATATTAACATCGCCGTCACAGTTAACATCGCCGAGCATAAGATCATCTTCGTCTGTGTCTATAACGCGGTTGGTGTCTTCCCAAATAGCATAGAGAACTATGTCTTTGCTGAGATTTTCAAATATATCGCCGGGCTTATATACTGTGCTGCGGTCATTTTTCGCTGTATTCCAATTGAGGAACTTAACGCCGTCGTTTCTTGTGAACGGATTTTCTTCAACAGTAAAGTTTGCACCCTTAAAGAGATACATTGTCTCGGGAGCTTCGCCGAGGTATTCTTTTGTATTGCTGTGATATTTAACAGTGAAGTACTCAAGTGTAAATGTGTTTCTTGCGTCTTCGGCTACAGTAACTTTAAGTCCTGTTTCAACTCCGTCAACACAAACTACATATTCGCCGGGCAATACGCTTGTAACATACTGACCTTCAACTTCGGATTCTTCACCTGTTTCTTCGTCTGCTTCAACATCAATGCTGAACTCAGCTTCTGTGTCTTCACCCTTAAGAGTTAATTTACCGGAAGGAGTATAAGCGTCTTCACCGTGAACTACATTAAGTGTAACATCCTGTAAGGAGTCGCCTATAGCTGCGAAGTTAGCTCCGAAATAATCTACGGTAAGAACTGTACCTGTCTCTTCGCCGTCAAGCAATACTTTGTAGTCGCCTACCTCTAAGCCGTCGCCATTATTGTAAACAGTTCCGTCTTTGCCTACAAGAGTAATATTTGCGTCTTCGTCTTCTTTACCCTCGTCGTCAAATGCCATTACAAGATAGCTCTTTATAACGAGCTTATCGTTTTCGATATAGATCTCTTGTGTAGGCCAGTTGATTGCGTAGTCGCAGGCTTCCATATAAAGCACGCCGTTATCAACGCATTCGCTTATATCAAATGTTGTGCTGTAGCTTGCGCCGGGCTTTGTTGAAATAATGTCTTGAGCTACGTATTTGCCGTCTGTGTCAACGCTGTCCATAACGCCGACCATCTGCATTTTATGATTATCCTTAAATGTAACGTCAAGTGTCTTTGCATCTTTGTTGTACTTGATAGACTCTACAACAGGAGCATCATTATCAAGAAGCGCGCTGATAGAATATACGTTTTTGCTGTCCCAATCAGATGTGAGAAGCTTTGTATAATCTCCCTCAAGAGCCTCAAATTTTGCCTGAGTATCCTTGTCATAGTCAAGCCAAGAATAGAAGTCAAAGTTTATCTTTGTGTTGCTGTCTACATATTTATTGTAAGTCTCGGAATTTTCGTCATATGTATTCATGCCGTCCCATAAGAACATAGTGCTGTTTACATAAGACTCGTTATCGTTATCGTAAACGTTCTTTCTTGCATAAGGAGTATCGTCTACATAGTAAACCTCGCCTGTATCGGCATTGGAAACTACCATAATGAGATGTGCGGCGTTTCTGATAAGAGAAGGATATATAATGATATAATCCGCTACACCCCAAAGTGAAGCGTAAGATGAAAACGCATTTGCACCGTCTTCATATTTGAAATAATCAAAATAGTTGTCGCCGACATATCCCAATGCCTGCTTATAACCTGAAGAATAGAGATAAGCCTCTGTGGGAAGTGTTACACATTCGCCGTAGATCATATCGTATGCAGTATAACCGTAATCGGCATATGTTTGACCGTCGGAATCAACAACAGTTGTATTTACCATATGTGTGTAGTCTATCATATCTGTATAATCAAGACTTTCAAATATGGGAGCCTTGTTCCAATCTCCGTAATAACCCATATAAGTTGCATGAAGATCGGATGTATCGCCTGTGGACAAAAGCTTGATAAAGCCTTCTACAAAGAAGCCGTTTTCAAACGCATCGCCGAGAACAGCCTTACCATCATCGGTAAGCTTAATAGTACCGCTTACTGTAACTTTGTCTGTACCTGTAACCGTAATTGTTGAGGGGAAGCTGCACTTTGCAAATTCGCCTTCGAGAAGATCAAACGCTGTAAGGTCGCTGTAATAAATATCAGTGTCTGCCTCTGTATCTACAATTGTGTTGTCTGTAAATACGGTGGGAACAATTCTGAATGTTTCGTTTGTTTCGGCATTTAAGCCTCTGATTGAGAAAGAGATCTCAAATACGCCGTCTTTGCTGTCTTTAAGAGCAATCTCTGAGTTTTCTATGATAGCTGAAGCATACATCATGTTGTATGCGTTTACAAGTCCCGCGCCCTGTTTACGGGGAGAATAAGGCAATCCTTTTTCCTCGTTCTCCATCACTATATCAGATGTACAGAAAGCAAGATTCTTTGCAAGTTCGGATATCTCTGCTTTATCATAATTGCCCTTGTTATCATCTCTGAGCATTTCCAAAATACAAGCGAACAGACCTGCCGCGTTAGGAGCAGCCATAGATGTACCGCTGTATACTATATAGCCGTCGTTTGTATTTGCATCTGCGCTGAATATATCTCCGCCCGGAGATGTGAGCTGAGGTTTGAACGCTAAATCACTTGTTGTTCCCCAGCAGCTGAAATCGCTCATTTTGTAGGAATCTTTGTTCTTGATCGGAATATAATCCTTTCCTACTGTAAGCATTCCTACTTTATCCACTGCGTTTGCTATCAAAATGTTTCCGTTTTCCTGTGTAATTGAAATGCCGGGGATCTCAAATGTATCGATCTGCATGCTTATCTCGCCGTCTTGGTTATTGTAGCAAATCATACCTGCCGCACCGGCATCGTAAGCATTTTCAAGTTTTTCTTCAAATGTGATATCTCCGCGGGAGACCACTGCGATCCAATCTTCACCGTCACTTACACGGTATTTTGCGTCGTCGTAGTCTTCCATTTCACCAAAGCCGTCAATAAGAACATACTTAAGTTCTTTTCCGCCGAAAGCATCACGCCACATTTTCTTACTTTCGGAAGAGTCTATATAGTCGAAAACTTTGTCTCCCACATTGATGGGATATATCATCATATTTGTGTTTTCAATACTTGCTATTGAAATATTGTTGGGATAAGTTGAAGGAGAAGCAACAGAACCGTAATCGGTATAAGAAGCAGGAACGGTATTCTCTATGGGAGAATAGTTTTTATATGCCATGCTGTATTCGTTACCTGCAGATACGCACATAATAACGCCTGACTTATCAAGCTTTTTGTAAATATTTCCGTAAACTTCGTCTTCAAGCTCGCTGTCGTAAGTAAAGCCGTTTGTAGCGCCTATTGACATATTAACAACGTCTGCGCCCAAAAGGTAAGCGTCCTCGAGAGCAGAGATATAAATTGTTGAATCTGTGCCAGACTCTTCGCTCTTAAATATTTTCATTGCGAGTATCTGTGCGCCGGGCGCCTGACCCATAAATTCAACAGCACCGTCGCTTGCCTGCGTATAACCTGCGGCTATACCTGCAACGTGGGTTCCGTGGCCGTCTTTGTCGGCAACATCGTTGTCATCATCTGCATAGTCGTATATGAAAGGAACCTTTTGAGATACATATGTACCGCGCTTAGTTGTGTTTGTTCCTTCTACGATAGCTTTTGTGAGAGGTGCCTCTTCGCATTTGCCGTAATCTTTAAAAGCAACGTGGTTAACATTAAGACCGGTGTCGAGAACGGCGATAACGGTGCCGTCTCCGTCATATCCGAAATCGTGAATAGTATCTGCGCCTATCATTCTGCCCGAATACTCAGTCATGGGAACAACGCTGTAATCGGGAACACCGTATGTATTTGCAAGATAAACGCCCGTAACATATTCCATGTCTTCTATTTTCTCAAGATTTGAGAATTTTGTAGAAACGGCAACGCCGTTAAAAAGTGTAGAATATGTAGAAACCAAGTCGTAATCAAAGCTGTTTGACATTCTGCCCAGAAGAGCCTGTTGTCTTGTCTGTGCTTTATGTCTTGCATTTCTTACAGATTTTTCAGGCGCACCCTTTAGGTCAAGATCTATCTGAGCGTCGCCGCTTACCGTAATAATTGCGGTAACTGTTTTGTCTGCGTCAACATCAAAATTTTTAAGTCTTGATACATGGTTTTTTGCCTGCTCTGCTTTTGTTATTGCAGAAGCCGAAACCGATGACAAAGCTGTCATGGAAACAACCATGCACAAGCTCAAAACAATTGAAGCTATACGCATAAATTTGTTGGATTTCATTATTTGTACCTCCAAAATAATTTTAATGCCCGAGAAAACACATCACAAATAGCCGATTGCGCGAACACACAACCCATTGTAATTATTCTACTGCATCATTGCATAGTATGATATCATATTTTTCCCCATAATTCAATACATTAAAATGATAAACTTTAATTTAATTTAAAGAAATTCTTGTCATTATTGCTGTAAACGGAAAACAGAAATTAACACAAAAAGCCCCCTTGCGGCAAAAATGCTTTAAGGAAGCTTATTTATCAAAGCGTTAGTTGTATATTCCGCGTTTTGAAATATCGGATATTATTTTTGATACCCGCTCCACTTCTTCTGCGGTAGAAAAAATTGATGGGCTGAGTCTTACAGTTCCCGTATCCTGCGTTCCCATTTTTATATGCGCAAGCGGCGCACAGTGAAGTCCGCCTCTTACATATACCCCTCTGTCGCTCAGGATCGCTGCCATTTGCTCACTGCTTATTCCGTCTGTGTTAAATGATATTACGGGAACGTTTTTTTCAGTATCAAGCTGCGGTGTGTATAATTTTATTTTTGGCATATTGCTTAAATTGTTGTACATTCTTTTGAAAAGATAAGTTTCTTTTTGATGAATGTATTTGAGACCTTTTTTGTTTACCATATCTATACCTGCACAAAGCCCTGATATTCCCGGTAAATTTGGAGTACCGCTTTCAAACTTATCGGGAGGATAGTCGGGCTGTTCAAAAGACATGGACGAGCTTCCCGTTCCGCCTTGCGTAAGCGAGCTTATGCTCTGCGGCGCAGATGTTATCAACATTCCCGTACCCATTGGGCCGTAAAGACCCTTGTGACCCGCAACGCACAAATAATCTATTTTGCTCTGTGACAGATCTATCGGAAGCGTGCCCGCAGACTGCGCCGCGTCTACCATTATCGGAATTTGATAGATATGAGCCAGTGCGGTTAGCCTTTCCACAGGCATTCTTATTCCCCATACGTTAGACGCATGTGTGCATACGATAAGTTTTGTATTGGGTTTTATCGCATTTCTGAAACCTTCTATTATCGACTCGCTGTCCCATTCGTCAATATCAGCTACGGTGTAGGTAATTCCCGCTTTGCTCAGCATGTGTAAAGGTCTCATTACGGCGTTGTGTTCAAGCGGCGACACAACAACATGGTCTCCGCTTTTAAGCAGACCTTTTAGTACCGTATTGCAGGCGGCTGTGCAATTTAGCATAAATATGATATTCTCTGTATTTTCAACGCCGAAAAGTTTTGCGGCGGCTGTTCTGCATTTATAGATCTCTGCTGCGGCTTTTATAGACATTTTATGACCGCTTCTGCCGGGGTTACCTCCAAACTCCCTCAAAGCACGGTTAACAGCGTTTATAACGCCCTGCGGTTTAGGGTAAGTTGTTGCGGCGTTATCAAAATATATCAACATTATCACCTCTTAAGGTGCCTTTTATTTTTATACCGTTATCCAAAAGCAATTTCACGGCTTTTTCAAAGTCATCCGGAACATAAAGCGCGTAGCCGCACCCTCCAAGCCTGGAATCGGATATTTTTTCTACACGAGAGCTTATAGCATTGCCCGAAAGCACATCTCTGCCTCTCATTGCGTAAGTAACGGAACCTACTACAATATATTGCTTGCTCACATAATTCACCTTCTTTGTTTTTATACAATACATACTATGCCGTTTTTGAAAAAGCGATATAACTTCATATAGAAAATCGGGATATGTAATTAGAAGCAGTATGCCAAACTGTGCAAATGCGTGCGAGCTTACCCGAAAAAAGCCGGTTTCAGACATCTTCTCAGGGAAAGGTCATCATGTATTTCATCCAAGCGCAACTCACAGGCGAACACTGTTCGACACTACGAAATAATTTTGGCTGACAAAACCAAACAATGATAGAATTACCTCGCCGAGAACGAAGCAGGGGGCTGCCTAAGCCCCCCAGCGGGTGGTCGCGAAAGGGGTTTCCAAAGGGGAAACAGCCGACGGGTTTCCCCCTTTGGTGTCCTTTGCCTACTTTCTCACATGGGAAAGTAGATGCCTGCCCGGCATGAGGGCAAAATTGAGGATTAAACTAAACCGGCAGTTTCCTACCTCATCAGTCAGCTACGCTGACAGCGAAACCCAGCGGCCAACAGTGTTTGCCTAAAACAACTCCGCCAGTACCACGCATAATGCCCGTTATAAGCAAAGCTTATTTTCCGTTTTCCAAGTTATAATTCGGCAGCTTTTGCGTGCCTGTGCATTATACTTGAATTAATGAAATATAATTGATATAATGTTAAAAACACTTTTCACGGAAAAGAGGTAACACAAATGAATGAACTGATCAAAATTTTAGACGAAAACACCGACCTTACTTTAGCGGAACTTGCATCACTGACCGGCAAAACAGAAGAACAGGTAAAAGAAGATATCGACAAATTGAAAAAGGACGGTCTTATCTGTGGGAGCAAAATGCTTATAAACTGGAACAAAGCAAACAGCAGCGATGTTTTTGTTTTGGTAGAGCTGAAGGTCGTTCCGCAAAAAGAAACAGGCTTTGAAAAGATAGCAGAGGAAATTCTTTCCTATAAAGAGGTAAAAAATCTTTATCTTATGGCAGGCGCATACGATTTTGCAGTGTTTGTAAAGGGAAGCTCCATTCAGGAGGTATCTGCATTTGTGAGCAACCGCCTTGCCACTATGGAATGTGTAACGTCTACCGCAACCCATTTTATATTAACAACTTATAAAGAACTTGGAGTAAAAATGACCGACAGCACTTCTTCAGACAGCAGGAGTATGATTTTATGATTGATCACACAAGCTTATTGAACAACAAAATCGTGGGATTAAAACCCTCGGGAATACGCCGCTTTTTTGATATAGCAAACGAAATGGACGATGTTATTTCGTTGAGCATAGGCGAACCCGATTTTACGACCCCTTGGCATGTAAGAGAAGAGGGTATAAAATCTCTGCGTGACGGCAAAACATGGTACACTCCGAACAGCGGTTTTAAAACCCTGCGGAGCGAAATATGCAGATATATGGACCGACGATTCGGGGTTTCGTATGATTCGGACAGCGAGGTTTTGGTTACGGTGGGCGGCTCCGAGGCAATAGACTTATGTATGCGCTGTCTCATAAACCCCGGGGACGAGGTCTTAATCGTATCTCCGAGTTTCGTGTGCTATGAACCGATATGCCTTATGTGCGGCGGAGTACCCGTAATGCTGAATACTAAAGCCGAAGACAATTTCAAGCTTACGCCGCAGGCGTTGCGCGCGGCTATAACCGAGAAAACCAAACTGCTTGTTCTCCCCTATCCCAACAACCCCACAGGCGCAGTAATGACAAAGCACGAGCTTGAAGAAATATGTGATATTGTAAAGAAACACAACATATTAGTTATGTCAGACGAAATATACGGTGAGCTTACATACACAAACGAGGGACACACCTGCCTTTCTTCCATAGACGGTATGAAGGAGCGAAGCATTATTGTAAGCGGGTTCTCCAAAAGTTACGCCATGACAGGCTGGCGCTTGGGATACGCTTTAGGACCTCAAAGAATAATTGAAGCCATGACAAGACTTCATCAATACGCTATTATGTCCGCCCCTACAACTGCGCAGTACGCCGCAATTGAAGCTTTGAAAAACGGTGATGAAGATATTCTCAAAATGAAAAAAGAGTATAATCAACGCCGCAGATATATAATCGACAGCTTTAACAAAATGGGACTTGACTGCTTTGAGGGTTTGGGAGCGTTTTATGTGTTTCCGTGTATAAAGAGCACCGGGCTTTCAAGTGAGGATTTCTGTATGAAGCTTTTGCAGTCCAAGCGTGTTGCTGTTGTACCGGGGAACGCCTTCGGTGACTGCGGTGAGGGGTTTATAAGAGTTTCTTATTCGTATTCATTAGACCATATAAAAGAAGCCGTAAGGCGCATAAACGAATTTTTGACGGAGATTGAAAAATGAATAAAACAGTAACCGTAAGCGCGCCTGCAAAAATTAATCTCACTCTAAACATCGGCAGGCTGAGAAAGGACAATTACCACGAAGTAAATATGATAATGCAGGCAATAAACCTGTGTGATACGGTCACCATATCAAAAAACGGAAGTAAAAAAATAAATATATTTTGCAGCGAAAAGGGTGTTCCCCTTGACAGCAGCAACTTAGTATACAAGGCGGCTGTAGCCTATTTTGAAGCTGTAAAAGCACAGCCTGAGGGTCTTGATATACACATAGATAAAAAAATACCCGTTCAGGCAGGCTTGGCAGGCGGCAGTACCGACTGCGCCGCTGCCCTTTGCGGAATAAACGCCTTGTATGGCGAATTGCTCACAAAAGACGAGCTTAAAGTTATAGGAGCAGCTTTAGGTGCCGACGTTCCGTTTTGCTTTTACGGCGGCACTGCCTTGGCAACGGGAAAAGGAACGGATATCGCACCCGTAAGCGATATGCCCGAATGCTTCATCGTACTTATCAAGCCTGATTTAAACGTGAGCACAAAGGAAGCATATCAAAGGGCCGATGAAAGAACAGTATTTAAAGAAGATGCTTCCTTACTTATGATAAAAGCGCTCAATAACGGCTCATATGCGGAAGTAAGCCGCCTCCTTTACAATGATTTTTCCGATATATTGAACATAAAAGAGGTAAAAGAGATTACGGCTCTCTTAAATTCACTGGGAGCTGACGGCGCGTGTATGAGCGGAAGCGGCCCGTCGGTTTTCGGGCTGTTTAAAAATGAAGCATCGGCACAAGCGGCGATAACCGCATTAAAACGGAGATACAGTAAAGTTTATTTGTGCAAACCCGTTACTTACGGTGTAAAAATCGTAAAAATTGAATAATATAAAAAATTCAGCCCAGTATGTAATTATAAATTTACATACGGAGCTGATTTTTTATGAAAATGATAAAAGCGCTGGCTTGCGGATTAATATTTACTTTGATCTTCCAATCTATGGCTCTATACGCCGATTGCACTGCGCTGAGAGATAACACCTTCAGACTTCACATAATCGCAAATTCCGACAGCGAATACGACCAGCAAACAAAGCTTTCCCTGAGAGATGCGCTTTTAAAATACACGAATAATTATTTTACTTCCGCCGGCACAAAAACCGAGGCTAAGGCCGAAGCCTCAAGCCATTTATCGGAAATAACCTGTTTTTGTCAAAAATATTTGCGAGCCCGGAATTACAACCGGGACATCGCAGTTGCTGTTACAAAAATGTATTTTACAACGAGAAAATATGACGGTTTTACCTTGCCCGCAGGCAAATATGACGCCCTGAGAATAGTTATCGGTGCAGGAGCGGGACACAACTGGTGGTGCGTTATGTTTCCGCAAATGTGCCTGCCCGGCGCGCAGAAGAAAAAAGACGATATATACACCGAGTCTCAAAAAGATTTAATTAAAGGCGGCGTAAAATACGAATATAAATTTATAGTTGCCGAATGGTTTGAAAGTATCGTTAATTTGTTCAGTTAAATAATTGTTTTAAGGCGGCTTATTTTTGGGTCATCTGTTCTGCACAAAATATAATCGATGCTCACATTATAAAAGTCCGCCAAAATTAAAAGCGTCTCAGTGGGAGGAACACGTTCTCCCGTTTCATATTTTGAAAGGAGAGATTGCTCAATACCCGTTTTCATTTGAAGGGCAATTTGAGTATAGCCTCTGCTTTTACGTAACAAACGCAGGTTATTTTTCATAATTTCCTCCGTTGTAATTATTACTCAATTATATAATACAGCTTTTGTGCCTTGTGGAATGACACGAAATATTCACCGCCACAGGCAACCCGGCTATATGAGTGGGGTAATATTCAATATTTACACCCAAAGCAGTTGTGTTTCCGCCGTAGCCGCCGCAACCTATGTTAAGCTTATTGATCCGTGAGAGGATCTCTTTTTCCATTTGCGCGTATCTGTTGTCGCCGTTAGGCTCGTCAAGTGACCTGAATGTGGCTTTTTTGGAGAGCAATGCCGCCATTTCAAAATCTCCGCCTATTCCCACTCCGACTACTACGGGAGGGCAAGGGTTAGGTCCTGCCTCTTTCACGCAGTTGACCACAAAATCACATATTTCATCAACCGAAGCTGTTGGGTTAAACATCTTCATTTTAGACATATTTTCACTGCCGAAGCCCTTTGCCCCCACCGTAAGCTTCAATTTGTCTCCGCTTACGGATTTTATATGAATTATCGCGGGAGTGTTGTCTCCCGTATTTTTTCTGTCAAAAACAGGCTCTGACACTATTGATTTCCTCAAACAACCCTCTGCGTATGCCCGCCTTACGCCTTCGTTTACGGCGTTTTCAAACCCGGGGGCGCATATTTCGTCTCCGTATTCAGCAAAAATTACCGCCATACCCGTGTCCTGGCACAGGGCAATTTTATTTTCAGCGGCGATTTCTTCGTTTTTTATCAAACAGCTGATAATATACTTTTCAACTTCGTTTTCACTTTCGCTTAAAGCCGTTTTTATCCTTTTTGAAACATCCTCATTTAAATTAAAGTTAAGATCAAGGTATAAATCTTTTACTGCCTTTGTAATGATTTCGGGCGCTATAACTCTCATTTTATCGCTCTTTCCTGTGAATTTTTTCTGAAAATATTATAAATTATAAAAATAACTATTTCAATATTTATTTTTATATGTTATTATATTAGTAATATTAGTATATACATTCGGGGTTTTATATACGTTTGATTGTATACAAAGGAGTTATGGTATGAGTAAAATTCTTATTGTCGACGACGAATACAGGATAAGGGAGATCATCAAAAAATACGCGCTTTTTGAAGGGCATGAGGTCGCAGAGGCAGTAGACGGACTTCAGGCTATATCTTTGTGCCGTGCGGAAAAATTTGATATTATCATTATGGATATCACCATGCCCGATCTCGACGGCTTTGCAGCCTGCAAAGAAATAAGAAAGAGAAGCGATATCCCGATAATTATGCTCTCTGCCAGAGGCGAGGAATATGACAAGCTTCACGGATTTGAGCTTAATATTGACGACTATGTTGTTAAACCGTTTTCTCCCAAAGAGCTTATGATGCGAATTAACGCGGTGCTTAAGCGTTCTTCGGGAGAGCGCAGCGTAAGACGAGATATGTTTGTTTATAAAGGTCTTACGGTAGATTTCAGCGCAAGAGTTGTTACCATAGACGGTAAAAGAATAGATATGACACCAAAGGAGTACGATCTGTTCTTCTATCTTGTAAACAACAACGGCATCGCGCTTACAAGAGAAAAAATGCTTAACGAGGTTTGGGGCTATAATTTCTTCGGCGATGACAGAACGCTTGACACTCATATTAAAATCCTGCGCAAAAGTCTGGGTGAATACAGCAAATGTATTGTCACCCTAAGAGGCGTTGGTTACCGGTTTGACACTGAAGCCGAAGAATAAATTTTTTACATAATTATGAGAAGTGTACGATTTAAAGTTTCGGCTATATTTGTTAGTATAGTTTCTGTAATGATAATACTGCTGTGGCTGTTTCAGATAGTATTTCTTGATGACTTTTACAAGGTAATAAAAACAAATTCCGTTCGTTCATGTGCGTCGAGCATTGCTTCTAACATAGATAACAAAGAATTGAACACTCTTGTTTACGAAATCGCACAGCGAAATTTTGTAAACGTAAGGGTCGTAAAGCATACAAAGAACGGGTTTGAGTCGGTAAGTATTTCCGAAAGCACACGCAGCTTAGAGTATTGTCTTGCAGACGAGCTGCTTGACAAATACTACAACGACGCTCTTAATAATGACGGAACAAATTTAATAAATATCGATAATCAAGATTCCTTCAAATTTGGCAATACCGATAATATCAATTCCGAAAAGACATCCGAAGACTTACAAAATGCTTTTATAGGTCAAACTCCGTCGGACAGTATACCAAAGGCAAAGGGGATCGTTTTCTGCCGTGTTGAAAAATTCAATAACGAAGAATATCTTATATTAATAACATCTGTTATTTCACCCGTTAACAGTACAATTCAGACTTTGTCGGTACAGTTGCTTATTATAACTTTGATATTTTTAATTTTCGGAACGTTTATTGCGTTCCTTACGTCCCAGACTATTTCTCTACCGATAGAAAATATTAACGACAAGGCAAAAATGCTTGCAAAAGGCAACTTTAAAGTAAGATTTACCGAAAAAGGCTTCAGAGAAATAGAAGAGCTTAGCTCTACGCTCAACTTTGCAGCAGAAGAACTCGGAAAAGCCGATTCTCTGCAAAACGAGCTTATCGCCAACGTTTCTCACGATCTGCGAACACCGCTTACAATGATCTCGGGATATGCTGAAATGATGCGTGATATACCCGGTGAAAACACCACCGAAAATATTCAGGTAATCGTTGACGAGGCAAACAGACTGAGCCGGCTTGTTACCGACCTGCTTGACATTTCAAAAATGCAGGCTTCAGTGAGCGAACTGGAATATGAGCAATTCAATATAACAAAAGAACTTACAGAAATAGTTCAAAGCTACGCCTCCCTTTCCAAGCAAAGGGGGATTACCGTAAATCTGGAATATGACCAAGAGGTTCTTGCGGACGCCGATAAAACAAAGATCAAGCAAGTAATTTATAATCTTATCAACAACGCCGTAAACTATATTGGAGAAGATAAGACCGTTCTTGTAAAACAAACAACTAAAGAAAAAACCGTAAGAATAGAGATAATTGACCACGGTATAGGCATCAGCAAGGAAGATATTGCAAATATTTGGAACAGATATTACCGCGTAGACAAAAACCACCGTACCGCCATAGTCGGCACAGGGCTGGGGCTTTCTATCGTTAAAAGCGTATTAGAGCTGCACAAAACCGAATACGGTGTAGAGTCGGAGCTTGGCAAGGGAAGCAATTTTTATTTTGAAATAGAGAGAGTACATAACGACCATACAGAAAGCGGTGAAGGCACTGTTGAAGAATAATAAACAAACCACATTGTTTACATGCATAATTTGCTGCCTTATGCTCATTATTGCATCGGCTTGTTCGGATGATACGCAAAGTCAACCGTCAGACAGCGAAAACAGCGTGTCGGCTTATGTAAATTCATTGAAAGAAGCTGCGTCGGATAATTTGTCATCACAGACCGAGTCTGTTGTCAGCACGGAAGCTTCAGATGAGCAGTTGCTTGTGGAGTATATTAATAACAATTCCAAGCTTTCTCGCGTAAGCGAAGATATTTGCTCTCCGGACGACAAAAACGCAAAAGGGCTTGTAGGCGGATATCTTTGTGATATAGACTCAGACGATACCCCCGAGCTTATAATTTCGCGCTCTCTGGGCGGCAAGCACACCGAGCTTTGCGTGGAAATATATGATGTGTCGCAAGGCAAAGCAGAACTTATGCAAACCGTAACAGACGGTAAAGCAACTTACTCAAACGCTTACGCTAACAACGATGTATTCCTCGCCGAATACAACGGCGAGAAATTCTTGTGCTCAAAGCTTTATCATACATCGGAAGCCTCGGGAATACCATCCGAACAAAGCCTTACGATATACAAGCTTTCAAAAAACGGCGCGAAAAAAGTGTTTAATATGGAGTATAAGGAATCGTCTTATTCAGGCGCGGAGCTTTCTGTAAACAACGAGGTTGTGTTTGTAAGCTCAAATGCAGGCGGATATAAATACTCGTCTCTCGGTGAGGCTGCAAAAAAAATTAACGAAACGCTTTTAAAATACGGATTAAAGGACAAAATATACGAAGAAAAAAGCGGTGAAAAAACCGTTTCAATTACCTTTGAGGGATACTCCAAAAAAACGGATATTTGCCGCATCGGTTATCGTCGAGAAGTAATCTCAGGCTCTTTAACTACCTTGCAGATACAGTATACTACTGCATTTTGCGATGAATTAAACTGAAAAAGGAGAGATTTTATTATGAAACGCTCTTTAAAAAATAACGCTGTCGGTGACCTGCTCAAAAGCTATCGTGAAGCATGCGGGTTTTCTCAACAGCAAGTTGCAGACGCTTTAGGCATAGACAGATCGACGTACACATATTATGAGCTTGGCAATACAACTCCCAGCGCGCCTTTTATAATCAAGCTTTCAAAAATATTTAACGTGTCTTACACAAAATTTATGGATCCTTTTTTGAAATTAGAATCAGAAGCAGTGCTGGGCGATTCGGGTATCTCCGATGACCTCTTTGACGGAGAACAGGATGCGGCGGTTGAAGTTCCCGAACCTGTATACAGCCTTTCAAAAGAAGAACAATCCCTGCTTTGTATGTACAGACTTCTGACTCCCGAGCAAAAGAAAGCCGTAGCGGAAGGCGTTAAAAAATTCAACAAAGAAAATAAATAAGAATTACTGCCGTAAAATATTACGGCAGCTCGTTTTTTAGAATGCTTTATGGATTATAATGAAAATATGATAAGAATTGAACTACCGTTAAGAGATGAGGATATATCTAAGCTCAAATGCGGAGATATTGTGCTTTTATCCGGTGATGTTATTACAGCCAGAGATATGGCTCACAAGAGATTATACGATATGCTGCTCAAAGGCGAAAGTTTGCCTTTAAGCATGAAAGACGAAACCGTTTATTATGTAGGCGCCGCCCCTGCTCCCAAAGGGTTTGCCTGCGGCTCGGCAGGTCCCACATCCTCAAGGCGTATGGATCCGTTTACTCCGCTGCTTATGAAAAACGGTCTGAAAGCCACCATCGGCAAAGGAAAACGCTCTCCGGAGGTTAAGAAAGCCATAGCAAAATATCATGGCATTTATTTTTGCACCGTAGGCGGAGCGGGCGCATTGTTATCTCAATCAATAATAAAAACACAGCTTATCTGCTTTGGAGACTTGGGGACCGAAGCAGTTTATCGATACACTCTGAAAGATTTTCCCTGTATAGTGGGAATAGATTCTGACGGAAACGATATTTTTGAAAAATGAAATCATAAATTTTAATAAATATAAAAGCAAAACCGCAATCCGAAACGGACAGCGGTTTTTATTTTGTTTTATTGAAGCGTGCGCTACACCGGAAAATTATTATTTTTCAAAAACCTTCAAAAAAGACATTTTCCTTTCCCCTGCTTTTCCCGAATAAGGATGCTCCCTGAGCGAGAGGTTCATATGTGTTTTTCCTTTCAGCACTGTGGTCGGGTGTGTAAATTCTCTGAATCCCCACTCACCGTGATAAGCTCCCATTCCCGAGTGACCCGTACCGTTAAAGGGCACGCCTTTTACCATCATATGTATGCAAACCTCGTTTATGCATCCGCCGCCGAATTGCTGTGCGGACATAAAGCTTTTCGCCCATTTTTTATCGGAAGTGAACACATACATCGCAAGAGGATGTTCGCGCTCGGCAATTATTTCAGCAATTGTGTCGATATCATTATCCTCAAACGGCACCACAGGCAAAATCGGGCAAAACAGCTCTTTTTGCACGATGTCTTCGTTGATATCCACAGGATAAATAATTGTGGGCGAAAAGCGGCAGGTACTTTTGTTGCCTGTTCCGCCGAATATGATCCTGTCGCTGTGTTCGGCGGCAAGCTTTTCACATTTTTCATACGCGCCGGTTGTAATAAGCTTTGGATATTCGGGATTATCTTCGGGCTTTTCTCCTATCTGGCGAACAAATTCACGTTTCAATTCACACAGAAATTCATCAGCAACTTCTTTTGCTACCGCTATTTGATTTATATTTATACATATCTGCCCTGCATTGCAGATCTTGAAAAAAGCAATTTTTCGCGCCGCGTCCTTTAAATCGGCGTCTTTTCTTACAATACACCAGTTGCCTGTTTCTCCGCCAAGCTCAAGCGCTACGGGAGTGAGATTTTTCGCCGCCTCCGCCAAAACGTGCTTTGCCACCGAGGGTGAACCCGTGTAAAACATCTTGTCAAACCTCTCGGCAAGACACATATCTGCTACATCGTGTCCGCCGTCTATAACCGTTATCTATTTCTCGGGGAATGTGTCTGAAATAAGCTTTTGCAAAGCCTTTGTGCAAGCCGCGGATTTAGAGCTCGTTTTTATCACTGCGGTGTTACCCCCTGCAATACTTGCCGCAAGTACCCCCAATGTCAGAAGCACGGGAAAATTAAACGGACTTATTATCAAAGATACGCCGTAGGGCATTTTATAAACAGTTGTTGTCATACTTGGAAAGCAAATAAGTCCGCTGTAATGCTTTTCCGGTCTTGCCCACTTTTTAAGCCCTTTTACAGTCTCGTTAATCTCTGCAATTACAGGTCCTATATCGCACAAATATGCTTCTGTGGGGCTTTTACCCAAGTCTTCATACAACGCATCCAAAAGCATTTGTTTTTGCTCGATTACAGCCTGTTTGAGCTTTTTAAGCTGTGTTATTCTAAAGTTAACATCAAGCGTTTCCCCGGTACGGAAATATTTTCTCTGGTCTTGGACTATCGAATTTATTATCTCTTTTGTGTAAATCATTTTATCAGCCTTTCTGTACGCATTTTGAGCCGTACAAGTCGATTGTGACGATATTATACCACATTTTTTCACACATAGGTATATTAATTTGCGTAAAAATTTAATGTAAAACTTATTATTAAATAATTTGAAAAGGCCTGAAAACGAAAAGCCGTTTAAATTGCGAAACAAAAAGGCACAGGCAACAACATTAATCAACCAACGCATCGAACAAAACACGCAAACCCTGCTGTTCGGGTGAAAAGCAGGGTTTTTTAAACATATTATTACTTAAAACATATCAAAGTTAAATTATCTCTTTTTATAAAGTACAAGTTCGGGATCGGCGCCTTCTCCCCCATAAGTGCATATAAGAATAAAATTCACATTTGCAAGCACGCCGAAACAGCGTCCGTTATCAAACTCCGATTCTAATTGATTACCCAAATACGTTGTGCCGTCATCGAGAAATTTCACATTTGCTCCGCTCGGGAGAGGGTACTCAAGGTTTACAAACTTTCCTACAAGGGCATTCAGTTTTTCAAGTTTGGGCATACCTTTAATATGGAGAGCGTTTATTTCTTCTGTAAGCTGTTTCTTTAGTTCTTCAAATTGCCCGCCGTCATTCAATTCATTATATTTTTTCCAATAATCAAGTGTAGGCAATGACTGCTTTAAATAAGACCGAGCCTGTTCTTCCGAAAAGTTTTCATTTACCATATGTTTTACGCAGACATCAATCAAGTCATCCATATCGCTGTATGTGTATGTTCCGTCTGCATAACACCATTGGCAATAATCTTCGTTGAGTGTCCCGTCTTTATTTTTTCCGATAATAGAATCATCCATCGGCATTCCGCAGCACTGACATATCAGTTTTCGCGGTGACCCAAGCAAAGTATTGATAGAAACATTGAAAATATTTGATAATAATTTCAGCGTTTCTGTGTTCGGCACCGTTTCTCCGTTTTCCCAACGCGAAACCGCCTGCCTTGTAACAAAAACCTTTTCCGCAAGCTCGTCCTGAGACAAACCGTTCTTTGTTCTCAGTTCGTACAATACATCTTTTGTGTTCATATAAGCACCTCCTTGTAAATGATTATACTTGAGAAGCACCTATAAATCAAGCAACTTGCTGTTGCTGTTTAATATAAAATGATTTTTAACATCTTTATAATCAAATGCATTTTTTTTTGCGAGGGTTTACTTCAAACAACCCGTGCCTGTTACAGTAAGCATACAGCTTTACTACACCGTTGATCTTAAACCTCGCTTCGGCATTTTCCTCAGGATAAAGCTTAACAAACTGTATCCCACGGTCCGACACGGCTGCAAGGAAAGAAATGTAATGCTCCTTATTCATAGGATGATCAACAGCTACATAGTATTCATCCTCTGCGATCTCTATATGTATAAAATGGTCGGTATTTACCTGCTCAGGCTCAACAGACGGCAATGTTATGCCGCAGCAGCTGATAACTGCTTCACCGACAGTGCCTATCACATTTCCGCAGACAGGGCAGACATAAAACTTACCTTTTGTCATATTTGATGATAAATTGCGGTTGCGGATATCCTCACCCGACAGCAGTTCTATAACAGAAATATCAAGCGCCGTCGACAGCGGTTCAAGTAAACTTATATCGGGAAATCCCTGACCCGTTTCCCATTTGCTTACTGCCTTACTGCTGACGTATATCTTCTCTGCAAGCTCCTCCTGTGTCATCTTTTTGTTTTCACGAAGTCTGCGTATAACAGCTCCCGTAACGTATTTATCCATAGTTTTCGCCTCCTTGTACTTAAATGATATCATTTATAGCACTCATGCGCAACCCACGCATCGTGGAATCAACTGCCGCATATATAAAAAGTATTGCTTGAAACAATCTTTCCGGCATAACAAAAGCGGCTCCGCAGAGCCGCTTTTACTGTACTTTTATTCTTTTTATCCTTTAACTGCGCCGCCCGTAACTCCTTCAACATAATACTTCTGCATATTAAGGAAAAGTATCGTAATGGGTATTGCGACAACAACCGCGCCCGAGCAGAACTGGAAGTAGAATTTCTTTATGTTTTTATCGTTAGACATAGTATACAAGCCGTACGCGACGGTGTAGTTCGGCGTTTTATCGCCCATTATAATACGAACAAGGATAAAGTCCGCCCACGGTCCGATAAACGATGTAAGGACAGTGTAAACAACTATCGGCTTAGACATCGGCAAAATTATCTTCCAGAATATCTGATTTTTCGTTGCACCGTCTATGGTCGCCGCTTCGTCAAGCGCACGCGGGATAGTATCGAAAAATCCCTTTGAAATGAAATATCCCAAAGATGCACCCGCAGAGTAACATATGATAAGCGCCGCCAACGTTCCCGTTAAATTAACAAGCTTCAGCAGATAATAAATGGCTATCATAGTCATAAATCCGGGGAACATTCCGAGTATCATACCGAAATTCATAAAAAATTTACGCGACTTAAATCTCAAACGGCTGAATGTGTATGAAACCATAAGTACCGAAAACGTAGATATGATACAGGAACAAATAGATACAAACAACGTGTTTAAGAACCATCTGGGATAGTCGAATACTACTTTTTCCGTAAACAGGTCTACAAAGTGCTTTAAGGTGAAATTATGCGGAATGATGTAAGCAACGTAGTTTCCGCCCTCGCCGCGCAAGGACTGCATAACTATCCAAAACAGAGGAAATACCCAAATAGCTCCCATTATCGTAAGGAGGGTGTAAATGATCGTGTCGGCAAGTGATTTTTTGACCTTGTAACTTTTAATCATGAGAACTCCTCCTCGTTTTTAGCAGAATTACTAAAGTTGTAGGTAAGAAGCGATACGCCCGCGCAAACCACAAATACGAGTATTCCGACTGCCGCCGCTAAGTTGTAGTTGTTTTTGTTAAGCGACAGCGCAAACAGCCACGTTACAAGCAAGTCGGTATCACCCGCGTTGTAAAGATTAAGGTTTGTGGGCTGTCCTGCGGTAAGCAGGTATATAACGTTAAAGTTATTTATATTTCCTATAAACTGCGTGATAAGATACGGTGTAGTAACAAACAGCATATAAGGAAGCGTTATCTTAAAGAACGTAACGACCGGGGTTGCGCCGTCTATTTTTGCGCTCTCATACAGTTCTTCGGGAATGTTCATAAGTATGCCCGACGTTATTAGTATCGTGTAAGGGATACCTACCCACATATTAACGACTATAACCGTGACTCGCGCAGTGAACGCGTCCGTTAGGAACGGTACCTCGGTTTGTATCCAGCCAAAGGTGGTGAGCATCTCGTTTATAATGCCGTATTTGTTAAGCATCTGGCGCATAAGAAGCAATGTAACAAACTGCGGTACGGCAACAGACAACACAAACATTGTTCTGAAGAACGATTTAAAACGAATGCCCTTTTTATTTATCATAAGGGCTACTATCATACCCGCGATGTAGTTGGTGAATGTCGCGAATACAGCCCAAATTAATGTCCATTTTGTAAGAGAAACGAAGGTAGCAGCCTTTTTGGCGTTGCCGCCGAAGATATCGTAGAAGTTTTCAAGCCCTACCCATTGGAATGAAAATCCGGGATACTGGTGATTGCTGTCAAAGCTCGTGAAAGCGATCAGTATCATAAATATCAAAGGAATAACCGTGAAAATTCCCACTAAAAGAGACGGGAAAGTAAGCATTGTGCAGTGGAATTTGCTGTCGAGCAATTCTTTCAGCTCAGACACAAACTTTGCTGGCTTTTTGCCCTCTTTAATCGTCTGCATTACTTTGAACGCAGATTTTGTCGAAATAACATATATCGCCAAAAATGCGACTGTAATAAATATTGTGAGCAATCCGAAAAGCATAATAAGCATAGAATTGCTTGCCGTAGAAAGAGTAGCGCTTGTTCTTGAAGAACCCGTGTCTACCATTTCTATAATTGATCTGTGAACGGTACCCAAGGTAAACATTTCGGAAATATACTGCCAACCGAAGGATACCATATAGAGTATATACGCAGCCTCAGCCAACAGGAAAAGAATTCCCTTTATAATCTGACCTCTGACTGCGTTACCAAAGCCCATTATTATGTAGGACAGCTTTACCGCAAAATCGCCGTCCTTGAATCTTTTGCCGTATTTATAAAGCACGTTGCCTATGGCAAAGAAAAACGCGAACAGAACTTTCGGTATGCCGACAAAGAAGGATTTTATCTTAAATAATACCTTTTGAAAAGCATTCATTGATTCATAATCCATATTTTATTCTCCTTTGTCACTTTTGTAAGAACCCGTGCAGAGCCAAAACGGACTCTGCACGGATAAAATTTAAGTTGATTAATATCTGTTATCAGATATCGTTTGTTGCCTCGAGGCAAGCGTCAAGCTGAGCCTTTATAGCTTCGTCACTCAGATCTGCGCCTGCTGCTGAAATATACTCACCAAGAGCCTTGTGAGCATTCCAGAATCCGCCTGCGATAGATGTCTGAGGAATAGAGAATGCGCTCTGCTCGTTTACAGCCTTAAGAACTTCGTTGTTTACAACTGCGTCAGATTTTGCAGCTTCAAGGTTAGAAGGTCCTATAGAAAGCTCTGTTGCTTTCTCTGTCTGGCACTCTGCGCCTGAAAGATACTCTGCAAGAGCATGAGCTGTCTTCGGGAAAGCTGTGCTGCTCTTAACGCCGAGCATCTTGTAACCGAAGAGGTTAATGATCTGTTTGTCTTCGCCGTTAACACTGATTGTAGGAAGCTTTGCAGCGCCCATGTTGTCGCCGAGAAGATCTTTGATTGCGGCTGCGTCCCATGTGCCGTCGATGATAGCTGCTGCGTCTGTTGTGAAAGCAGATACTGCAACGTCTGTTCCTGCTGCAACAAGTGTGCCGTCCTGGAACAATTTACCGAAAGCCTGGATAGAAGCTACAACAGCGTTTTCATCTGATGTGTAGCCGTAATTTTCTGTGCCGTCTGCATAGTTGTGCTCCATTGTAAGTCCGCCTGTAAAGGAGAAGATACAAGCATAGAAGCCGTTACCTGCGTCAACATAGATTTTTTTGCCTGCTGCTGCGGCAACCTCGCACATTTTGTCAAGGCTTGTTACATCTTCTGCACCGAGAACGGTCTTATCATAGAAAATGATGTAAGAGTTGTCGGCTGTGAGAGGATAAGCATAAAGGATATCGTCATAAGTAGCAGCTGCTACAGAGTTAGCGTCATTAGCCGCTGTAACAGTACCGTAATTTACAACTGCGCCCAAAGAACCTGAGCTAACGAGGTTTTCAAGGTGATCGCTGGGGAAAGCAAATATATCGGCAGCTGCCTCTATATCGTTTCTAACCTGAGTTTGAGCTTCGCTCTCTTCGCATTGACCGATCTCTATATCCATTGTGAGGTCGGGATACAAAGCTTTAAATGCTTCTACCTGCTTGCCGAGAAGCTCTTGCTGTGTTGAAGGACCCCATACTTTTAATGTGATGTTGTTTTCGTCGCCGAGATCCCACAAGCCTGTTTCGTCAGCAGATACTGTGCTCTCAACTTTAGAATCGGTTGCTGAATCTGTTTTGGATTCTGTGCCGCCATCACCGCAAGCTGCTAAAGAGGCAATAAGCATCATAGCTGCAAGGATGATAGCTAAAGTTTTCTTTGTCATGATAATGACCCTCTTTCTTAATTTTTTTCAGAGTATGTCGCTCTGACGTAATTAGTTGAGAACATATTGCACAAAAAGTGTCAACGCTCTCAACGCAGTTAAATAATACCATACGGTAATCAAAATTTCAAGTATATTTTTATTGATTTATAACATAATTTTTACCTTAATTTTGTAAATGTTGCATTTATATTTAAATTGCTTGTGCAATTGTATTCTTTACAGTTAAGGCGTATTTATGTTACAATATAGTAAATTTTCCGTAAGGGGGCAAATTTATGCCTGATAATAACCCTATTTGCAAAATAAATAAACGCTGCTCAGGGTGCCATTTACAAAATTTAACATATCCCGAGCAGTTGAAATATAAGCAATCCGTTGTTAATAAAACCTTTTTGGGTATCATAAAGCCCAAAAGAATAATCGGTATGGAAAATCCCGTTAATTACAGAAACAAAGCCACTACCGCATACTCATTTTCAAGATCGGGAGAAGCGATAGCGGGCGTTTATCAGTCAAAAAGCGGAATAGTTGTGTCCACAAACAAATGCGCGATAGTAGACGAGGAGCTAAACGACATCTCAAACACGCTTACAAAACTATTTACAAGCTTTAAATTAAAGCCATTCAATTGCAAAACAAAGACGGGATACATAAGAAGCACCACTGCAAGAAAAGGATTCAAAACAAATGAAGTGTCCGTTTTAATAACCGCAGGCAAAAACGAAAACCGTATAAAGCCCGCCTTTATAAACGCCCTTATTAAAGCGCACCCCCAAATCAAAACGGTAGTACTGAGCTTCAACGATAAAGAAAAGCTTCTCCCCGGGGAAAGGATGGAAGTGTTATCGAGAAACGGAAGTATTATTTCCGATATGTGCGGATATAACTTTTTAGTTCCTGCCGACGCGTTTTTCCAGGTAAATTCATCACAAGCGGAAATCTTGTATTTAAAGGCAATCGAATACGCAGAGCTTACGGGCAAAGAAACGGTAATAGACGCCTATTGCGGCAGCGGTATAATAGGTATTTTAGCTGCGCGCTCTGCCAAAATGGTCTTAGGCGTAGAAAAAAATCCTTATTCTATTCAAACCGCCAAAGAAAACGCCGCTCTGAACAATATAAAAAACATAGAGTTTGTTTGCGACGACGCAGGAAAATACGCCACAGAATTGGCTTCGCAAGATGTGAAAATCAATACGCTTTTTGTCGACCCACCAAGAGCAGGCTGTTCAAAGGAATTTTTGGATAGCGTTTGTGTTTTATCTCCGCAAAAAATTGTTTATGTGAGCTGTAACATAGAAACGCTTGCCCGCGACATACGATATCTGAAAGGAAAAGGTTATAACGCAAAAAAGCTTCAGCCCGTGGATATGTTCCCGTTTACAAAAGGGATAGAGGCA
>JAEEGL015282025.1_pt1 | contig 27602 bp, 22 predicted proteins | sample 9134231 | NCBI WGS metagenome assembly JAEEGL01 (sample SAMN16246548, study PRJNA631951) | gut metagenome | biome: gut microbiome; feature: rumen; material: fiber-attached | host: Bos | place: Iran: Karaj | collected 2018-10
ACCAAGCTTCTGGAAGAGGGTCTCTACCCTTATACCAAGCGGTATCTGGGAACCTTTGATAATCACTTCTCCACCATCGGCTTACTGGGTATGAACGAAGTGGGATTAAATGCCAACTGGCTTCGTGCAGATATGACCGATCCCAGAACCCCGGAATTTACCAAGGAAGTATTAAATCAAATGCGCAACCGTCTCTCCGATTATCAGGAGCAGTACGGAGACCTGTATAACCTGGAGGCGACTCCCGCAGAGTCCACTTCCTACCGTCTTGCTAAGCATGATAAGGAAAAATGGCCTGCTATCAAGACTGCCGGCGATGCGAGCGGTGTACCGTATTACACCAACTCCTCTCACCTGCCCGTAGGTTACACCGAGGATATCTTCAGTGCACTGGATGTACAGGATGATATTCAGACCTTATATACTTCCGGAACCGTATTCCATGCGTTCCTGGGAGAGAAGCTTCCGGATTGGAAGGCAGCAGCTTCCTTAGTCCGCACCATTGCAGAAAATTACAAACTTCCTTATTACACCCTGTCTCCTACCTACTCCATCTGCAAGGAGCACGGTTATCTGGCAGGAGAAGAGAAGACATGTCCTGTCTGCGGCGGTGCCACCGAAGTATACAGCCGTATCACCGGCTACTATCGTCCCGTTCAGAACTGGAACGATGGCAAGCTTCAGGAGTACAAGGATCGTAAGGTTTATGACATCAGCCGGTCTTCTTTAAAGAGACCCATCAGTGTCATGATCAAAATGCCGGAACAGACCACCGGTGAAGCAAGTGAGGTAGAGGTTTCTCAGCCCGAGAGTGTGATCTATCTCTTTACCACCAAGACCTGCCCTAACTGTAAGGCCGCCAAGGAATACATGCAGGGAATTCCCTACATCCTCATTGATGCAGAAGAGAACAAGGAATTAACCGCAAGATATCATGTAATGCAGGCGCCTACGGTGGTTACCGTAAACGGCGACGAAGTCAGGAAAGTAGCGAATCTTTCCAACATCAAGAAGTTTGCGGAAGAAAAAAAGCTGCTGAACGTTTGAACACAGTAAAGACATTGTAGTATAGTAAAAGGCGTTGTGAGATGCAACGCCTTTTCTTGCGATATAAAATCATTTCACATCTTTAGCACTTTCAAGATCATTATCAGGATAAGGAGTTTTTTATGATTAATTATTTGGTCGATGCGATTCAAAAAAAGGAAGCCCCCATTGTGGTCGGTTTGGATCCCATGCTGAAATATGTGCCGAAAGCCCTTCAGCAAAAGGCCTTTGAAACCTTCGGCCAGACGCCGGAAGGGGCTGCGGAAGCCATCTGGCAGTTTAACAAAGCCATCGTAGATGCCGTGTATGATCTGGTTCCTGCCGTTAAGCCTCAGATCGCCATGTATGAGCAGTTTGGCGTACCCGGTGTGGCAGCCTTCCAGAAGACTGTGGACTACTGTCGCAGCAAAGGGCTGGTGATCATCGGCGATGTGAAAAGAGGCGATATCGGCTCTACCTCCGAAGCCTATGCCGTGGGCCATCTGGGACAGGTTCAGGTGGGCGAAAACAGCTTTTACGGTTTTCATGAAGACTTTGCTACCGTCAATCCCTATCTGGGAAGTGATGGTATTAAGCCTTTCCTCAAGGTATGCGCACAGGAAAAGAAGGGTATCTTCGTTCTGGTCAAGACATCCAATCCCAGCAGCGGAGAGTTCCAGGACCAGATGATCGGTGATAAGACCTTATATACGCTGGTAGCGGAAAAAGTAGCTGCCTGGGGAGAAGAGGTCATGGGCGATACCTACAGCTATGTGGGCGCTGTCGTAGGAGCGACCTATCCGGAAATGGGCGCTGCCCTTCGTAAGGTGATGCCGAAAACCTATATCCTGGTACCCGGCTATGGCGCACAGGGCGGAAAAGGAAGCGACTTAAAGGCATTCTTCAACGAAGACGGTTTAGGTGCCATCGTTAATTCCTCCAGAGGTATCATTGCCGCATACCAGCAGGAGGCTTACAGCAAATTCGGAGAAGCGCATTTTGCAGAGGCTTCCCGGGAGGCAGTACTTGCCATGAAGGAAGACCTTCGTCAGGCCTGGGAACGATAACATAAATAAAAAGAAAGGGCCCGTTATACGGGATCAGGAGATACAGATGGAACAGTATAAGCAGGAATTTATTGAATTTATGGTGGAGTGCGGCGTCCTTAAGTTTGGGGATTTCGTGACCAAATCCGGTCGCAAGACTCCCTTTTTTGTAAACACCGGTTTTTATCGTACCGGTGCACAGCTCCGTAAGCTGGGCGGCTTTTACGCCAAAGCGATCAATGATGCCTTTGGCCTTTGCTTTGATGTTCTCTTCGGACCGGCTTACAAGGGCATTCCCCTTTCCGTAGCCACGACCATTGCATTGTCCGAACAGTTCGGAGCAGACATCCGTTACAGCTCCAATCGAAAGGAAGTTAAGGATCACGGAGATAAGGGGATCCTTCTGGGAAGTCCCATGGGAGACGGTGATCGCATCGTGATGATCGAAGATGTGACCACTGCAGGTACGTCCATTGCGGAAACCATGCCGATCTTAAAGGCACAGGGAGATGTTAAGGTACAGGGCCTTGTGGTCAGTGTGGATCGTATGGAACGGGGACAGGGGACGAAGAGCGCCTTAAAGGAGATCTCGGAAACCTATGGCATCCGGACGGCCAGCATTGTTACCATGGCGGAAGTGATCGAATATCTGACCACTACACCTGTAAACGGCACCATTCTTATCGATGCTCAGAAGAAGGCTGCCATTGATGCGTACTATGAACAGTACGGAGCAGAGGATTGAGCGGTTCATGCGCAGTCGGAACTTTATATTTACCAACAAACGACATAATGAATTTTCCATCATGAGTTCGGTCCTGGGAGTGATCAGCGTGATCTCTCTGGTGCTGGTGATATGGTTTTCCTACCGTCAGGGGGGTGAGCCCAGCGCCAGGTACGGGGCAGTATGTTTTCTGTCCCTGATCTTTTCTGTCAGTGGGATCATCCTTGGGGTGGCCGGAAAAATGCAAAAAGACAGTTTCTATTTTTTCTCCTATTTAGGCATAGCCTTAAATGTGGCAGCGCTGTTTCTCATCAGCGCCATTCTCTATGCGGGAGCCTATTATACGGGGGCCTGACCGGAAACTTTTGATCGGAAATAAAGGATAAAGATATGGACGAGAAAGAATTACTGGAAGAACGCTATTTCCTGGCAAAAGAACGGCTGGGAATGATCGTTAAGGAAACAGAAAACGAGGGGGCGTTATCCCCCAGATATGATCTCTATTTTAAAACGGCAGCATCCTATATGCTGGAGATCCTTGAAGCATACGAATATGTAAAAGCAGGGAATCTTGAGAAGGCGACCCTTGAGGAGATAAAGGAATACAACCATAAGCTGTATACCCCTATGTTCCCGGAAACCTATGATACCTGCTATGCCAATCCGGAATATACCCATGCACAGTTCGGTAAGCAGTTTGACCGGATCCTGGCAACTTTGTTTGCAGAGATCCCTGCCATGATCCCCTATGCATTCCAGCAGGAGCTGGAGCCTGCGGTGATCCGTATGGAACTGCTGCTTCAGTGCTACGGAGTATTTCGCTCTGCCTGGCAGGAGGACCAGATCCTGCCGGATCCCGAAGAGATCCGCAGCATCCTGTACTACATGGTTTTTGACTATTCCGAAGATTCGATCCGGGCAATCATAAAGAGTCAGGTGCATCCGGAAGAGAATTTTGCCATCGATCTGTTAAAGAATGCAGATCTTACGGATCTTCGGTATTTATTCCGCTACGGGTTTTATATCTCCGACAATGAGATCCGCTCTGCAGAGTATTTAAATGCCCTGCCGGAAGAGACCGTTCGTCAGATGGGTTATTCTCTGGCACAGGGTTATATTGACGGCTTCGCCATCTGCGGAAAGGATATTTCCATTAAGAAAACAGGGGAACTGATCTACTGGATCGGCTTTGAGCGGATGTTCCGCTATACCATGGAGCGCCTTGCGCAGATCGGTATGAAGGTAACCGCCCGTAAGAGCCCGGCATCCCTTCTGGACGGAAGAGTGCTTTCCCCCGGCGGCTATGCATCCACGTCTCCCAATAAACAGTTTGATTTTGATCATTACGAGGATCTGGCCCTCATTCTGGATAAGAAGCTAGCCAATCATCGTAACGAATGTCTGACCAATGCCTTTGAGGAATATAAGGAGGACGCCCGTCTCCACGGCGGACCGCTGGTTCTGGATATCTTCGGAGAAGAAGAGTTTGAGCCTAAGATCAAAGAAGCAGCCTGCAGCTATAACGAAAGCCAGCAGGAGCTGTTCCGCAGCTACAAATCCAAACGGATGGACATTACCTTTACCTATATCGTAGGAAGCGAGCGCAGTTTTACGATAGTAGCATATCCCCTTCCGGCAATCGGTAAGGATTACGAAGCCATCTTCCGTGAGACCCTTAAGATCAATACCATGGACTCCCGCCATTATGCAGACATCCAGCAGCATATCATCGATACGCTGGATCAGGCGGATCATGTGAAGATCAAAGGGCAGAACGGCAACCTGACCGACCTGGTCGTTAATCTGCAGGAAAAGCCGGATCCCCTTAAGGATACCTGCTTTGAAAACTGCGGAGCAGACGTGAACATCCCGGTGGGTGAGGTATTTACCACACCGGAGCTTAAGGGAACGGGCGGCACGCTGTTTGTCAGTCACGTGTTCTTAAACGGACTGGAGTACTTCAATCTGAAGCTTACCTTCGAAAACGGCTGTGTGACTGCTTACGAATGTACCAATTTCCCTACGGAAGAGGAAAATAGAAAATATATTGAGGAGCATATCCTGTTCCATCACAAGACTCTACCTATGGGAGAGTTTGCGATCGGTACGAATACTACGGCGTTTGCCATGGCTGAAAAGTTCGGGATCGGCAGCAAGATGCCCATCCTGATCGCTGAAAAGACCGGTCCGCATTTTGCAGTAGGGGATACCTGTTATGTGCGAGATGAGGAGAATGTTTCCTATAATCCGGACGGAAAACGGATCTTCGCCAGAGAAAATGATTTCTCAAGACTGCGGGATACGGAGCCGGAGAAGGCCTATTTTAACTGCCACACGGATATCACTATTCCCTACGACGAACTGGGGGAGATCGTTGCAGTGACTCCCGACGGGAAGGAATTACCCATTATCCGAAACGGTCATTTTGTGGTTCCCGGAACAGAGGAACTTAATGGCCCCCTGGAGGAAATGAAGGCAGTATAAATTAAGAAAACAATCATGAAAAATCCAGATTGGGCGGTTGATAAACCTTCCGCCCTTATGGTTAAATTAAAAGTGGTGCGTTTGCATCGGAAAGGACGTTAATTATGGCACAGGTTGGAATTGTTATGGGTTCCGATTCGGATATGCCGGTTATGAGCAAGGCAGCAGAAGTATTGGAGGAACTGGGTGTTTCCTATGAAATGACCATTATCTCCGCCCACAGAGAACCGGATGTATTTTTTGAATATGCCAAAGGCGCCGAGAAAAAAGGCTTTAAGGTGATTATTGCGGGAGCAGGAATGGCAGCTCATCTGCCCGGTATGTGCGCAGCGATCTTCCCCATGCCGGTGATCGGCGTTCCCATGCATACTTCCTCTTTGGGAGGAAGAGATTCCCTGTACTCCATCGTACAGATGCCTTCGGGTATCCCGGTTGCCACCGTTGCCATTAACGGCGGTAAGAATGCAGGTATTCTGGCTGCCAAGATCCTGGCATGTTCCGATGAAGCGCTGTTACAGAGATTAAAAGAGTTTTCCGAAAAGATGAAGAAGGAAGTAGAAGCCAAAGATGCGCATCTGAAAGAAGCGGGCTGGCGAAACTACTAGATCATACAGGATCAGGGGTCGTTACGAAGAATAAGGAAAAAAGAGAGGACAAACAATGGATTACAAGAAGGCCGGTGTAGACATTGAAGCAGGCTACAAGTCAGTGGAACTGATGAAGCAGTACGTGAAAGGAACCATGCGCCCTGAGGTGCTGGGTGGCCTCGGAGGTTTCTCCGGAGCATTTTCCATGGATGCCATGAAGGGCATGGAGCATCCTACCTTACTTTCCGGAACGGACGGAGTAGGTACCAAACTGAAGCTGGCATTTTTGCTGGATAAGCATGATACCGTAGGCATTGACTGTGTGGCAATGTGTGTGAACGATGTTGCCTGTGCAGGCGGTGAGCCTTTGTTTTTCCTTGATTATATCGCTTGCGGGAAGAATGTTCCCGAGAAGATCGCAACCATCGTAAAGGGTGTTGCGGAAGGCTGCAAGCAGGCCGGAGCCGCGCTGATCGGCGGTGAGACCGCTGAGATGCCCGGTTTTTATCCGGTGGATGAATATGATCTAGCCGGTTTTGCTGTCGGTGTAGTAGATCAGAAGGACATGATCACCGGACAAAATGCAAAGCCCGGGGATGTGCTGATCGGAATGGCCAGCAGCGGTGTCCACAGTAACGGCTTTTCTCTTGTGCGTCAGGTTTTTGAAATGACCAAAGAGAGCCTTGATACCTACTACGACGAACTGGGTACCACCCTTGGAGAAGCGCTGATCGCTCCCACCAAGATCTATGTAAAAGCATTAAAGAGCATTAAGGATGCAGGCGTAACCGTAAAAGCCTGCAGTCATATCACCGGAGGCGGCTTCTATGAGAACATTCCCAGAATGCTTCCCGACGGTGTGAAAGCAGTTGTTAAGAAGGACAGCTACGAAGTTCCCGCCATCTTCCGTCTGATGCAAAAGAAGGGAGATCTGGAAGAGCATCTGATGTACAACACCTACAACATGGGTATCGGCATGGTCCTTGCGGTTGCTCCCGAAGATGCGGATAGGGCTATGGAAGCGATCAAGGCAGCCGGAGAGACTCCGTATATCATCGGATCTCTGGAAGCAGGTGAAAAGGGAGTCGAAGTATGCTGAACGTGGTAGTGCTGGTTTCCGGTGGAGGAACCAACCTGCAGGCCATCATCGATGGCATTCGGGAAGGGAGCATCCGAAATACCCGGATCATATCCGTGATCAGTAACAATCCCGGTGCGTATGCTCTTACCAGAGCAAAGGAGGCCGGAATCCCCGGTCTTTGCATTTCACCGAAGAGTTTTGAAAACAGAGAAGCCTTCAACAAGGCTTTCCTTGATAAATTAAAGGAATTACAGCCGGATCTGATCGTTCTGGCAGGCTTTCTGGTGGTCCTCCCCAAAGAGATGACCGAGGCTTACAGCGGCCGGATCATCAATATCCATCCGTCCCTGATCCCTTCCTTCTGCGGCAAGGGGTTCTATGGTCTTAAGGTACACGAAGCCGCTCTGGAACGGGGAGTCAAGGTAACCGGGGCCACCGTGCATTTTGTAGATGAGGGTACGGATACCGGTCCCATCATCCTCCAGAAGGCTGTGGAGGTCCTTCCGGGAGATACTCCCGAGATCCTGCAGAGACGCGTTATGGAGCAGGCGGAATGGGTGATCCTTCCGAAAGCGATCGATATGATCGCCAATCATTTACTGTAAAAAACGATAACGAGGGAAAACAATGAAGATTTTGGTCATCGGAAGTGGCGGAAGAGAACATGCCATCGTACAAAGCATCGCTAGAAGCCCTAAGGCAGAGAAGATCTATTGTGCCCCCGGGAATGCGGGAATCGCACAGCTTGCAGAATGTGTGCCCATTTCCGTTATGGAATTTGATAAGATCGTATCCTTTGCAAAGGAAAAGCAGGTGGATCTGGTTGTGGTTGGACCCGATGATCCCCTGGCAGCGGGTCTTGTGGATGAACTGGAAAAGGCAGGACTAAGGGCATTCGGTCCCAATAAGGCCGCTGCCGTTCTGGAAGCCTCCAAGGCTTTTTCCAAGGATCTGATGAAAAAATACAACATCCCTACTGCGGCTTATGAAACCTTTGAGGATCCGAAGCAGGCAGAAGAGTATCTCAAGAGCGCCCAGTTCCCCATTGTTCTTAAGGCAGACGGCCTGGCACTGGGAAAAGGTGTCCTGATCTGTCAGGACCTTGCGGAAGCCTTAGAGGGTGTAAAGACCATCATGGAGGATAAGAAGTTCGGTTCTGCCGGCAACCGTATGGTCATCGAAGAGTTCATGACCGGCAGAGAAGTATCCGTATTATCCTTTGTGGACGGTAAGACCATTAAGATCATGTCCTCTGCCCAGGATCACAAACGGGCAAAAGACGGGGATCAGGGCCTTAATACCGGCGGTATGGGTAATTTTTCTCCCAGTCCGTTCTATACCGAAGAAGTGGATGCTTTTTGTAAGAAGTATATCTATCAGGCAACGGTGGATGCCATGGCAGCAGAAGGCAGACCCTTTAAGGGTGTGATCTTCTTTGGACTGATGTTAACGCCTAAGGGGCCCAGAGTTCTGGAATACAATGCAAGGTTCGGGGATCCGGAAGCCCAGGTAGTGCTGCCCAGACTTAAGAATGATATAATTGATGTGTTTGAGGCATGCATTGACGGTAAGCTTTCCGATATCGACCTGCAGTTTGAAGATAAGGCCTGTGTATGCGTGGTCCTTGCTTCTGACGGATATCCCTTATCCTATGAAAAAGGCAAGCCGGTATCCGGTCTTGAGAAGTTTGAAGGCAGGGAGGATGTTTACATCTTCCATGCAGGCAGCAGGTTTGCAGAGGATGGCAAGACGGTCCTTACAAACGGAGGCCGCGTATTTGGGGTAACCGCCAAGGCAGATACTTTAAAACAGGCAAGAACAAGAGCTTACGAAGCCACCACCTGGGTGGAATTCGAGAATAAATATATGCGAACCGATATCGCAAAAGCTATTGAAGATCTGGACTGCTGATCTGTCAAAAGCAGTTCCGGGAAAGAAGGGTATAACAATGAAACACACTAATCAGACGAAAAACCGGGGGGCACGTATCAGGGCCTGTGTGGCCTTACTTCTGATGGCTTTGCTGGTGATGCCTTCTCTTAAGGCATTTGCAGCAACCGCTACCGTTACCGCAACCAACGTGAAGATCCGTGCAGCTGCGGATACATCCAGTGATACCGTAGGAAGTGTGACAAACGGAAGCAAGCTGGATGTCATCAGTTCTACACAGGGAGCCGACGGCTACACCTGGTATCAGGTTTGGGTGAACGGTAACCAGAAGGGATATGTCAGAGGGGATCTGGTCAATGTGGAAGGTACCGTATCTTCTGCTCCTGCAGAAAGTACTGCTACCCAGACCGATGCTGCAACGACGACCACAACCACCACCACATCCCTGCCGGAAACCAGCGTGACCAGTATGGATGCCCAGGCAGCAGTGATCGCTGCGGATTCCTGTAACATCCGTTCCGGAGCAGGTACCGGATATTCTTCTGTAGCCAATGTGAAGAAGGGAACCGCTGTTACCCTGACCGGAACCGCTCAGGGAACCGATTCCAAGGTTTGGTATCAGGTATCCTTTGTAAATAACGGTGCTACCGTAACCGGATTTGTTCGTTCGGATCTGGTGACCGTTGGCGAATCTGCTGCAGCAGATCCTGCAACCGGTGCAGAGGAGGCTCCTGCTGAGGGAGCAGAAGGCGAAGCTCCTGTGGAAGGAGAAGGCGCAGCCGAAGAAACCCAGGCAGAGGATGCAGAGCCGGTTCAGGAGGAAGTTCCTCAGGGACCTCAGTGTGATTATGAGATCGTGTATGCCGAAGATGCAGATGGCAACAGCGATTTTTACCTTTACAATTACGGAGAGGGAACCAGACTCAAATTAAATGATGTGATAAATGCCGCTACCGGTAACAGTGCACTCATTGATGAGCAGGCATCCAAGATCTCCAGACTGACCATTATCATTGCCATTTTGGCAGTGCTTCTTTTGGTAGCACTGGTAGGCGCCACCATTTTGTTCTTCCGTTTACGGGAGTACAGCGATGATGACGATGACGACGACGATGATGATGACGACGATGACGATGATGATGACGATGACGACGATGATGACGGCTATGATGATGATCAGGAGCTGTTCCGTCGCAGAAGAAAGCCTGCACCGGCGCCTTCCCGGAAGCGTCCTGCAGGAAGTCAGAGACAGCCTCAGGGAAAGCCTCAGCCCGGACAGGGTGGAACCGTTCGTAAGACACAGCTGGTCCGTAAAGCAGACGGAACGCTGGTGCGCAGAGTGGTAACCACTTCTGCTGACGGATCGCCTCAAGAGGGAAGAACTTCCGTACAGAGCGCTAAGAGACCTACCACCAACAAGAATGCGGTAAATCCCGTCAGAAGCGGAGAGAAGCGCACGCCCGGTGAGGACGCTCAGACCCTTCGGGATGCGCAGAAGCAGCTGGCTTCTTCCGTACAGGAAGCTACCGCGCAGCCTGAAAAAAAGCCTTCCGATGAGAAGAACGGAGTCAAGTGGAAGTCCAAGAATTTCTTAAGTGATGAGGACGATCTGGAACTCACATTCCTGGAAGACGATCAGGATTGATCAGAAGAATCGCCAATGGATTTTGGCCTGAAAGTGTCTGGCGAGAGCCGGACACTTTTTGTATCAGAAACTTTTGGGGGAGTAAGGAGTAAGAAACATGAAACTGGAATTTTCAGCAAAAGCACAGATGACACTGAAACTGGCGGGTGGAATTGCCAAGGGAATGCAGCAGAGCTATGTGGGTTCGGAACATTTGCTCCTTGCATTGGCACATCCTGCCAGCGGAATCTCTTCTCAGGTGCTGGAAGATAATCATGTAAATGAAAAAAGACTATACGCACTGGTAGATGATCTGCTGGTACCGGACAAAGATACGATCGTCCGGGAAAGAAACGGCAGGTCGCCCAAGGTGGAACAGATCCTGGAGGAGGCAGAGCAGTTAGCCCTTCGTTTCCATGCAGAAGTGATCGGTCCGGAGCATATCCTGATGGCATTGATCAAAGACGGGGACAATGTGGGTCTTAGGCTCCTAAGTACCATCGGTGCCAATGTGCCCAAGATCTATGCGGATACTCTGGTAGCGATCGGAGAAGACCCCCAGCTGGTACGACAGGACCTGTCCCGGAAGAACCGGGCTAAGGCCGGAAGCACTGCAACGCTGGACAGTTACAGCAGAGACCTGACAAAGCTTGCCAGAGAGGGCAAACTGGATCCGGTGATCGGAAGAGAAAATGAGATCAATCGTGTGATCCAGATCCTATCCCGCAGGACCAAGAACAATCCCTGCCTCTTAGGAGAGCCTGGTGTCGGTAAAACCGCCATCGTAGAAGGAATCGCACAGCGCATTGCATCCGGAGACGTACCCTTTACCGTACAGGATAAGCGGGTCCTGACCCTGGATCTGTCCGGAATGGTAGCCGGCAGCAAGTACCGCGGAGAGTTCGAAGAGCGCATCAAGAAGGTGATAGCTGAGGTGATCGCAGACGGAAACGTGTTACTGTTTCTGGATGAGCTCCATACCATTATCGGTGCAGGCGGCGCAGAAGGTGCCATCGATGCTTCCAACATCTTAAAGCCTTCTCTTGCCCGTGGAGAGATCCAGCTGATCGGTGCCACCACCATTAACGAATATCGTAAGTATATTGAAAAGGATGCAGCCTTAGAACGTCGTTTCCAGCCGGTAACGGTCGAAGAGCCTACGGTGGAACAGGCACTGGAGATCTTAAAGGGAGTTGCGCCCAGATACGAAGAATACCATCAGGTGACCATAGAGCCTGCAGCCCTGGAAGCTGCCGTAGCATTGTCCCAGCGTTATATCAACGATCGACGACTGCCGGATAAAGCCATTGATATCATCGATGAAGCAGGAGCTGCCGTCCGCTTAAAAGCCACCGGTGCTCCGAAGAAATCCAGATCCGTGAAGATGGACGAGGAGATGGCAGAACTCCAGATGCATCTGGAAAATGCAGTGGTGGAAGGCGATTTCCTAAGAGCCAGTGCAGTCCGTAAAGAGATCGACAAGCTGGAAGAGAGGATAAAGCGATCCGCCGGTCATGTATCCAAAAAGCAGGATAAACGTCTTACAGTAACCGAAGAGGACATTGCAGGGGTAGTATCGGTCTGGACCAAGATCCCCTTGCAGAAGCTTACGGAAAAAGAAAGCGAGAAGCTTCTGAAACTGGAGAAGATCCTCCATAAGAGAGTGATCGGTCAGGAGGAAGCCATCACTGCCGTTGCCAAGGCTATGCGCCGTGGCCGTGTAGGCCTTAAGGATCCGGGTCGTCCCATTGCGTCCTTCCTGTTTTTAGGTCCCACCGGTGTGGGCAAAACGGAGCTCAGCAAGGCCCTTGCGGAAGCCATGTTCGGATCGGAAAATGCACTGATCCGTGTAGATATGTCGGAATATATGGAAGGACATTCCGTTTCCAAGATGATCGGATCCCCTCCGGGTTATGTGGGCTTTGAAGATGGCGGCCAGCTTTCGGAAAAGGTGCGCCGTAATCCCTACAGCGTGATCCTGTTTGATGAGATCGAGAAGGCCCATCCCGATGTGTTTAATGTGCTGTTGCAGGTACTGGATGACGGCCATATCACGGATTCCAAAGGACGGAAGGTATCCTTTAAGAATACCATTCTCATCATGACCTCCAACGCCGGGGCCAAGCGTATCGTAGAACCTAAGAATCTGGGCTTTGCCACAGGAGAGACTCCGGAGCAGTCCTATGAGAAGATGAAGAGCGGCGTGATGGAGGAAGTAGGCAAGATCTTTAAGCCGGAGTTCATCAACCGTATTGATGAGATCATGGTCTTCCATCAGCTGACCAATGACAATATGAAATCCATCATCAACCTTCTTACAGCGGATCTTGCAGATCGTGCAAAGAAGCAGATGAACATCGATCTCACGGTAAACAGCTCCGTGAAGGAGTATCTGGTGAAAAAATACACCAACCTTAAGATGGGCGCCCGTCCCCTTAAGCGTGCGGTGCAAAATGTCCTGGAGGACGCACTGGCAGAAGAGATCTTAAAGGGAACCGTGCAAAAGGATACCAAAGTGTCTGCCTCCATGAAGCAGGATAAAGTGGTATTTAAAACATCAAAGAAGAGATAGGAACCATGGCAAAAGGAAAAACCAGTCTATTTTTCTGCAGTGAATGCGGATATGAATCCGCCAAATGGATGGGCCAGTGCCCCGGTTGCAAATCCTGGAACAGCTTTGTGGAAGAGCCGGTCAGTAAAACCGTAAAAGGTGTCAGTGCCGTAACGGCTTCCGGAGGAGTCCGGGTGAAAACACCCAGCAGGATCCAGGAGATCTCCCTTACGGATGATCCCCGGATCACCACAGGGATAAAGGAAATGGACCGGGTTCTCGGAGGCGGTATCGTTGCCAGCTCGCTGGTACTGGTAGGAGGAGATCCCGGCATCGGCAAATCTACCCTGCTGCTGCAGGTATGCCGCAATCTGGCCAGCGACGGACACAAGGTCTTATATATATCCGGTGAGGAATCGCCGAAGCAGATCCGCATGCGTGCGGAACGGATCGGAACCTTTTCCGGAGAGATGCTGCTGTTATCGGAAACCTGTATCGAATCCATCGAAGAGACGGTGAAGGATCAAAAACCGGAGATTCTGGTCATTGATTCCATCCAGACCATGTATTCTGAAGAAGTATCGGCAGCGCCCGGCAGTGTATCTCAGGTACGGGAAGGAACCGGCAGACTCCTCCGTCTGGCAAAAGGATTCGGCTGTATGATCTTCGTGGTGGGACACGTGACCAAGGAAGGACAGGTTGCCGGGCCCAGAGTGCTGGAACACATGGTAGATACGGTGCTGTATTTTGAAGGCGACCGCCATGCCAGTTATCGTATCCTGCGCAGTGTGAAGAACCGTTTCGGTTCTACCGATGAGATCGGTGTTTTTGAGATGGAACAGACCGGACTTACGGAGGTACCCAATCCGTCGGAATATATGTTAAGCGGAAGACCCCTGGGAGCCAGCGGTTCTATCGTAGGTTGTTCCATTGAAGGGACCCGCCCCATCCTTTTGGAGATCCAGGCTCTGGTTTGTCGCAGCAATTTCGGTATCCCCAGAAGACAGGCTACCGGTACGGACTTTAACCGTGTGAACCAGCTGATGGCGGTTCTGGAAAAACGTCTGGGGCTCCAGATGGGAGATCAGGATGCCTATGTCAATCTGGCCGGCGGAATGAAGATCGTGGAACCGGCTATGGACCTTGGCATTGCCATGGCCCTGGTTTCCTCCTTTAAGAACGTTCCGGTGCAGGATGATATGGCGGTATTCGGAGAAGTGGGATTAAACGGAGAGATCCGCGCCGTCAGTATGGCGCCGCAGCGGGTGCAGGAAGCCATCAAACTGGGCTTTCACACCATCGTGATGCCGGAAAGCAATAAACGGTCCTTAAAAGGTGTTAAAATAGAAAACGGAGTACAGATCATCGGAGCAGCGTCCGTGCGGGATGCCATCGATGTGATCTAAACTGTGGGAGGATACCATGTTGGGAAAGAAACTGAAGGATCGCACAGATGAAGAACTGATGGAAGAAGGAAAGAAAGCAAGGGCCGGCGGCGTGACCACTGCCTTTGTATGTGCAGTGGATCTGGTCTATATCGGTGTTGGCGCTGTGCTGGAATTCGTGAACGGATTCAGTACCACCTATCTGGCATACCTTCTCTGCGGAGTGCTTCTTTTTTTCGGCATCCTGTTTATCGTGAAGTATTTTATCCGGGAAAACTATCATGATGCCAATAACTACGGTTTTTCCATCGGTACCTTTATGGTGGTACTGGGAGCTTTGGGACTTACGCGTCTTACCTTTTTATCTGAGCATATCATCCCGTTTTTAGGAGTTTGTGCCCTGGTTTCCTCTATTACCGTCCTGCAAAATACCATTCAGTTAAAAGCTCTTCGCAGCAGGATCTGGTGGCTTATGGGGATCCTGTCAGTTATCAGTATCCTTGGCTCTGCGGTTATGATCGTGGATGTTTTTGATCTGGCAAAAAGGATCCCGGATTATTCCTACTGGGCACTGATGTGTGTGGGTGCTTTAAGTCTTCTTGCCAGTCTGATCGTTCTGATCCAGACGAAGTTTTACGGAAAACGTCTTATAAAGGATGCGCAGAAGGCCAGAGAAGATGCAAAAACGCCGGTATTTATCCCTCAGGAAGAAGTACCTGCAGAACGGTATGAAAAAACGCAACAGGCAGAGCCTGCTGCAGAGGCTTCGACAGCGCAGGTGTATCAGACAACGGATGATGCAGCCCAAAGCGGCTTTGAGGCTGCAAAACAATCGCTTCAGGAGGAAGATACAACGAAATGAAGGAACCATCTACAAAGCGTAAATGGATCGGCGTCTATCTGATCCTTTTACTGGGAGTGCTTACCATTGCTCTGATCGTGGCATCCCTATATGAGACCAACCGATTGCGGAAGTTTAAGTCGGACCTGTTTATGCTGACCAATGATTCCGCAACCTGCATTGCCAAGGGACCGGAGGGGCTGATCCGTGTGGACAGTGCTAACCTTCCGGCATTATATGCACTGGTGGATAAGGCTAAGGGCGAGCTGATCTTTGGAGATCCCGAAGCCCTGGACAGTGTACAGTTTGATTTTTCCTGTCATGAAAAGAACTGGGGACTTACGGTGGATCTCATAAGTGACAAAGCGATCCGCATCCACATGGAAGGGGAAAGGGAGTATGTGGTCTATATCGAAAACAAAAACTCCTTTGAAAACTTTCTAAAGGCAGCAGCCATCGATAGTTTTAACGTTCCCAATAAAAAGATGAAATAAAAATAATCCCGTGACCTCAATAACGGATGAGATCACGGGATTTCTCATTTTTATGCCTGGTGGCGCTTTTTATGGATTATTTGCCGTACCAGCCGATACCTTCGTCGTTCCAGCCTTCACTAAGGAGCTTGGAGCGTTCCTCCTTACTCATGGTGTAATGATGGCTTCCTGCCGGCTTTGCTTTCGGATCATAGAGACGATATAAGGGAGTGGTTCCGCCGGAAAACCAACCGATTCCCTGATCTTCCCAGCCCTGCGCGATGAGGGTATCTCTCTCTGCGGTGCTTGTGGTGTAGTGATGATAGTCAGCGCTCTTGTGATACAGGCGATAGACCGGTTTATCGGAGGATGCCGGAGTATACCAGGCGATGCCTTCATCGGTCCAGCCGTTAGCGGTAAAGGAATCCCGCTCGGAGGTGCTGATGGTGTACAGGTGCTCGCCGGTGGTAGAGCGGAAGAGGCGGTAGACCGGAACAACATCACCGGAAACAGGAGTGCCGCCGTTATCCTGGGACTGATCATTATTTTGGGGTTCGGGATCTCCGGTAAAATAGGGATCTGCGTTAAAATCAGCGACCAGAACAAAGTGACCGGAAGCTCGCAGGGTAAAGTGGGGCTGATAATCGGAAGGTCCATGTTCACAGATCTTGCGGAAATTGTTTTCGGGGAATTTCTTTTCCTCGCCGTTTACGGTGTAATACAGATCAATTCCACTGAAGGTGGAACTGGGCGAGAAGATCACAACACCGGGGCCGGTGAGGTTACCACCGCTTTCTACGACGAGGTTTCCGTAAATCTCCAGACCCTGAGGATCCGGGCTGTATTTCTTCATGGTCACCGTAACGCCGGATTTGATGGTGACGTTGTTGTATTTATTGATGAATTTGGAAAGTGTGGTATTGGTGCTGAATACCACATCCCCCGCAGCCTGTACCGGAAGTGCCGGTAAAAAGGCAAATAGCAGAACCAGAATCGTAAATAGAGCCAATAATCTTCTTTTCATGTATACATCCCCTTTCCATCCTTCTGTTATAAAGAAGGACAACGTAACTATATAATAACAGAAAAAATAGACAAGTCAAAACAAATTCAAAGACAATAGAATAATTATAGGATGAGTTGTATGCGCAGGATGCTTTATGGAAGCTACTAAGTTTTGAGATGCCATTGACATCTTTATAGCCACATAGTACGATGAACATCGTTCGAGAGCCTTACAGGGTGTCTGAGCGTTTCGCTCTTTTTTTCCTACTTTTCTTTATATGACCACAGGAAATGCTTTATAATCGATATTGACGGAGTTCTTTTTTTCGTTTTTTTCTGGAATGTTATCTTGCCCTGTACGGATTTCTTGAAACATAGAATATCTTATCAGGAGGATGTTGCATGTCAGAACCATCAACAAAAAAGGAATACAAGGACAGATTGTTTAATTTCTGTTTGGAAGGGAGGAGCATAAGGACTGGGCATTAAGTTTGTATAATGCTGTGAATCATTCCACATATACAGATCCTGAAGCGATGGTATATAACACCATCGAAGAAGCGCTTTATCTGGGAATGCGAAATGATGTTTCGTTTCTTTTGTATGAAGAGATGAACCTGTATGAACATCAGTCGTCATACAACCCTAATATGCCACTCAGGCAGTTGCAGTATGTTTCCAGCCTTTATGAGAAATACCTGAAACAGAACCATTTGAACAAGTATAGTTCCAGCCAATTGGAATTGCCGGTTCCAAGACTGGTTGTTTTTTATAACGGAACGGATGAAGCGGAAGATGAGGTGATCCTGCGTTTGTCCGATTCGTTCAGGCAGAAAAAGGAACTTGCAGATATTGAAGTAACCGTCAGGATGCTGAATATTAATCTGGAGCACAACCGGGAATTACTGGATTCCTGTAAGCCATTGTTTGAATATGCCTGGCTAGTGGAGCGGGCACGAAGATACAAAGCAGAAGATCGAGTGGATCCTTTTGAGATTGCTATCCGGGAGATACCGGAGAATTTTGTTATCCATGATTGGATCCTGGCACATAAAGCGGAGGTGAAGGACATGTTTTTAACAGAATATGACGAAGCAGAAGCGCAGCGTTTGTTTGAACTGGACGGATACCGCAGGGGAGAAGCAGAAGGAATCAAGCAAGGAATTGAACAAGGAATGGAGAACCAGTTGGCTTTATTGGATGCTTTACGTAAAGGAATTCCGGAGGAACAATTGCTTTCGAAAGGGTTTTCACCGGAAAGTATTCAGAAAACCAGGGAATACTTGAAACAGTTGGGGTTCCAATAAAGCGGAGGTGAAAGTTATACGTAGCGTATTTCGATCCGGTAGAGGGTCAATATTTTCTTCCATACGTTCCACGATCAGCGCTTTCAGGGGCCTTCTGTATCTGTTCCGTTTATGGACCGGAAAACGGGGATTCAGCATAAGAGGGCCATTGGGAATGCGCCTTCATCTGAATGCCAATGGTTCCCTTCGCAGTTACAGTCTGAAATCTTTTGGCGGCATGCGTGTGGTCTACGGAGCAAACGGAAAGTTTCGAAGACTCAGCATACCGGGACCATTGGGGACGCGTATCTTTACAGGAAAAAACGGAGAATTAACCGGTTTTGGCCTTCCGAGAATGTTTGGAGGTTTCTTACTGTATGACCAAAACGGAAAGCTCAAAAGATCCTTCAGTCCGTCTTTTGGCGGAGTCTGTATCTCAAGAGATGCTTACGGAAACAAGAAGAAACATTCCGTAAAGGGAATTTCACGGGATCATTTTCTTACAGAGCAGATTCGGATCGAACTGCCGGAAACGCAAAAAACCTTCACTCGAAAGGGAGAGGTAACAAAGCAAGGAATCCGTCCGATCACTCAAAAGGATGCAAAACTGTCAGGGGCGGATGAGAAACATCCTGAAGATGCTTTCGTCAGATTACCTGAAACAGAAAGCATTCATGAGAAAACGAAGCAGTCTGTAGCCCTGCCGGAGGCCAGATGCCAGATAAGTCATGCATTGGATGAAGCTTTTTCAGATCGGGAAGAGGTTTCCTTTGAAGAAGCCATGCAGGTAGTGGAAGAACTGCAAAATACCAGACAGGACTGAGTTCCGGCCTGTTATATATGATCAAAGATTCAGGAGGAAGCAGGGCAATGTTTTTTCTGATCGAAGAAACCCTGAAAGTAGCGTCAAGAGAGGAATTACTTCATACCGATAAACAGTATGTTGCGCTCCTTACATTCGAAGAGTGGCGAAGAAACCGGGAAAGCTTTGAAATGGGGATCGATATGGAACCGGAGCTTTCGGAGATCTATACGACGAAGGCAGAAGTCAACTATGACTCTCTGACCGGATCCTTCTCCATTCCCAACCGGGACAATTTATCCGGAGAAGACCGGAAATTCGCCTTTGCGCTGGATGAAAAGGGAATCGTATTTATCGATGATACAGGCAGTGCACTGGAGATCATCCGGAGTATCCAGAGGTCGAAAAAATGGAGATTCCCCAGTTTGGAACGTTTCCTTTATGATTTCCTGGATCAGATCGTTAAGGATGATCTTCGCCTGATGGAACGCTACGAGCGGGAACTGGATGCCATGGAGCATATCATCATGGAAGGGGAAGAGGTACCTTCCGAGCGATTAAACGACATCCGCAGCGACATCCGTGATCTTCGGATCCATTATGAACAGCTGATGGACTTAGGGCAGGAGCTGGAAGAGAATGAGAACAATTTCTTCAAGCAGGAAAACCTCCGCTATTTCCGTCTGTTCTTAAATCGTATGGCAAGACTGCACGATACTTCCACATCCCTTCGGGAATATACCATTCAGCTAAGAGACCAGTACAAAGCCCATCTGGACATCAAACAGAACCGGATCATGACGGTCCTTACGGTGGTTACCACCATCTTTATGCCGCTAACGCTGATCGTTGGCTGGTACGGAATGAATTTCCGTTATATGCCGGAACTGGAGTGGAGATGGGGATATCCGGTGATCATCGGTGTGAGTATACTGGTGGCAGTGGGAAGTCTGTTATATTTCAAGAAGAAAAAATGGTTATGATCACGGATGCGTGGTCATAACCATTTTTATCTGGCATTTTTCATCTAAGATCTGAGGAGAAAATGATCAGATCGTAACCGTTGCGATGTATTCATGGGCTTGTGGTAAAGCAATCCCGGGATCCGAAAGGGACAGGGAACCTCCTGCGAACTCCATGAAGTGGCACAGCGCAATGCCCAGATCTACCTTCTGCACATCGCCCTTGGGATGATCGGCATACCCTTTGTCGTGACGGACATAGAAATGAAAGGCATTGCCGCAGCGAACCACTCGCCAGGGCTGTTTGTTAACGGCCGAGGGGGCTAAACGGACCGCAATGAGGGCTTCTGCTATGGCAGGCTTAAGTTCGGTCTGTGGCTTGCCGAATTCCTGATCAAAAAACAGTTCGTCAGTAGACATTCTCCAATCGGCTTTTACCCCTTTTCGCATGGCCAGTTCTTTAAGGCCCATCTTTTTTGCCGGATAACCGATGGGAGTCACACAGTACATCCGCTCATTTTCGGATATGCCGGCTTCTTTTTCAAAAAGGTCCCGTTTCATGGTCCCACCGATCCAGGTGGTGCCGATGCCAAGAGACCAGGCGTAGAGTACCAGCTTTTCAAAGGAGTAACCAAAAGCCTCTTCGCTGTGAGGGCATAAGGGAACTTTTGCAGCGATATAGGCACTTTCTCCGGTGATCACCGGACTGGAAAGGCCGTGTTCTTTTGCATCCAGATAGATGAACTGCACGGGGATCCCAAAGGGATTGGGGATATCCTTCATATAATCCAGAAGCTTTGCTTTATCATCCTCCCGGAGGGGAGTGCCGTCAAAGGTGCGGACACTTCTGCGGGTCCTTATAAGATCAATGGAATACATAGGATCTTCCTTTCTGATTGTACACAATCTTATATCACAAAATACAACGAAAGAAAAACCTTGTCAACCATCAAAAAAGCCCATAGGTCTATACACAGAAACCCATGGGCTCTGATGATCCTATGATCGGTAATAATTTGCTAATACCGGCAGGATCCCGCCGTCTTTGATATGTGAAAAATCGTAATAAACGTTTCCGATACCATGCTCCTTAAAGAGATCAAGTAAAAACCTGGCCTGCTCTTTCTGGGCATTGCTGGCGGAAGGATAGCAGCCCCATTCACCGATCAGCACAGGGATGTTCATGTTATCCGCAGCAGAAAGGAGCTGTCCGAAAATGAAGGCAACCCGCTCACAACCGCCGGTTTCGTAAGCCTCGGTATCCACCAGGATATCGTATCCGTGGGGAGCATAGACCTGTCCGGGGATAAGGGAGCCGTCTTGGTAGCAGGCCGGTTTTGCCATGGTGGGTACGCCTGCGTTGGCAAAGTAGTTACTTTCAAACAGGATCAAACTGTCCGGATCCGCCTGTCGTATGGCTCTTGCCGCTTCGTCATAGAAGGGATTTAAGATCTCCTGTTCAAAGGAAGCGGTAATGGGGGCAATCTCACCGATCATCTCGCCGATCTTATCAAAATCCTCCAGTGCAGACAGATTTCCATCCGGCATAAAACGCCCCATGATCTCTGCGATATTAAGGCCGCTGCTTCCCGGGAAGGGCTCGTTCATCAAATCGTAGCCCATGACGTAAGGCTCCGGACCAAAATGCTCTGCCAGATGCTGCAGAAGACGAATATAGTGGGTACGGATACCGACTCCGTCCGGTGCGGGGGTATCTGCCCAGAAATGATCAAAAGCGTGCTGCACCGCGCCGCTTAAGAGATAGGATTCGCTCCAGAGATCCGTACGGATATGGGGGGCATCATCGGTTAAGGTTGCCCAGGCAGGCGCCCCGTCTTCAAATACGACTCCGTAGAGATCCTGATGAAGATCCAGGAACACAGCAATATCCTCTGCAGCAGCCATCCGGATGATACTGTCGATGGCAGATAGATAATCTTCGTTATAGACACCGGGCTCAGGTTCTGCACCGTCCCAGAAGATCCCTAAGCGGATCAGGTTAAAGCCCTGTTTTTTTAAGAATTTAAAATCTTCCGGAGTATAGTCTCCGATATAGCCCTTTGTTTTGTCCTTGCAGACCATGTTGATCCCCTTGGGGATAAAGGGATGACCTTCTTTAAAAAAGCACTTTCCCTGAATGGTGATCTTCTTAGGATACATCTGTATGTCCCTCCCTGGCTTTTACGTTAAAATCGGAAATCTCTTTTTCCAGTTTTCTTCCGATGGGGAAGAAGAGCATGGGGATAAAGCCGATGATACACATGATGATGGGAACAAGCCCTGCACCGACGCGGATGCCCCGGATGGCCCTCTCCGACTGTACAGCCAGAGTCCCGTCATAGCCGTAGCGGCTGATGATGCCGGAAAAGATGGTGGCCTGTAAGCTGGTAAGAGAAGTGGTCAGCAGCGCAAAGAGGCCGCCGTAGAGGCCGGTCTTACGGGTGCCGGTCTGCATTTCGTCATAGTCGATCAGTTCGCCGTTTAATACAACGCCGGCAGTCTGGATCACGTTTAAGGCAAAGACGATCAGGGTATAACTGATCACAGCCTGCCATCCCTTTGTAATGAACATCAGACTGGTAAAGCCGGCTACGGCAGGGATAAAGGCGAGCAGCGTGATCAGCTTGCTGCCGTAGACCTTGATCTTTTTTCCTGCCCAGGGCAGGAGCAGCAGCATGATGATACCGGGGATCACATCCGCCAGAGTAGCCACGGTACCGTCCGTCTGAATGACGCTGTCCATAAAGTACAGAAACGGAGTGAAATAGAATCCGATGGCGCCTCTTGCGATGATATAAAACAGCAGATAGGTGAGAAACGGTCTGGAAACGATGATACGCTTCACATCCCGCCATACTTCCGAAAGGTTATGATGCTCCGGGGGTGTAGCAGTTTCATATAAAGCCGCCGTATCCTTAAGGGTACGAAGAGCGATAAAGTACATGGCCGCATTTACCAGGATCACCACGGAAAAGACCGGTATGATCAGGGAGCGTTTCCCGCCGCCTACCAGGAGCAGTGTAGGGATGATGGTGGTGACAGCGCCTAAGACATTGCCGATATAGGTTCGGATGATGTCCACATCCACCCGTTCCTCCTTATCCGGCGCCGCCAGCAGAAAATAGGAATTATAGGCAACGGAATAGACGGTGTACGCCGTATCAAAGATAAAGAGTTCCACTAACAGGACCCAGAATACGATCCAGTCACTCCAGGAGGGAGAGGATAAGAGCATGAAAAAGATAGAGACCAGCATGGTGGGTGCGGTCACCTTCAGGAGATATACATATTTGCCCCGCTTTTTATGGAAGGGCAGCTTAGCGATATAGGCGCCCAAAAGCGGGTCGTTGATGGCATTCCAGATGCTGTAGATCAGATAGATCCAGCCGTAGAATCTGGCATCCAGACCGATGATGTCCGTATAGAACTTCATCAGTGTCTTGTGGATGATGATGGGCCCGATGACACTTGCAGGCCCCGGCAGAGCAAGGGTTAACTTCTCCCGGAAGGTGAGCTTTCCCCCTTCTGTGCCGAATTTTTCGTGAAAAAAGCTTGCCAGTTTTCCCATGGTAACCTCCTTATGTTTTCCCCACTTTGACTGTACACCTTAAAGCTGCTTTAAGGTCAATAAAAAAGATGCTAGGATGAAGACAGAAAGGCGTTTGAAAAAGCGGAAGGGAAAAACATGAAAGAGTTCTATACCATCGGCGAAGTCAGCAGGATTTTCAATATCCCGGCGCCTACCCTGCGCTACTATGACAGCATTAAGCTCCTTAGTCCCTGGAAAAAAGGAGAAAACGGGTACCGGTATTATTCCAAGGCACAGTTTGAGATCATTTCCATGATCATCTTTATGCGCTCCATCGGAACCGGTTTAAAAAGGCTGTCGGAGATCTTAAATGAGGACAGCGCAGAGGGCGTGGAGAATGAATTGCTGTGCTGCAAAAGTAAGATCGATGAACAGATCGCAGAATTAAACCTTTTAAAAAGCAAGGTGGACACCATCGGTAACAATATCCGCGCCACCTGTTTTGAAGAGCCGATCTGTGTAAAGAAACTGCCGAAGATGTATATGATGAGTAAACCCTTCGGAGAGCAGGATGAACTGGATATCGATGAGATCATCCGGGCAACCTCTGAAGCGTCCAAGTGGGCCAGCACGGCGGGACTGATCTCTACCATAACCCCGGAGAAACTCTATGAAGGTTTATTTCATGACTATGACCGGTACGGTTATATCAGTGAACTGCCCTTTGTCTGTGAAAATCCCTACACCGTGATCTTGAAGCCTTCCCGCTATGTGGTGGGGAACATGAAGATCCGGACGGTAGAGCATCTGGAAGCAGATCGGACCTATCTTGAGATGATGGACTTTATCAAAAAGGAGCAGCTTACCATTACAGGACCTGCCATAGAGCGGAATATTCTGGACTTGTACTGCGGCAACCGGTTTAATCCCACCATGTTCTTTCGGATCTATATACCGGTCCGGTGATCCCTGAAAAGATAGGGAAAACCACCGGATTATCCTAAAAAAATGTTAAGAAAAGGATGCTATCCTGATCCTGTATGTTGCTTTATGAGGGAGGCGTTTTATGAAAAACAATCGATGGATACTTGGGGGAGCGGTAACGCTTCTCGTATTAATGGTACTTGCCGGCTGCGGAAAACAGGCAGAAAACACTGGGGCCGGAGGAATAACAGAAAGTATCCCGCAGACAGAACAGGAGCCTGCTGACGAAACAGGAACTTCTGACGGTACAGGAAAAACAGATGAAACCGGGGCGGAAACCTACCTGCTCATCGCAAACGGAGGAGATCTGGTATATGAGATCGATGCTGCCGGAAACCGCCTTGCCTGCTATGACCTTGCGGCCATGCGAAAAGCCATCGGCGATGACAGTTATTACTGCTCGTCCTATTCCCTGGTGGGTGTACTGGACGGTTTTCTGATCTTTCAGGAATACGGCCTGATCCCCGGCGGAGAGGGTAATTACGGTGACCTGATCTACGGAGTGGATACACAGACCCTTAAGATGCAGCCCATATGGCTGCCTGCACAGCCCGAGGGGTATGCGGTGGAATGCTGCAGTATTTACGACGGGAACCTCTATGCTACGGTAAATGAAAACGGGATCCGCTCTGAGCTTTGCTTTGTTTTGGAAAACGGGACCTTCCAGGCACAGAAGACGGTAGTCAGTAACAAGGTTTCCCGGATGATCGACGATCAGACCAGAACCTATGATGATAAAGGCTCGGATAACCGCGGGTGCTATTTACGCATGCTGCGGGAAAACGGATTTTTCCTTCTTTATGATTACGATGATGAGCAGTGCTATCGGGTTTTGGAAGACGGATCCAGACAGGCGCTTACCGGAATGCCTAAGGAGAACGTCAACGGGATCCATTATGATGCAGAGGGCTTTGTTTATCTGTACTTTGCCTACAATGATGAAACAGCTACCCCCGGCATCTACTATTACGATTTTGAAGAAATGACCACGAAGCTCCTGCTGGAGTACGATCCCTATTACACCACCGATATGGAGCTTTTCTATGATGAGGGCTGCGTTTATATGTGTACCGATACCGGGACGGAGTACGGCATGAAAGAGATCCTGGTCTATACCCTGGATGTAAAGACCGGAGAGAGGACGGATCTGTTTACGGTACCTTCCAAACCGGGGGCAAGCCACAGCGCAGTATCCGCAGACTCTGTCAGCAACCTGAAAAAGTGGGGCGAGGATCTGTATATGCCGGCCGTTGTCGGAAAGGAACTGATGTGGACCAGACTGGAGGTAAAGGATCAGAGTGCAGACTACGTGGATCTGGGGTGCCCTCTGGAAACGATCACGACCTTTGTATACGGAACGGTGGATTACTATAGCGCTAAGACGCCCTGCCCCATCTGCGGACAGGACCTGCAAAGATATTACGGCGAATATTTCCGGCTGGACGGATCCTATTCTCCTTTTGCAGATGCCATCAATGCCCGTTTAAAACAGATCGCGACAAATGCGTATGAAGCTGTCCCCAAGAGCTATACCCGCGAGGAAGTAGCGGAAGATGAGGAAGGCCATCAGGAATATGCGGAAAGCTATTGCGAGACCAACGAAAATTATGTAAACGATGTGGAGATCCTCCACGACCGGTATCTTGCGGTAAACGGCAGCAGCTACTGGTACGGCGGCGGTGCTCACGGTATGCCCGGTGTGGAGCAGTATGTATTTGACTTAACCACCGGAGAGGAGATTTCCTTCCGGGATCTTTACAGCGGATCCGAAGAGGATTTTAAAACGCTCTGCGCGGAAAAGACCAGAGAGGATATGCTTAGCCGCGGGGATATGTCCCCTTATTTTGAGACAGATCCCGATACCCTTTATCAGGAAGCCTATGACGATGTGAGCTTTGAATATACGCAGATCCTGCTTAGGGAGGACGGAGCCTATCTGAACTACGCGCCTTATGAAATGGGTCCTTACGCAGACGGATTTATCGAAGTCAGGATCCTGGATGAATCCATCTTCCGTTGATCCGGCGTTTTTTGAAAATTACAAAAAACGGATCATTTATTTCATTTTTTCCGGGGGCATTTTCACTTAATTCAAAAAGGGATATAATGGATACGGAGTATCAGGAAAGGCATATATTGGATAATTAACAACGAGCAGGCAGCTAGGGTATGCACGCTTCTTACATGTTTTACCGGGGGGATAAACATGAGACAGAAGGAAGATACCGGCAGCAGAAGATACAGACGCAGATCAGGGATGCGGAACACATTTGGTTTCGTGTGCTTGGTGTGCGCTGTTTTTTTATCCTGTAAAACAGGCACATTTGCCCTGGATCGTACCGGAGGGGCAGAAGATCTGCAGTATCTGGCTCTTCCTGCCGATGACAGCCTGGACTACCAATATGCCGATGATTTTGTGTACGATGCACCGTCTCACAGCTATACCCTTCAGGACGCCAAAGGCTACGCCTGCGTTTTTGGGATGAATAAGCCTGCTTTACCGGACCTGTATCAGGTCATTGACGCAAACGATCAGATATCGGATCGGGTGAAAACCTTTATCAAAGGGTATGTCCGCGACTGGCTTACCCTGTATCCGGAGACGGATTTTTCCAATTTCCTGTTAAATCTAAGGACCCTGAAAGTAAGTGAGTGCAGCAGGGAAGAAATCCGGAAACTGACCGGTAATCCCGATGCCTTAGCCTGCTACGATCTGGATCACAACGTGATCCATATGAACCGAAGGATTGATCTGGACCATAAGGATAAAGAGGATTACATCATTTTCGCTCATGAGCTGGGGCATGTTGCAAGAGGCGGCAGACATATATGCGATAACGAAAAAGTATCCGTGGATTTCTATGATGAGTCGGAAGTTGGTCTGTATGCGGATGAATCACTGATCACTCATTATACCTATGAACTCCAGGGGCTGAACCGGAAAACCGCTTATTATATCCTGTCCGGCAATTACTACCGGATCATCTTAGGCTGCCTTAATGATTCCTATACCGGCGCCGATTACATGAACCATTCCATCAATTATCTGGCGGAACAGATGGATCAGTACATGGAAGGGACGGCCTATGAAGGAAAGGCCCTGTATATGATGGCTCTGATCGATGCCGAGATGAATCTTCATTACGGAAGGCCTTCCGGAGAGAGTGCAGATGCGCTTCCGGATCTGTTTGATTATATCTGTACCATGTACATGAGGAAGTATCTTAGGCCCGGCATGAAGAAGCAGGAAGCGGAAGAAGTGTTTGATGACTTCTTCGGGGAGATCACGGCCGGTACACAGGACCTTGTGCATCCTTATACG
>JAEEGL017032878.1_pt1 | contig 27600 bp, 21 predicted proteins | sample 9134231 | NCBI WGS metagenome assembly JAEEGL01 (sample SAMN16246548, study PRJNA631951) | gut metagenome | biome: gut microbiome; feature: rumen; material: fiber-attached | host: Bos | place: Iran: Karaj | collected 2018-10
AGTTGCTGACGGTTATTGCCCGAATATTCAATAATTTTCAACTGCGGAGCAAACTTTTTCGCCTCGGCTTTCCAGTTGTAAATAAGCGACTTAGGCACAAGCAAAAGCGATGGAATTTTGTGTTCGATAGTAAAAAGTTCGTCCGGGCGTGTGTTGTCGTCGGCAAGGAGAACGCTATTGGCAAGCACCGAAAGAGTGCAAAGAGTTTTGCCCAAACCCATATCGTCGGCAATGCACGCACCAAAATTGTAATCGCGCATCATTTTGAGCCAATTATACGCAGTAATCTGATACGGACGCAGTTGCGCATTGATATTCAGCGGTTTTTCCATCGACAGATTGTCAAAATTAGAAAGCCGCTGTTCAAGTTCCTTCACTGCATTCTGTTCCGACGATTCCAACGGCAACGACAGCAACGCAAGATATTGATAACGTTTGAGAATGATTTGTCCGCTCTCCTTGTCCACATTGCACGACACAAACATATCCCTAAAACGCTCAAACCATTCGTCGGGAAGCACCACCACACGACCGTCGGGCAATGTAAATTCGTGTATATCGTTGATAATGTAATATTTAAGCGACACGAAAGGAATCTCCAAACCATCGAGTTTTACAATGGCGTAGATGTCGAACCAATCGGTGCGATTTTTCACCTTCATATCCAAGCGAATGCCGCCAGTGTAATAGTTTTTTTGACTAAGGTTTTGCTCAATGATAATGCCTGCCTGAACAAGTTGTTCCTTATTGTTATTGAGGCAGTTAATGGCAAACGCCTCTTGAATTTTCGGGTCGTTGGCATCGCTCTTGATGCGGTATGTGCCGGGGTTGACACGAGTTTTAAAAATTTCATAAGCGGCATTTTCCACCTCTTGTTCGTAATCAAGATTGCGCACAAGTTTGGTAAAAGAATAATCGCCGTTGTTATCTATAAACTTAACTACCACCAAGTTGCGACTTGTAGCAAGAAAGTCGATTCCGTTGTATCTAAATTTGAGCACAAAAACAGTGTAACCCTCCAAATCGTGCTCCACCATTAGAACTGCCTTAGGCTCAGGATGTTGAGTTACAATACTAAAACCCGACGGATTAACAATATAATTCTCTTTGATGGTGTTGAGAATAAATTTTTGATAATATTGCGACTCAACTCGCTTTTGCACAGGGATATACTGTTTGGTGGTAAAAGGCACAAGTTTTTTGGCATCGATATGGTCGAAAAAAAAGATACGCCTTTTGATTACGCACACACACGGCGAATACGAAAGCACATAAACATGCTTATTTAACAGATTGATTACCTGATTTTTATATTTTACGGTAAGGAAATATTGAGTTTCGTTGGGAGTGCGAACAAAGTTGAAAACCGCCTCAGCCTTTTGCGATGCAAATTCGATACGGTCGTCGATAAGCACGGTTTTGAGTCCGGGGTCTTTGTAAAAAACTCCAATATGAGCCGTGCGACAGATGTTGAGAATTTGTACTATTTTTTTATCAATAACCGGACGCACATATTCGTCGATATACTTGGCATCGTGAGTGGCAAAAAACTCTTGAGGAGTGGCGCACTTTCGTCCGCCGAAACTTTTAGTGATGTGAGTTTCGGAACATTCCGAAGCAAGTATCGCAATCTGTTTTTGTTCAGCGGTATAGCGGTCGGGGAAAGAACGCACATCGTCTGACACCACATTTTCTCTGATATCATAATGTCCGCCGGTAGACGACAGTTGCACAAAATGCGGCACAAGCAAAAAGCCTAAATGACGGTGTTCTTTGAGGGCTACGATAAAATCCATAGTTAGTTTTGATGGTAATAAAATATTATAGGATCTGGTTTGTCGAGATCCATTCCGCATTGTTGAGTGGCGGCGCGGCATCCCGCCTTGCAAACCGAAAACTTGCCGCACTCCTTGCAATAGTCGGGCACAACGCTCTCCCACATCTTGGCGGCGGGATTGCTGAAAATCTTTTCGGGTGTATCGGTGTGAATATTGCCCAAAATCACAGGCGAATGATTGCAGAATCTAAGATTGCCAAGATAGTCGATAGTTACGGGACGGCGTGAAATGTCGAACGAGCACGACGAAAACCTAATTCCTTTATAATCAGTAGGATTTAAGATACAAATCGGTGTACATACACTCGAAAAAACCGACATTTGCAACTTCAACGCCTCATCAGAAATAGCATTAAAAGCGTTTTTTAACTCAGTTTCCGAAGGCATAATTTCCGAAGGATTTAGCACGCCCTCGCCGCCGATATTGTAGCGATTGAGCATCATTCTATTGATGCCGAGCGAATGAATATAGCGGATAGTTTCAGCCACATTTTCGGTGTTGTATTTGGTAAGCACCAAAACCGCCGTTGGCTCAACTCCTTGATTTTTAAGTGCGGAAATAATATTTTGCGATTTTTGATGCGAACCCTTCACACGGGTCATAAAGTCGTGAACGTCAGGATTGTAACTATGCACAGGCAGTTCAAAAAGAGTGACACCGAGTTTGGTGAGTTCGATATATTTTTCCACCGGCGCAAAATTGCCGTTGGATATCACGCTCACCTTTGCGCCTTTGAGCCTTGCCGTAAGCACAAGCTCGCCAAAACGCTCGGCAGTAAACGGTTCGCCGCCGGTAAAGGTAACTTGTCCCACGTCGAACACCTTGAAAATACGGCGCAGAGTTTTGTCCGCCATTTTGTACGACGAATGTTGAGGAGTATCGCCCGTGTTTTTGTAATGATTGTAGCAAAAACGGCATTTTAGGTTGCAACTCATTGTAACCTCGTAACTTACAAGCGGTAGTTTTGGTTTCATTCTGTCACGTTTTTGCTTTGTCGATTGATTTTGGGTTACAAATATAAGGTGTTTTGCACAAATAGAAAAAATCCGCCGCGGCTTTTAACGCAAAATTTATATCCTCACACCACTCAACTTCCAATAAATGTGTATATTTGCCAAACTATTTACCAAAACAAACTTATTATTGAAATTATGAAAAGATTATTATTGGCAGCAATGCTGACAATATGCTTATCGAGCACATTGTCGGCACAAAAGAAGTATACCATAAGCGGTTACATCACCGACGAAAAGACTTCTGAAACCGCCATCGGAGCCACCATCTACGACAAAGCCACGCTCCAAGGCACTATCACCAACGTTTTTGGATTTTATTCGCTCACCCTTGCCGAGGGCGCACACTCGCTGAGTTTCTCGTATGTGGGCTACAATCCCAAAAACGTGGACATCAACCTCACCAAAGACACCCTGATGAATATCCAGCTATCCGACAACGTGCAGTTAGACGAAGTTGTGGTAACTGCTCAGCGTCAAGATGTTGGCATCCAAGCCACAGGAATGGGTTCGTTGGATATTCCTGTAAAAATGATAGAGCATACGCCGTCGCTCTTGGGCGAAACCGACGTGTTGCGAGCAATACAGTTTACTCCGGGCGTGCAGCAAGGCGTTGGAGGAGCATCCGCGCTTTACGTCCGAGGCGGCGGAGGCGACGAAAACCTCATTCTCTTAGACGGTTCGCCAGTGTACAAAGTAGACCACTGTTTCGGATTCTTCTCGGTGTTTACTCCCGAGGCTGTAAAAAAGGTAAGTTTCTATAAATCATCGTTTCCGGCAAGGTACAACGGACGAGTTTCTTCAGTTATCGACGTGCGCACCAAAGACGGCGATATGAACAACTACCACGCAAACTTCTCGATTGGATTGCTCACGTCGCGATTCAACATAGACGGACCAATCGTCAAAGACAAAACCTCGTTTTCGCTGTCGGCACGCACAACATATCTGTCGCTGCTGATGTATCCTGTGCTAAAAATAGCCCAGGCATCGGTAGATGAAGACGAAAAACTAAACACAGGCTATTGGTTTTACGATTTCAACGCCAAAGTAAACCACAAATTCTCCGACAAAGACCGCCTCTACGTTAGTTTCTACCGAGGTGTCGACAAGTTCTGGGTTCGCGACAAGTACAAAGAGAATTATGAAGAGAGCTCGTTTAACGAGGAAAACGGCGAACTCATCTACGGCACCCGCACCGACAAATTCAACGACAAAATCTATCTCCGCTGGGGCAACCTGATTAGCACCGTCCGCTGGAACCACGTGTTCTCGCCCCGTCTATTTGCCAATACCACACTATCTTACAACAAATACAATATGTCGATAGGTTCGGAATACGACGACAGCAGCGACGGTCCGCACGGCAGTTGGAACGAGTTTTCAAGTTCGGAATACAACTCGTCGATCATAGACCTCGGCGCGGCATCCGACTTTGACTTTATGGCATCCGACCGCCACACCATCAAGTTCGGATTCAACTACATATACCACGAGTTCAAACCCGAAACCTCGATTTCAAAAATCAAAGCAAAATCATCGCTCGACCCCGAAAACAACATCGACTCCACATCGGTGATACCTGGCGGCAAAACCATCTATGCCAACGAGTTGTCGCTCTATGCCGAAGACGAATGGAAAATCACCAGCAAGCTACACGCCATTCCCGGCATAGCCTACACGCTGTTCAAAGTTCAGGACAAGGCTTACCACACTATCCAACCGCGTTTTTCGCTGAAATACACCGTCACGCCGTTCTGGACAGTAAAGGCATCGTATTCGCGTATGAGCCAATGCGTTCACTTGCTCACGTCGTCGCCATTGGCACTGCCCACCGACCTCTGGGTGCCTATCACACAGAATATCAATCCCGAAACCGCCGACCAATACTCCGTGGGCGCATACTGCACCAAAGCCAAAGGATGGGAGTTTTCGGTAGAAGGCTATTACAAAGAGCTCCACAACGTGCTCGAATACAAAGACGGAATGAGCTTTATGGGTTTCTCGGGCAACTGGCAGCAGATGGTGGCAATGGGCGAAGGACGTTCAAAAGGTATCGAGATACTCGCCAAACGCACCGAAGGCAAGGCCACAGGATGGATTTCGTACACGCTGTCAAAAGCCGACCGGGATTTTGACAACGGCTCGGGAGTAAACAACGGACGTCCGTTTCCATTCTCCTACGACCGCCGACACAATATCAGCATAGTCTATTCGCAAAAAATCAACGACCATATCGACATCGACGCCAACTGGACATACTTCTCTGGTTCGCACGCCACAATTTCACTTTCGCAAGAGTCGCTGATGCTGCCCTCTGGCGTTGACCCCTACAACAACTCGTGGGATTGGGAAAGTCCGCTCAAATACGCCCCAAAAGAGGGTATCCAAACCGACAACATAGCCTATGTGGACAACCGCAACAACTACACACTTCCGCCGTCGCACATTCTCTGCGTGGGCATCAACTTTCACAAACAGAAAAAGCACTGCGAAAGAATTTTCAACGTGTCGGTTTACAACGCCTACAACGCCAAGAACCCCAATTTCGCATTCTCTAAGGTAAAGGAGAAGGAAAATCCCGCCGACCCGCTCAATCCTATCAAATATCTCGAACTTAGAAAAATCACCATCCTACCTATAATACCCTCGTTTACATTTACTTACAAATTCTAAATCTGAAAACACAATGAAGAAACTCTACATATTACTTGCCATCATCACCCTTGGCACAGCCTGCAAGGAAGACATTCCGCTAAACGCCGACAGCACCGTGGGAGTGCTCTGCGCCAACGGTATCATCTATTCCGATAGCGACTATAACTATCTGCTAATCACCGAAACAGGAATGGACAAAGCTAGAGAATTGAACACCGCGCTTGTGGAACTAACTGTAAACGGCGAACTTGTGGAAGAAATCTCGGTATGCGACACAATACCAGGACGTTACAATATCAAAACCATACTTCACGACGGCGACCAAGTGCGCTTCGACATACACAATCTCGACAAGCACGCTTATTTTGAGGGAGTTATGCCCAAAAAGGTGGAAAATTTAGAAGTATCGTACGATATAGAAAAAGACAAAACTTACCGCGAATACTACGACGACGATCCCGCACACGCCGACATGTTCCGCTTCAACGTTTCGTTCGACGACATCTCGCCAGAAAAGCACTACTACCGCCTAAATCCAATCGTCAACTGCACAGTTTCTTTTTACGACAGCTATTCGGTGTGGTTTTCAGAATGTTACGTTGATCATAATGGCCACATTACCCGATACAAAGAAAAAAACGACAATTCGCTAACATTGGTAATGCAGTTTGTTTCCCCAAAACTTATCTACGATGGCGAACTGCTGCTCACCGACGAGAATTTTGCGGTAGACAACGACTTTATGGACGGCACTTACAACGACTGCCACGTGTTTAAAAACTCACGCTTTGCCGGCGGCCGCTGCAATATGAAGTACTATGAAAAAGCCAACCTAACTTACAGCTATTCAAGCGAAAAAGGATACGGCACGCAATCGGTACTCATACCCGAAACAGTAGAGTTCTACCACCGCGACTCGTCAGACCTTTACGAATACGGACTACTCAAAACCTACACATACATCGAAAAGGTGGGCATTGAGACCATCGACGAGGATGCATTCTACTATTACAAAGCCATCAACAGCTACCGTTCGGGAACATTTGACTACCAGGAACTTACCGGAGCAATCAAAATGCACACCAATGTCAACGGCGGCAGTGGCAATATCATCCTCACCGCACGCTCCGAAAAAACCTTCGCCATCTACAACCACGTAACGCCAAAACCCGTCTACGTGCAATTAGACGATGAACCTGAGCCTGATTATATTTTCTATAAAAGAGAATAAAGTAGAAAAAAACAACCTGCAAATTCTTGGAAAATTAGCAAGAATTTGCAGGTTTTATAATAATTGAAGGATTGAAAAACCTACTGAAAATTAGTCAATTTCCTTCTTCTTACCCTTTGGTGCGGGTTTGCTCTGCGGGGGAATATAGTCAAGCTGAGCCGACTCGTCGGGATTGGCTATCATCTTGATTGGCTGACCGGTGATTTCGAGCACGTTGCCCCAAAGTTCACTTTCAAGGTTGATACGCTTGCGCTCTACCACTGTGGCAGAGATGGGCAGAATGGTAAAATTGCCGTTCCAATGGCCTACCACAAACTCGGTTTTGCCCGCCATGGCTGCGTGTATTGCGTTGAGCGAAAGAAGGTTGCAGAATTTACTGTCGTTGCTGTTGGCAGGCGACGAGCGAATAATGTAACTCGGGTCGATATACTTGATAGAATGGTGCAAGTATGTGGGTTTGTCTTTAGCAAAATGTTCTGAAATTTTGGCTTTGAGAAAAACACCAATATCCTGATACTTAACGTTTCCACTTTCGTCGCGCTCTACATTGTCGCCCTCAAAAAGGAACTGACCAGCACCCTCGGCAACGATGATTAGAGCATGATGGCGTTTTTCGAGACGTTCGCGGAGTTTGGTAATAAATCCGTTGGGCCCGTAGAGGTCGAATTTCATTTCGGGAATAAGTACAAAGTTTGCTTCGCCAGTGGCAAGTGCTGTGTTGGCAGCAATATATCCCGAATCGCGACCCATAAGTTTAATCATTGCAATGCCGTTGTAAGCACCCTTAGCCTCGTTGTGGGCGTTGATAACAATCTCTGATGCAACCGAGAAGGCAGTTTCAAAACCGAAACTCTTGTCGATAAAGCTGATGTCGTTGTCGATAGTCTTGGGCACACAGCCTACAGCAATGTTGAGCCCGCGTTTTTTGATTTCCTCGGCAATAGATTTGGCAGCACGCAAAGTACCGTCGCCGCCGATACAGAAGAGGATATTAATATTCTGACGTTGAAGCACGTCTACAATCATATCCGAAGGTTGTTCGCCACGCGACGAACCAAGGAAACTTCCGCCTTGAAGGTGAATACGGTCAACAATTTCGGATGTTAGCGGCACAAGGTCGAATCCGGGAGTAAATCCGCGGAAACCGTATCTGATACCAACCACATTATGAACCTTGTAACGCTGATTAAGCTGAGTTACAAGACCTTTGATCACATTGTTGAGACCCGGGCAGAGACCTCCGGCAGTAACGATTGCCACCTTGGTTTTGTCGGGTTGAAAATAAATTTTTTCCTTAGGACCAGCCTTTTCAAACGAGATAGGCATTTTGCCCTTCTTTTTAAAATCTTCGAGGCTTTTGGTAGAAGCATCGTAAAGTATTCTTTCGCCGTCTTTTACGTAATCGTACTCATCATCGCCGTCGGCATTTTTTAGGTTGAGTGGCGATGGAATAGTGCATTTGCCGTCGAGAGTTTTAACGGTAAAGTCGAGCGAGTCTAATGTCTTTTGTGTCATAATATTCTGTTATTTAAAGAATTCAATTCCGTGTCGTCCGCAGTTGGCTGTTCCAAATTTAGCAAAAAAGTAGTTTACTTCTAAGAGTATTTGAACATTCAACTGTTTGGTTTCGGTGGTTATATTATTGTTGAAAGCGGCGAAAGGCTGTTGATCATCCTCCACCATGTTTTTAAATCCGTAAGAAGCTCTTGCTCCGAGACTTACTTGAACATGGTCGCCATTGTAAGGCATAAAACCCATTCCAAAGGCAATAGACACAAGCTTGTCTTTAAACATCGGCTTGATATCCAAACCGGAAGCGTCATCGTAAGTATATTCAGCCTTTTTGATAGAGGTAAACTTAGGACCAACCTCAGCATAAAAACCGTATTCGCCTGTGTAGCGGAGCAATGCTAACATATCGGTGCAGCCAAATTTATAGTTGCCTTTATTGGTAACATCGGCTTCTTTATAGTTGAAATTCTGCTTAAAGCCGCCTCCAAGGTATTCAAACGAGATACCAACATAGTTGCCAAAAACAATTCCGTATCGTCCGCCAAAGCAAAACGAGGGAGAAAACTGTTCAAGAGTAAATCCTTCGGTGTTTTTGAGGTCTTGATTGAGCATCATAAACGTGCCTGCGCCGCCTTTAACAGCAATTGTCATCCAATTGACATAGCCGCCGCGTCCGCCACGATGCTGTGAAAATCCTTGTAACACGCACAATGTCAAGGCTATTAACAATAAAATCTTTTTCATTTTTGAAAGTTTAATTAGTAAAAATACAAATAATTTAAGTTTATCAAATATCAAGATTTTTTACGAGAAAAACAAAAAAAATCTCCATAATTTCTCATCAAATACTATATTTGCCGCAAAATTACAGATTTCAACTATGTTTAAGCAATTTGGAACATTAGCAAGGATAGGAATTTTGCTGTTCGTTACATTGGTTTGTGTAATGACGGCTGTGGTAGTTGGTAGCCTGATAAACCTGTGGTATTCATCGGCGGCGGGCATCGACTATCAACAAACTGCGTCCACGCCAACTTTTGTACGTATATATCAGATAGTTACATCATCCATAATGTTTATTGTTCCGGCGTGGCTGTGTGCAATGATGTTTCACAACAATGTTAAAGAGGGATTCTGTATCAATCGCAGTTTGAAAATCAAACCATTGTTTTTTTCACTTGCCGCAATGGCAGCAGCATTGCCCCTTGCCGAATTTTTAACCGCTGTAAACTCGCACCTTTCACTGCCCGAAAGTATGTCGGGCATAGAAGAGTGGATGCGTATGCAAGAAAACCGCGCCAAAGCCATTACCGAAAATATTCTCGTAACCGATAATTTTGGCACATACCTTATTAATATAATAGTGATGGCATTGGTGCCCGCCATTGGCGAGGAGTTGTATTTTCGCGCCACATTGCAAAACACAATAGCCCGAAGCATCAACCCCATATGGGCGGCAGTGATTACGGCGGTGCTGTTCAGCACATTTCATTTGCAGTTTTACGGATTTTTGCCGCGACTGCTCTTGGGCTTTTTGCTCGGATATATGCTTGTGTGCACACAAAACATAATAGTGCCGGTGGCAGCGCATTTTTTCAACAATTTTGTGGCAATAACAGCTTATTATTTTACAGGAAACAAAATACAAATAGATGAAAATCAGAGCGTTGCAACATTAACTCCAATAGCAGTAATCAGCACAGCAGCTGTGGCAACATTGCTTTATTTGCTGTGGAAAAATCGTTGCCCCGAAAAAAAAGAGATAAAAAAACAAGATTTTATTACGGAAAATTGAATAAATACGTTATATTTGTAACTACAAAGTAGAAACATTTTTACAACAATTACGATAAAAGAAAAAGATAAAAACGCGAGCAATATGGCTGTTAAAAAACCCAAAAAGACCAAAGAAGATATACAAAAATATAAACGCAGGCACCGTATCGAAATAGTGCTCAACGACTTTGAGATGCAGGCTTTTGTCAACTATTGTCAAAAGTACAAGGTTAGCAACAAAGCCAAGTTTATTCGCGAGGCAGTGATGACCAAAGTGCTGAAAAAATTTGACGAAGACTACCCAACACTTTTCGATGTGCCCAGCAGCAGCACAGGCAGCTATTAACATTTTTTATAAGTTGCCAATTAGGGTTTAAGCAGTCTTCTACGTTATATCATTGACATTAATAAAAATAAATAACAAATTTTAATATGGTTGAATTATGAAAAAATTATTGACATTCGCAATTCTAACGGTAATGCTCACAGCTACCAACAGCTTGTTGGCACAAACGAACTACCGCTCTTGGTGGAACAGCCTCTCGCCCGAATGGAAGAAAATATTTCAGGAGCAAGAACTTAAAGGCAAAGACCAAGACCCCACCGACGAACAACTTGCACAGATTGTTAACATTCAGAACCTTTCTTGCGCCGGACACACCGAAATTACAGATATACGTCCGATAGCAGGTTTGCCCGAACTCCGTTACTTAGACGTAAGCGGAACAAGAATTTCGAGCCTTCAGGGTATCAACAGATTGAAAAGTCTCAAATATCTCAATTGCTCCGACAACGACAACCTAACATCTATCAAAGAGTTGGCAGAGCTTACCGACCTTGAAGAACTCAACTGCGGCAACACTATGGTAAAAGACCTTAGTCCGCTTGAGAACCTCATAAAACTCAAAAAGTTAGACGTTCATTACTGCACAGTTAACCGTTTGTTGGTAATTGCAAAACTTCCCAAATTGGAAGACCTCGACGTATCGCAAAACCATTCGCTTTTCTCATTGGCAGGTCTTGAGAAAAACAACTTGCACTCGCTCAACTGCTCAGAAACAAGTATCAGCGACGTTACTCCTTTGCAATACTCTCGTATGCTTGCATACCTCAACGTATCGCACACCAATGTAGCAACAATTCGTCCGTTGCAAAACGTAAAAACTCTCCGCGAAATCGACTGCTCCGACTCTAAAATCACAGCTGCAGGTCTTGATTACCTCTACGCTCACACAAGCCTCACGCTTATCCGCGCACGCAACATCAACATCACAGCTAAAGAGATCAGCGATTTTACCACATCGTACAAAGGCCGCAACACTGCTTGCGACATTATCATCACAGCTAAAAAATAGACATTGATTCACATATCAAGTATACAAAAAAGGCGGGAAAATTCCCGCCTTTCATGTCTAACCTTTAACCGTTTACAAATGAAAACAAATTAAAATCACAATACTGAGACGTTTGTGGCTTGAGGTCCACGTTTGCCCTCGGTAATCTCAAACGAAACACGTTGGTCGTCAGAGAGGTTTACTTTTTTGCCGTTGACAAACGGAATACCTGTATAATGCACAAATACGTCGTTGCCGTCTTCGCTCTCGATAAAGCCGAAGCCTTTTGTAGTGTCGTACCATTTAACTTTTCCAACTTTCTGGACATTGGCCGACTTGCTGTTTTTGATAATGCTTGCCATAATTTAGGTGTTTTATATTACTCTTACAAATATCCGAAATATTTATTTATTTGTCAATACCCTTGGTATAATTTTTTTTGCAAATTACTCAACAATTTAATCTAAATAATTGATATTGTGAAAAATAACGAGTCAATATTTTTTTTTAAAAAAATAAAAAAAATTATAATTGCAGTTTTTCTCATAGTTGTTACAACAGCAACTATGGCTCAGCACCCGTTTATTCACTCTATCACCATCGCCGACACAGCTCAAAATACAAAATATCAACGTATCTGGCGACACAACAGCGACACAGCACAAATCAACTCTTTTATTCATAATTCGCTTTCGAAATACACCAACAACGGATACCCTTTTGCCAAAACCCTATGCGACAGCGTGATAATCAAAGAAGGAAAGGCAATTATGTTTTTCTCCATTCACAGCGGACCATTGTATAAAATCGGAAACATATTTTTGCCCGCAAGTGTAAAAATATCAAAGAACTACATCTATCGAACAACTTTTCTTCGTCCCAACGCTGTGTTTTCACAAAAAAGACTAACTCGTGCCGATGCGCTTATAGAGCAAACCGGCATACTCACCACCAAACAAACAAGTCAAGTAGAATTTACACCACAATGTGCCGACATATACATTTATCTTGAAAAACTGAAAGCCAACTATGCCGAAGCAGGCATTGCCCTAATGTACGACGAAATACGCAACCGCTACTTTCCGGCGGGCAACGCTCAACTCACACTTGCCAACACTCTCGGCAAGGGCGAAACATTCAACTTTGAGTGGCACGGCTACAAGCAAAATTCTCAAAAACTATCGTCAGAAATACGTCTGCCATATCTTTTCGGCACGGCAATGTCGGCGGGCGGAGGAGCCATAATCGACAAAACAGACTCCACATGCGTTTATGTGGCTCTCAATCCGATGTTGGAATTTGCCCTTTCGGATATGCTGAGCATCAAAACCGACATAGTATCCACTTGGCTGATACCACAAAACGACTATTCGATGATAACAAAAACATCATCAACGCTCTACGGCGGCGACCTTATTTGGCTCGGAGTCTGGAACAAAAACATTCTCAAAACCACTGTGGGAGCGGCTATTGGCAAACGCACCTTCAACAACGAAAAAACACCTTGTCAAGAATTACGATTGAGTGCGCATTACTACCAAACCATAATTTCAAAAATAGAACTTGAAACCAATGCCGAATCGAAAGCTAAGTTTTGCGATGCCGAAACCGAACGTCAAGAAAAATACCGTTTTGGAGGAGCCAAGTCGTTGCGAGGATTTAGCGAAAATTATTTTTTTGCCGACCGTTATTTGATACTGTCAAATACATTGCGATACCGCCCGTACAAAAGTTTCAACTTGTTTGCTTTTTACGACATAGCATTTTACCGATATGAATCACTCAACGACACTCCACAGGGCACAGGTATAGGTGTAGGACTTACTCAGCGAAACACCGTTATCGATATTGCATGGGCTTTGGGGCGCGAATACGGTGCAACACTTCCGCTAAAACAAGCCAAATTGCACATCACTTTAAAAGTAAATTTTTAATAAAGCGCAATTTTTTTTTCAAATAACCAACAAAATGCGTATATTTGCGTTTGTAAAGTATGGTACAATATTGTACTTTTTAAAGCAATTGATATTTATAACTAAAAAAATCACACTATGAAAAAGAGATTGTATATAGTGGCATTATTGGCAATAGTATGTATGGCGTTAGCTTCGTGCCGTTCTTCAAAACCGGCATGTCCGGCATATCAGTCGTCAACCACAACTATTGGCAGATAAGCATTAAAAAAAACAGACAGAGAGATGAAAAAACTTGGCCTGCTGCTTATAGCATCGGCATTTGCACTAAACGTATCTGGACAGGGCGAGATCGACACCGAGAAAAAAATACTCGTGCGTAACGAATGGTCGTTGGCGGCCACTGCCAAAACCAACGGATTCGAGCTCGACTACCGCTCAGGAAGATTTGTAAGCATATACAAGAAAAACTTGTGGGATGCCGGATTTGCCACCATCAAGCACACGCAAGAATTCCGAATGTCAAACGCATACATTTCCGGCTACGGACAATATTGCTATGGCAAAAAAAATTTCTGTATGGAGTTTTTCTACTCGCGCGGCAGGCAACGCTCTCTCTTTCTTAAACACGACCTCAACAGCGTAGAATTTCGTATGTTTTACTTTGGCGGTGCCACTGTGGCATTGCTAAAACCTATTTATTACGAAGTTTGGTATTCCGAAACCGAAATCAAGTCGGAAAAATTCGACATCGACAATAATCACCATCAATCATCAATGACTATACTCGGCAAGTCGAGTTTTTCAAAAGGATTTAGCGAGTTGAGCGTGGTGCCCGGTGCGTTTGCTAAGGCGGGATTGAGTTTTGAATTTGGCAAACACGACACCAAACTTACAGCATTAGAAGCCGGTGTTAAATTTACTGCATTTTTAAAGAAACTTGAGATTCTGGCTCAAAAAGATAATCCGCAGTTTATCACAAACCTATTTATTACAATACGCTTCGGAAAAGTTTTTCACAACGCAATGTTTGAAAATCCCGACGAGTATTAAAACCGTTTAAAATACACACTGATCCAAAAATCCTTCGTCATTTTCTACTGCCGAACCCACAACCACAATGTCGGCTCGGGCGGCAAAGGCTTGTTGTATAGCTACTTGCGATCGTAATCCTCCGCCCACTATCAAAGCAACATCAGTATTTTGTTTAACAGCGGAAATTATTTTTGCAGATACGGGATTCAACGCTCCACTGCCGGCTTCAAGATAAATGGCCTTCATACCAAGCAACGTGGATGCCACAGCGGTAGACACTGCAATATCAACCTTGTCGGCAGGTATCGGCATGGTATTGCTAACATACTGAACTGATGTGCATTTGCCTCCGTCGATAAGAATGTAAGCCGTGGGTATTGTTTCTAAGCCTGATTTTTTGATGGTCATAGCGGCAGATACGGCATCGCTAATAAGATACTGAGGATTTCGTCCCGAAACAAGACTGAGCAAAAGCAAAGCATCGGCGTTGGAGCTAATTTGGTGTGGCGAACCCGGAAAAAGAATAACCGGCTTATTTGTGGCTGATTTGATAGCGTCAATAATATCGTAAACAGAATTTGAAACCAAACTTCCGCCCACAAAAATCATATTTGCCCGGCTTGAATCTATCTTGCGAGCAAGATGGGCAGCCGATTCGGGCGTATGCTTGTCGGGATCTACAAGTATGGCTATCTGTTTTTGTGTGCTATTGAAATAATTATCAAAAACGTTCATTATCAAATAGTTTTATTCGGCGCACCACGCCACCATATAATCGTCGAAAGTAAAATAGTGAATCAGCAATTTGCGACGAAAATCGCCTTTGGTAATGAATCCGTGCACACATCCACCCTCGTGTTTAAAATCAAAATATTCGAGACGAAAATTGCTTTTAATATCCAAATCGCTGATATTGTACGCTTTATACATAGCCTCCTTGGCGCACCAATTCACGTAGAGATTAGGCACTTTGTCGTCGAGTTCCTGAAGTTCGTCTAATTCGGTCTTTTCCAAGAGCTTGTTCTCAACTTTTAGAATGCGAAGATTCATTTTCTCCACATCGAGACCCACAATTTTGCAGCGGCTCAGCATTACTCCGGCAATGTCGTAACTATGTGTAATACTGATATTAAAGTCTTCTTCGATAAACGGTTTGCCTTGCGCATTGTAGTAAACTTTTTGATATTTGCCCAAAAGAATGGAAATCAAAATACGACTTGCAAGCCATTCGCAGCGACGACGTTCGTGCGAAAGATTTTTAAATTGCTGAATCTCAGTTTCGTCTAAATATGGAAAGAGCATTTGAAAAAGTTCTTCGCTTGTTTCAGAAATTTTCCAAAACCCATTGTAGATGTCGTCGGTTACTATTTTATTGTTAATCAGAGGCATAGCGTAACATTTAATGTTCCCAACGGAGAGTTTCAATAAGTTGAGTGATATCCTTTGCCACAAAGTCGAGCACCGGTGCTATGGAATCTTTGTTTGGAGTGGCATTAAAGTAGAGCGACCCGCGCAAAAAATACTTCACACTGTCGGTTGCAAAAAACTGAATGGGACTTGCCACATTGCCTTTGATGTTGTAAACCATAGCAAACACACGTGCAGAATCATCGGTGTAAAAGTTTTTGTCGATAGCATCGGCCTTGATAGTGTGCTTGTAAGCCAGCGTGTGCGAATCGTCGATAAGCGTATCAAGATTGTTTTGTATATACTTGAAACTCAGGTGTATTTTGGCGCCCATATTGTTAAAAACCACGTTTGTCCAATATTGTTCGGCACCGTGCGAGGTTTCTTGTTCCAATTTGCAATATTGCGGCATTTCAAACGAATAAGGCAACTGTTCGGATATTCGTTCGTAATGTTTTTCGGGAAAAGATATTCTGAAATATCCTCTCGGCTTAGGTGTAATAGTCTGAGTACAAGCCGAAAGCAATATCAACAACAATACGGTGGCAATAATAAAATTATTTTTCATCATTTTTCTTTTCTGTTTTTAAAGCCGAAATATCGACCTTGATTTTTTCTATACGGCGCAGCGATACCGACGTTGCCGTAAGTTTAATATCTTTATATACAATTACTTCGCCCACTTCGGGAAACTCCTTTCTTAGTTCAAGCATTACACCGGCAAGCGATTCGGCATCGCCCTTGATGTCGTCGAAATATTCGTCGTCGATACCGAGAGTTTTGCAAACATCGGCAATGAAAGTTTTACCATCAAATATATAAGTGTTGCGATCAATTTTTTTGTACGACGAATCATCGTTGTCGTCAAACTCATCGTTGATTTCGCCCACAATCTCTTCTAAAATATCCTGCATGGTAATCAATCCGCTTATGCCGCCAAACTCATCGGTAACGGCTGCCATATGTTTTTTGTTTTGCTGAAAATATTTTAGGATTTCGCTAATTTTCTTGTTTTCAGGCACAAAGGTAATGCTCTTGATAAGACGGCTCCAATCAAAATCGTCGTTTTCAGAGATAAACTCAATCAAATCTTTCACGTAAACGATACCAAAAATATTGTCGGGAGTATCTTCGTAAACGGGAATGCGCGAATAGTTAGAATCTTCAATAAGTTTTTTGAGTTGAGCAAAACTCTGCTTTTTTTCCACCGCCACAATATCCAATCGCGGAGTCATTATCTCCTTAGCCTCAATGTCGCCAAAGGTGAGAATGTTTTGCAGCATCTCTTTTTCGTCGCCGTTTTTGGTAGACGCGTCAATAGCATTGGATATTTCTTCATTGTTATCTGAAGGCTTTTTGTTTCCTGCCAACGAAATCATCGAAAACGGTGTCATAAAAAAGCAGACAACCGGAATAAAGAAACCCGACTTTTGAGCAAACTTAACTTTACGTTTATCGGACATTATTCTAAAAGGCAACTCGCTCACCATCACCACAATAAATACCACACCCATAATTAGGCAAAGCGTTGGGAAAAATGGAGCGGGCGAAAAATCCAAAAATGCAGTATATTCGCTAATCGGGTTTGAGGCATATTTTACAAAAGCCATTATCGACATTGCAAACACCAGCGACACAAACATTTCGGCTGCGGCAAGGGCACTCAGCACTTTTTTCTTTTTGGCAAGAAGACGACTTACTCTTCGTGCACTGCGAGTGTTGGTAGAATTGATTGTGTCAACGGCGTTTTTGCTCAATCCCGAAAATGCGCAACGGCAAGTGGCAAGCCAACCAATAAGGGCAAGCAACAAAACTGTCACCCCCGCAAGTATCACAGCCTCACGAGGCATTGGTCTGAAAATCACCGAATTTAATATATAATCTATTTCCAATTTTCTAACAATTAAAACAACTAAAATGGCAGACCGTCACCACCGGGAATATCAGCCGGAATATTCTCAATATCAACGCCCGGCAATCCGCTTCCCGGAGCGTCGTCGCCGTCGGCTTTATTTGCCTCAGGCTCTTTGTTTTTGGGCGCATCGTGATGAGCCAAAAGGTCGATACGGTCGGCTATTACCTCTGTAACCTTGCGACGGGCACCTTCACCTAATTCTATGTAGCGCGTTTTGAGACGTCCTTCCACATAAACGGTGTCGCCCTGACGAAGATACTGCTCGGCAAAACGGCTTAGATGACGCCACAGTACCACAGAGTGCCACTCGGTTTCGGTTACACGTTCGCCTTTGAGATTGGTCATTACCTCGGTGGTAGCCAACGAAAGTCGCGAAAACGACAAATCGGCACTCACATAGCGAGTGTCGGGGTTTTGTCCGAGGTTGCCCAAAAGTATCACCTTGTTAACTCCTGCCATAAATACTATTACAATTTTTTCAAAAGCAAATTTACAAAATAGTTTGGCAAAAAAAAATCTTATTTATAAATTGCCGCTGCAATAATAATTAAAAAAATGAAAAAACTACTCCTTATAATAATAGTACCGTTTTTGTCGGCGGCGGTGTTTGGACAGAGTCTCAAAGCCGGATTCGACAATCTTGAAAAACAGAAATATGCAGACGCAGCCAAGGTATTTTCCAAAGCCTTAGACAAGGGCAACGAAACACTCGCTGCCATGTACGGAATAGGATTGGTGTACAACGCTCCCGAATACAGCGGCTACAATGCCCTCAAAGCATTCAGAATGGTGCGCAATGCCAACGACCGTTACGCCAGAGCATCGGCAAATATAAAAAAAGTGTGCAACACCGTGTACGGATTCGACGACAAAACCATAAACGCCAAAATGCACCAGATAGCCGCTGAGCAATTAAAAAAAGTATCGGAAGCCAACGTGCAACAAGATTACGAATGGTTTATAGCCAACTTTGACGGTGCCGACATTGAAGTGGCTCAAGCCAAAAAACAACTCGGTGCTCTTCTGTGGCTACAGGTAGACAGTGCAGGAGTGTTTCGCGGATACAAAAAATTTGCCGACGACTATCCCGAATCGGAATTTGCCTCCACAGCGCTGCAAAAATACGAACAGATATGGCGAAATCTCTGCAACGAGTTTTACTCCGAAGGTGAAATAGTGCAGATGCGCCGTTTTGCAAAGCAGTATCCCGACTATCCGTTTTACACCGACAAAAACCGCGATGATTACAAGACTGCAGAATTGGCAGAAAAACTGCTGATGCATATGCGCTACAATCCTGAAGTTGAGGAATATTACAAAAAATATGTTGACCTTGCTGCTCCTCTCCCACTCGCCTACGTGGCTGTACAGCGTATGATGTCGCAATATTTGGATTTTGGACGTTGGAACGAGGCTGCTGAAATATTAAAAGAGTATCGTGACAAGTTTCCCGATCAAAAAGCAGGAATCGACAAAACCATAGCCATTTTGAACGAAAAATCTACCAAAACCGCCTCCAAATCGTTTTCAGATGTTATCAACAGCGAAGGCGACGAATATGCACCGGTGCTCACAGCCGACGGTCGCACACTCTATTTCTGCGGACACGGACGCAAAGACAACATCGGCGGCGAAGATATGTTTGTAAGCGAAAAACAGGTTGACGGCAAATGGGGCAAACCTCGCGAAATGAACGAATTTAACACTCTATTTGGCAACGAAGCTCCGCTTGCAGTAAGTCCCGACGGCAATATGTTGCTGATTTACAAAGATTCCGACATATATTTTTCAAAAAAACAATATCGAGGATGGTCGCCATTGCAAAAAATGGAAGCGCTCAACTCGCAAAATTCGTGGGATGCCGATGCTTCATTCACACCCGACGGCAATGCCATTTTCTTTATCTCAGACCGCGCCGACAATATTGGCAGACGTCATCAGCACGAAGAATCTTTTCACGGATCGCAATCTGGTAATACCGACATTTATGTTTGTGTAAAAGACTCCAAAGGTGAATGGGGCGCACCCGTCAATCTTGGACCCACTATCAACACTCCATTTGCCGAGCGCAGTCCGATGCTTGCTCCAGATATGAAAACACTCTACTTCAGCAGCGACGGTCACTACGGACTTGGACGTTTAGACGTGTTTATGTCGCGCCGGTTAAGCGACACATCGTGGACACAGTGGAGCGAACCAGTTAACATCGGCAAAGAAATCAACACATCCGACAACGACTACAACTATTCGCTTATGCCCGACGGCGTGTCGGTGTTTTTCACAAAATTTAGTAGCGACGGCAGCGACATCTGTGTTTCGCAACTTCCACCAAACAAACGTCCCGAGGCAGTGGCTTCTATTTTTGGAAAAGTAACCGACACTCAAGGCAAAATACTGCCGGCATCTATCAAATGGGAAGACCTTGAAACAGGCGCAATACTTGGAAATCTACTCTGCGACCAATCTACAGGACGATATTTCATCACACTTCCTGGCGGCAAAAACTACGGCTATTATGTAGAATTTGCCGGATATTACCCCGTGAGCGGAAATCTCAACACCGAAAAACTGCTAACCGGCAAGAATATCGAGCACAACATTATAATGCATTCCATCGACGACATTCTCACCGGCAAAGTGACAATTGTGCTTAGCAACATTTTCTTTAATGTAGACAAAGCCGACCTCAAACCTGAATCGTATCCCGAACTCAATCGTCTTGCCACATTCTTGAAATCAAACCCATCGGCTCGTCTCGAAATATCGGGACACACTGATAGTCAAGGCTCTGAGCAACACAACAAAACCCTTTCGGAACAACGGGCACAATCGGTTCGCAACTATTTAGTTCAGCACGGTTGCAATGCCGACAACATCAACGCAGCGGGCTACGGAGCATCCAAACCTGTAGCCGACAACACAAGCGAAAAAGGTAGAGCAGCAAATAGAAGAGTGGAATTTAGGATTTTGAAGTAAATTAAAAGATAAAATTGTTGGTTTCAAATATTTTTTCAACATTTGCAAAAAAAAAAATTGAAATGTCGTTTATCAAAAAATATATATCATCAATAATCACGGCGATTGTGTGTTTAATCGTCACTTTGGGATTTTTCTCGCCGATGTATGCCTATCACGAAGGTTTACAAATATTTATGTCAGATTGGGAATTCTTTTCCGACACATGTTTCCGACCGGGTGGATTGAGCGACTATATCGGTTGCTTTTTTGTTCAATTTTTTATGTATCCGCATTGGCTGGCTATTATAATTACAGCGTTGATTGTTGGTACTCAACTAATTACCAAAAGCATTCTCATCCAAAAACACAACACACTTTTTGCAGATGTGCTTAGTGTAATATGTGCAACAGTAATGTTGACAGCGGTTACTGAATTCAACGTTGTATTTGGCGGATGCGTATCGCTATTTTTGGCAGTGTTGGCTATCAAAGTCACTGATTTATCTAAAAATACAATTTTATTGTCGATACTTACACCTATAATATATTGGATAACCGGCGGTTTCGGCTGCATCATATATATAATAGGTGTGGCTTCGGTATTTGAATTAAAAAAATCAGGAATATTTGCTGCGTCAAATCTTGCCATATTATTGCTTGTTTGGCTTCTAACCAAAAGAATAATGGAAGACGATAGTTTGTTCGACACATTCTGCGGAACAGATTTCAACCGTTATCCCGGACAAAGTTGCACTATATGGTTCATAAGTATCTGGACAATAATTACTTGCTTTGCAGTATCCATTTTTGTAAAAAAATTAGAAAACAAAATTGTAAATATAGCACTATACTCCGTTGCAATTATCTGTATAACAATAAATTTGATAACAAAATACGATTCGGGAACTTTTCTTGTTTTTCAACTTGACAAAATGACAAGATACAAAAATTGGGGCGGAATCGTAAAACTAATGGAAAAACAAAAGTCAACATCAAAAATATCAAACTGTTACCTAAATATTGCCCTCAACGAACTTGGATTGCTAAACAACAAAATGTTTAACTTTATGCAAGTAGGCACTGAAGGTATTATGTCGCAAGAAGTTGATTCTCAAGATAAAAGTATTGTAAACAGTGAAATTTATTTTCGTCTCGGTCTTATGAATATAGCCGAACGACTTGCTATTGATGCCACAGAAAGCACACAATGCCACCAAAAGAGTGCACGTCAATACAAACGGTTAGCCGAAATAGCCATCATTCGCAAAAACAAACCTTTGGCTTACAGATATTTATACAAGCTGAAAAACACAATGTTTTATAGTGCTTGGGCAAACCGTGCATTAGAATACATCAACAATCCCGACAAAGTAGAGCCGTTATCTGATTGGAAGATAGAGCCTTTGGTATTTGAACAACAAGACGCTTTTTTTACTCCGAAATACAAATCAGATTTTATTCTTATCCTTTTGGGCAACAATCCGCACAATAATAAATTATTCAACTATTACGTGTGCACCCTTTTGTTAGAAAAAAATATCGAAAAGCTTTACAATTTTGTTTCACAATACCGTCCCGAAGGCGACCTTGGAATACATATTTATGAAGCCATACTTTTATATCTAAGTCTCAACAATCAAGAAGAGTTCAAAAAAGTAATGAACGAAAATACGCCACTCACCAACAAATTTCAAAATTTTTGCAATTTTATGGTAACTGGCGGCAACAAAGATGTTAAAAAAGCTGAAGAGCTCTACGGCAACACATATTGGTTTTATTATTCATTCTGCGAAAACTTAAACCCGCAAAGTGCAAATCAGACCAATATATACGCTTTTGTTCAGTAATAACCTTATCCATTTAGTCAATATGAACCACACCAATTACATACTAAAAAAACATTTTTACTTCATTATCTTAGGTTCAATGATAATGATGTGCGCAGCTTGCAAACCATCTGTGCAACAGCACATTAACATTGACCACGCCCCCACACTCTATCCCGATTACAACAGCGTAACAATACCTAGCAACATTGCTCCGCTAAACTTTTCTACCTCGGCTATGGATTCGCTACAATGGATTGAAGCTAAGGTAATTACAAAAGACAATCAAGAATACGTGTTTGAAGGGAAAAATTATGTTGCCTTCAATCCCGAAAAGTGGAGAGAAATTCTTGAGCAGAATAAAGGCGGAGAGCTCAACATTCAAGTAACCGAAATCAAAAACAACACGGCTTACACATACAAGCCATTCAAAATATTTATAGCCAAAGAAGAAATCGACCCTTACCTCTGTTACCGCCTCATTACCCCCGGCTACAGAATTTACAGCTGTATGGGCATCTACTGCCGCAATCTCACCAATTTTGAACAAAATACAGTGGTAGACAACCGACTACTGAACGCCAACTGCGTAAACTGCCACTCGTTTTGCAAAGGGAATACAGATTTGGCGCAGTTTCACGTAAGAGGCGATCTTGGATCCACTATTATTAAAAATGGCGATGAACTTACTGTATGCAAGGCTGTTACCGAAAAATTCAAACTCAACTGTGTGTATCCATATTGGCATCCATCGGGCGATTACATTGCATATTCGCAAAACAACACTGTGCAGACATTTCACTGCGGCGACCCTAACCGTGTAGAAGTGTTTGATATGAAATCGCGTGTGGTTGTTTACGACAGAAAAAACAACCGCCTGATAACCTCGCCCGAACTCAATGATGAAAGCACATTCACCACCGAACCGGCGTTTTCGCCCGACGGCAAAACTCTCTACTACACTACAGCCGAAGCTTTGAATATGGACATTGAAACCAAAGATGCACGCTACAATATATGCAGAATAGGATTCAACCCGGAAACTGCATCGTTTGACGGCAAAGTAGACACCATTATAAATACAGTTAGAGACTCTATGACAACAGCCTTCCCTCGTCCATCATACGATGGTAAGTACCTGTTGTACACCAAGTTTAACTACGGACAGTTTGCTATTTGGCACAAAGAAGCTGATTTATGGATGTTGGATTTAGAAAAAGATACAACATTTCCGTTGCAAAAAGCTAATAGTCAGGATGTTGAAAGTTACCACTCATGGTCGCAAAATTCGCGTTGGATAGTGTTTGAATCTCGTCGCGACGACGGTTTTTTCACACGTGCATACATAGCCTACATCAATGATGACGGCACTGCCGAAAAAGCATTTCTGTTGCCACAAGAAAGCCCTGAAGACAACCGAAAATTGATGTATAGTTTTAATGTGCCTGAATTTGCCACCAAAGAATTTGTAATAGACAAAGGTGTACTTGAGGGCAAAATCAAAAGCGGCGAAAAACTGCAGTTTGGGTATTAAAACATATCTACACCTTCCTATGTCAATTTGTCATACGGCTCAATATCTGCCATTTTATGCCGTTTTGACACAAAAAACTGCCTATATGTCCGTTTTTTGGGGTATGGCACGGGTTTTGGATAATGCTTAATCGAACAACAGAGCAGTCCGGCAATGTTTACCGAACCCTACTCCGCAAATAAATTAAATGTATAACAATTTAAATTATAGGAGATTTTAATCATGGGAAAAATCGGAAAAGTGCTCAAACCCAAACAGCACACAGAAAAACATCACAAACACATAGCCGCTTACGAACAAAGAGAAATGGCCACCGCAATGCCAACCGAAGAAAAACACAAAAAATAGCAGATTAGCATTACATAGACATTTAAAAAAAATAGAGACGCACCGATGGTACGTCTCTATTATTTTATACTATTTAGAAATTTTAATCTTCTTCGGGAAGAATCACACAATTATTATAACACTCAGCTGCCTTGAATTTATCTACGAGGTTGCTGGGTACATAAATTGTAGTGCCTGATGGAAGAGGTGTATTATCATTTACAAAATTTCCTGACAATTCGCAGAATATTGGCAAATGGATTTCTTCTGGCATTTTTAACCATTGCACTCCTACAAATGCTCTCGGATGGATTTTTTCTATTTTGCTACCCTTTTCAAAAGTTACCTTGCGCAAACTATTAGTACCACAAAAAACAAGGCTGTCTAATTCTGTAACACTGGCAGGTATTTCAACCTCATCTAAATATAATGAAACAAACTGATAGGGTATAAGTTTTTTAACACTACTGTTTTTTTCAAATGATACACCCTTAATGTCTGTAATAGAAGGTCCCACCCATCCTATTTTTAAAGGAATTTCAGACCAGGTATTAGGTATCACTATGATATTGTTTTCTATCGGAAGTTTAGTAACAATTGCTCTTCCATTGTTTAACATAACTGAAAAATTCAATTCGGCAAAATCTGTTGCATATATTCCATTATCACACCACAAAAACGCTTCATTACCTAACGACTTAACAGAAGAAGGAATTTCAAAATCATCTCCCATATTCACTTGACAAAAAGCGTAATCTCCTATATTTTCTACACCTTCGGGAACAGATGGTTTTTTCCAATTACTGCACCTTAAAAACGCGTCAACCCCAATTGTCTTAACTCCATTTGGAATAATCATATTCTCTATATTTTTACAAAGCATAAATGCACTATCAGCTATTTGTGTCAATTTTATTCCATCGGCAAATATAACGCTTACGAGTATAGAATCGTTATTATATTTTACATATTCTTCTCCATAAATAGATTGCCAATCTTTATAAAACGCCTTCTCTGGTATTTCGGTAACATGAGCAAGAATTAAAACAGATTCGGGGCAGAAGGTCTTGACATCTTCAAATGATGTAAACTTGTTGCCGGTAAAAAGAGCGATTTTTGTTCCAACAAACGCTGTGGGGTCGATTTCAACAGTTTCAATATCGGCTTTTGGCACAAATACACTATCCAACGCGGTACAGTTTTCAAAAGCAGATGCTCCAATTTTAATAGTTGTGCCGCTTTTGGTAAGTGTTGGCTTTATGGTAACAGATTTAAGCGTGGTACAACCTTTAAAAGCATTGTCGGATATTTCGGCAACTTTTGAGGGGAGAGTAACTGAGGTTAGGTTCTTTGTTTCTTTAAACGCTCCGGCAGGAACGCTCACAATTTCAGTTTTTGAAAGGTCAAGGTCTACTTTTACGGTAGAGTTCTGTTGCAAAGCTTGAGCAATAGCGCTTACGTCTTGAGCAGTGGTGTTGGCATCCATAGTTAACTGCACAGGTTTGCCATCTGTGGCAGCATTTGCCAATGTCTTAATAGAAGAAGAAATTTCTTCTACCTTGGTTTCGTTAGTTACTGGAGTTTCAGGAGTATCGTTGTTAACAGGTTTAACAGGATCTTCCGGTTTATCGTCATCTTTGTTGCAAGAATAGAATGTGGTGGCAGAGATTGCCATTGCCGCCAGCAACAAGGCGGTTTTGAAATTAAAAGTCTTGATCATAATGAGTTTAATTTTATATGTGTGTTTATAATGTTCCTAAAACAAATTTCCTTTTGTTATTCAAAAGTTGTAAATTTGCAAGATTTTCTACAAAGATAAGATAAACATTTATAAAAATCAAGTATTAACAAGAATTATTATACTTTTTCTACAATAAAAAAGAAGCGCCAAATAGTAAGTTTTTTGGTACCTAATTAGCACTTTGTATTTGAAATAATTATATCTTTGCCCTAACTTAATTCGCAAATTTTGCGAATTATTAACCGCATAAAAGTTATGTATATTTATCAATCAGACAATTGGACTAAGTTTATTTGGGATAAGGATTTGATTTCAAATAAACTATTAACGGTGAACAAAAAAGCCGGATATTTGTCGGGAAGGCTAAGTGCGCTCGGTTTTGATTCGTGTCTTAAAGCAATGACCGATACCATAACTAACGATGTAATAGATTCTTACCAAATTGAAGGCGTAAATCTTGATTCGGATATGGTGCGTTCGTCGGTGGCTCGCAAATTGGGAGTTGAACTGCCTAAGCACAAAGAGCCTACACATTATATCGATGGCATTGTGGAAATGATGTTAGATGCAACAGCCAATTATTCTAAACCATTGACAGAGAAAAGGTTGTTTATTTGGCATTGTGCATTGTTTCCGAGCAACAAAAGCGGCATTAATGAAATCAATGTGAGTAAATATCGTGTTACAGGCATGAAAGTGGTTTCAGGCTCGTGGGGTCGTGAAAAAGTTCATTATCAAGCACCCGAAGCCGAGCATATTCCTGAAATGATGTCGCAGTTTATTCAATGGTACAATTCTGATACTAAAAATGTTACATATTTAAAATCGGCAATTGCACATTTGTATTTTATAAGTATTCACCCTTTTGACGACGGCAACGGACGCATGGCAAGAGCCATAAGCGATATGGCACTATCTCAGGCTGACAATTCTAAAATGCGTTTTTTTAGTATGTCGAATCAGATCAACACCGAAAAAAAACATTACTACGACATTTTGGAGCGTACACAAAAGGGCAACGGCGATATTACAGAATGGCTAATGTGGTATCTTTCGTGCATGGAACGGGCAATTGATAAATCTAACGATAATCTTTCTATGGTAGTGGCTAAGTCGATTTTTTGGCAAAAACATAGTCAGGTAGTAATGTCTGAACGTCAAAAAGATATGCTAAATATTTGGTTAGATGGTTACGATGGCAAACTAACTGCAAAAAACTGGGCAAAGCTTTCCAAAAAATCGCTCGACACAGCATTGAGAGATATTGATGATTTGATTAATAAACAAATCTTAATACCGAAAGATGGTGCTAAACGAAATGTGGAATACGAGATTAATATGTCAAAATAATTAAAAAAAAGACGCGCTGTGAGGCGCGTCTTTTTTATACTAAATTTATTCCTTACCCTATCCTCCGAAGTTGTCGAAGTGAATCATATTCTGTTCTACTCCGAGGCTGTCGAGAAGGTCGATAACTGTCTTGGCCATCATAGGCGGTCCGCAGAGGTAGTACTCGATGTCTTCTGGTGCTTCGTGCGCTTTGAGGTAGGTGTCGCCCATAACAGGAGCGATGAATCCTGCG
>JAEEGL010273704.1_pt1 | contig 27599 bp, 22 predicted proteins | sample 9134231 | NCBI WGS metagenome assembly JAEEGL01 (sample SAMN16246548, study PRJNA631951) | gut metagenome | biome: gut microbiome; feature: rumen; material: fiber-attached | host: Bos | place: Iran: Karaj | collected 2018-10
CCTCGTAAATAGTGGGCATAGCCTCTTCCATGGAAGGATACTTGCTTACGCGCTCCTCCTCGGAAATGCCAGCACGCTGAGCCCAACGCTGTGAACCCAGTTTGGTAATCTGCTGCGGAGTGCGGATACCAGCAACCACGTCCTCGCCCTGTGCATTGACCAGATACTCACCATTGAAAACGTTCTCACCATTTGCAGCGTCACGGCTGAAGCAAACACCCGTAGCAGAGGTATCACCCATGTTACCGAACACCATGGCCATAACGCTTACAGCTGTACCCCACTCGTCGGGAATACCTTCCATCTTGCGATAGAGGATTGCACGCTCATTCATCCAGCTGCGGAACACAGCACAGATAGCGCCCCAAAGCTGCTCGATAGGATCGTTGGGGAAGTCTTTTCCGGTACGCTCCTTGATGGCCTCCTTGAAGAGTGCCACGAGACGTTTGAGCTCTTCAACAGAGAGGTCCTTATCGAGTTTCACACCACGCTCGGCCTTCACTTTCTCGATGATTTCCTCGAACGGGTCGATGTCTTCCTTGTTGACAGGCTTCATCTCAAGCACCACGTCACCGTACATCTGCACGAAGCGGCGATAGGAGTCGTAAACAAAGTGAGGATTGTTGGTTTTCTTCACCATACCCTCAGCCACCTCATCGTTCAGACCCAGGTTGAGGATGGTGTCCATCATACCTGGCATGGAAGCGCGGGCACCAGAGCGTACGCTGACGAGCAGCGGGTTTTCCTTGTCGCCGAACTTGGAGTTCATGAGCACCTCAATGTGCTTCACGGCAGCGGTCACGTCGTCGTTGAGCAACTCCATGATTTTCTGCTGTCCCACTTTGTAATATTCGTTGCAGCAGTCGGTCGTGATGGTGAATCCCGGGGGCACCGGCACTCCGATGAGGTTCATCTCGGCCAGGTTGGCACCTTTACCACCAAGTTCCTCACGCATTTTAGCATTACCTTCAGCTTTACCGTTGCCAAAGGTATAAACTCTTTTTTGACTCATAATAGAATGTAGATTTTCAAAGTACAAAATAATAATTAGTGCAAATTTAATGCAATTTCGTCAATTAGCAAAACTTTTAAAGAAATTTATACAAAATAAAGTTTTGCGCATTCAAGCAAATTCAGCAGTATCCCAACAAAGACAATCGGAACCATCCTTTTTGCCTATCGGCATGGATGGTTCCGATTCTATTGTGCTGTATCAATTTGCTCAAGTCAGCCTTTCAGACTTGGCTGTCAGAGGCCGGAGGATTCAATCGGCCCAGACATTTGAACTGCCTCTTGTCGTTTTGCCGTGAGACTCTGTTTCTTCATCATCGAAGAATCCTTCGTTACCAAGTATTGTACCGGGATTTTGTTCACCATGGCTATCCTGTGTATTGCCTGCCAGATACTCCTTGTCAAGCACTAGAATTTTGACATCGGGCATGATATATCTTTTCTGCATATCTGATTTCCTCCAATTATTATTCATTAACTACAACTTTCTGTTTATTATGGATATAAATACCCTTCTGAGGTTTCTGTACCTTGACTCCTTGCAGCGTGTACCACGCATCGCTATCAGAAGAAGTTTCTCTCACGTTAGTGATGCCGTCCTGCTCGCCGTCGAAGATATAACCGATACCGGAACTGCCGTCAATGAACATGCCATTGTCCTCACGGTCGAGGTCAGGCATCTCAGAAGTGTTCTCATCGTTATTGGTGAAGCGCTCCACAGGCAGCTGGGCATAAGCGCGGTTGCTGCGCAGCACACCTGGCATAAGGCGGCGCCAGATATAGACATCCTCACCATCCTTAATGGCTGTGGTAAGACCGAAGTTGCGGAACTGTTTCGGCAGTTCGTAAATATCCTCCTCAAAGTTCCAGGGCCATACGGGTGCGGCCATTTCCTCACCGGTTCCGAAGGAGCCCATGAGCATGTTGACGTTGGTGGAGTTATCGGGGTCTTCGGTCACGAAATCGTGTCCGGTGTTGGGATACTTCTTGAAGGTCACGTCATCGCCTTCATAGCCCGGGAGCACGAGGATACCGTCTTCCTCCGAGAGTTTGGGTGACCAGAGCACCACACCCGTTTCCTCGGGCACATAGCTGTAGGTCTCGCCGTCTTTGGTGGTGACGAGCTCTTTGAGCACAATCCATCCCCTTACGGTCTTGCCCTCGGCATTCTCCGCGAGCGATCTGTAGTCGAGTGCTCTGTAGGCATGCACCTCCTTGGGCAGGAGCACCGGTCCAGTACCAGCTGTGCGGCTGTAAGTTCTGAGGAACTCTCCTGCGGGCACCACGAACTCGTTTCCGGTGTTGAGGAACTCGAGCCATCCGTTGCCGGCATACTGCTCACCTCCCTCACCGTCGACCACGCCAGCCTCAGGAATCTGTCGCCAGTAGAGGAGCAGGTTCTCGTGTGTGATCACCTTGGTGAGTTTGTAGTTGCCCACGAAGAAGTCAGTGGCCGAGGTATAGGGTTCGCTGGCCAGTCCGTTGTAGTCGAACACGAGCTGTGCGCATTGCTCCACACTGTACTCAGAGCCGTCGGTCTGTCCTTCGGTCACGTCGTAGTCGAACGCACGGTTCATGCAGACACACTTGGTAACATCAGTACCCTCACAATAGGTCACCTTTACGGTTCTGATGTTCTTGGAGTTGTAGAAAGCTCCCGATCCCACAGAACCGTAAATGGTCTTGGGATGCGAGCAGAAATTCACGAAATTGAGAGATGTGCATTCTGCGAAAGAGAACGACTCGACTGAATGCAGTTTGTGGCAATAGGACATATTCGCATTGACCAGACCCGACTGATAGAAAGCATACTTATCGATTGACACAATGTTTGGCGGGAACTGGAAATCAGTGAGTTTGCAGTCGGCAAACGTCCATGCCTGTATAGCCTCAAGTCCCTTGCAAACTTTCATATTGACAACATCAAGTAGCTTGCAGTCGTAGAAAACATCATTCTGCATTTCCTTGAAAGTATCACCTTCCGGGAAGAGTACTTTCTTAAGACCGCCACATCTCTCAAATGCCTCATAGCAGATAGCTACGAGTGATGTACACATGGAGAGATTGACATTCTGTATTCCGCTGCAATACTGGAAACACTGTGGTGCGAGATACTTAAGCATTACAGGGAAACGCACATTTTTAATAGAAGTTCTGCTATGGAAAGCGCCCTGTCCAATCACCTCAATATAATCAGGGAAGGTGAGGCTCTCCAACTTGCTTCCGTTTCTGAAGAAGTCAGCAGGAATGGCCTTGAAGTTCTCGCTCTCCGGGAAAGTGAGTCCTTTGATTACACTCTGTGCATTGTTCAAGTTCAGGTCGCACTGAATGCTGAAAGTATAAGTATTTGTAGGATACACCGTTCCATCGAACGAAGTATAAGTACCCTCCGTGACGCTTAAACTGTAGCTTGAAGTGAACTTTGTGTTGCGCAAGTCAAGATTGATGCCTTCAGAGCGGGCGAGCGCAGAAGCCAGTTCGCAAACCTTGTCGCTAGTGCTTCCCACGAAGTCGCCTACCAAACAAAGAGTCGAGACATTTACATACATGCTGACAAGTTCGCTTTTCAGAGATCCGAAGTTGTTGTTGAAGTAGTTCTGGTCTTCAGAAGCCTCTTTCACATACTTAACGGTAAGAGAGTCCTTTTCTTCATCGTAAGTATACGAAAAGGCTGCCCATCCTTTTACCCCACACATCAAGCAGAGTAACAATAACGTAAAAAATTTTTTCATACCTAGTTATATTAAATTAAAATATACATTACCTAACTGATTTATCATCTTAGCTACAGACAAAGTTGTAGTAATTAAAGAGTCCCTTCAAGAGAATGATTCTCCTACTTTGCAACAATTCTGTAATAGGTGATTCACTATGTTGTAAGCCATCACATTTGTAACTATCAATTGCAACTATTGCTATTTCAGTCAACCAGCGTCTAGTTTTTACACTTTTTTCGATACAAAGGTACAATTTAAATCTCACATTTCACATTTTTTACGGTAAATTTTACCAAAAGTAAAAAAATAATACAATAAATGTCAAGTATTCAATTAAATGTGCTCCAATTTCCAAAAAAAGGAAAAAGAATGTTGAAAATTGAAAGTTTTTGTATACATTTGCATTTAGATTCAAATACTACTGAAAATGACACGCAAGAAACGACCGCTCCCCATCCTTGAGAACGTCACCATTACCGACTGTGCTGCAGAGGGAAAGTCTTTGGCGCGTGTTGACGACATGGTGGTATTTGTTCCTTTTGCCGTACCTGGCGATATAGTTGACCTTCAAATACGAAAGAAAAAGCATCACTACTGTGAGGCAGAAGTGATTCGTTTTGTCAAGAAAAGCACAAATCGAGCAGAACCCATGTGCACCCATTTTGGTGTATGCGGAGGTTGTAAATGGCAAAATCTTCCTTACGAGTCACAGTTGCAGATGAAACAACGACAAGTTTTCGACCAACTCACACGTATCGGCAAAGTTGAACTCCCCCCCTTCAACAATATTCTCGGTTCAGTTCATACACGATTCTACCGCAACAAACTTGAATTCGGCTGTTGCAACCGTCGCTGGCTCACCCGAGAAGAGGTGGAGAGCGGCAAGCCCATGGAGCAGCCGAACGCCATCGGTTTCCATATTACCGGTGCCTTCGACAAGATACTGCCAATAGAGAAATGCTGGCTGATGGACCCGCTCCACAACGAGATACGCAACGCCATCCGCGACTATGCCTACAGCACCGACATGACCTTCTTCGACCTTCGGGCGCAGTATGGTCTTCTCCGTGACATCATGATTCGCAACTCTGCCACTGGCGAATGGATGGTTTTGATACAGTTCCATTACGATGAGGAAGGAGACGAGGCCCGTGCCAAAGGACTTTTGCAGTATGTGGCGGACCGTTTTCCCCAAATCACATCACTGCTTTATGTAGACAACCAGAAATGCAATGACACTTTCGGTGACCTCGACCTTCAGACCTACAAAGGTACCGACCACATCTATGAAGTGATGGAAGGCCTTCGTTTCAAGGTTGGTGCCAAGAGTTTTTACCAGACGAATACCGAGCAAGCTTATGTGCTCTACAGTGTTGCACGCCAATTGGCCTGTCTTACTGGCCAAGAGTTGGTTTACGATCTCTACACCGGTACAGGGACAATAGCCAACTTCGTGGCACGCGAGGCCCGTCAGGTAATCGGTATCGAGTATGTGCCGGAAGCCATTGAAGACGCCCGTGTAAACAGTGCCCTCAACGGCATCGACAACACGCTGTTCTTTGCAGGTGACATGAAAGATGTCCTGAGTGACGAATTCATTGCCCGACACGGCCGTCCCGACGTCATCATCACCGATCCACCGCGTGCCGGCATGCACCCCGATGTGGTTGCCACCATTCTGCGCGCCGCCCCCCAAAGAATCGTATACGTGAGTTGCAACCCAGCCACCCAAGCCCGCGACCTATCGCTGCTTGACCCGGCATACCGTGTGGCTGCCGTCCAACCTGTTGACATGTTTCCACACACACCTCATGTGGAGAACGTGGTTCAGCTCATACGTCGTGAGTCACTTAAAGAATAATACATTATTTTATAACTTAATATTATTACACCTAAAAACCAAGAACCATGAAAAATCGATTTATTATTATCTGCCTATTGGCACTTGCCACTGTGAGTGCCCAAGCACAAAATGACAAGAAGTGGTATGACACTTTTAAATTCAGCGGCTACGGCATGCTGCAGTATCAAGGCGACGACAAGGAAGGAGCAGAAAACAATTCCTTCAACCTGCGTCTCGCCCGTTTCATTCTTGATGGCAAAATTGGTGACTTCGATTGGCGCGCCCAGATTCAGGGCACCAACGCTAAAGGACCGGCTGAGCCTACAGTTCAGCTTGTAGACCTATACACAGAGTGGGTAAAATATAAGGAGGCCCGTGTAAGAATCGGTCAGTTCAAGCGTGCTTTCACATTTGAAAACCCCACCCACCCTATCACACAAGGATGGTATTCCTATGCCGACGTAATCAACCGTTTGTCCGGGTTCGGCGACCGTGCCGGTGAGAAATCTTCAGGCGGCCGTGATATCGGTATCCAACTGCAAGGTGACCTCTTCCCCGCTGCTGACGGACACCGCTACCTGCACTATCAGGTAGGTGTTTACAACGGTGAGGGTGTGAACAGAAAAGACAAAGATGAGCGCAAGGACATCATTGGTGGTTTCTGGGTGATGCCCGTCAAGGGACTCCGCATCGGTGCTTTCGGTTGGAATGGTAGCCATGGCGGCATGGTAGATCCGATTACGAACGAGACAAAAAGTCTGCCTCTGAACCGTTACGCTATCTCCGCAGAGTGGGACAAGGACGAATACACCTTCCGTGCTGAGTACCTGCACAGCCAAGGTTGGGGTGCAACCGCCATAGGCAGCAATGTTATCGACTACTCAATCGGTGACAAGGCTGATGGTTGGTACGTATTCGGCATCGTGCCTGTAATCAAATCCAAACTGCATGCCAAGGCCCGTTACCAGTGCTACCGTCCATCGAAGGATGCCGACACACAGAAGACCATGTACGAGGTCGGTCTCAACTACTTCATCAGCAAGAATATCGAGATTACCTCTGAGTATGCCCGTGTGAACGACCGCTCATTGGCCCCCGGCAACCACGACTACAATTTCGTGGACATAGAACTTGACTTCCGCTTCTAATCATCAGCGCAATTATCCAGACTCAGGGGTTTCTGTCTTTAAGGCAGGAGCCCTTGATTCTTTATAGACGGATGGGATGAATGCGAAAGATTGTATGGAAGGGATAGATGTATTTATCGGTTTATTTGATGTGGTTCCTCTATTAACATATTTTATATAGGAAAAGCGAGAAATAAAGACAAATTATATTAAATTTGCAATCAATTGGAATAGATTGTCATTTTTAACATTTATATCATGAACATTCCTACAGTCTTTTGGTTGGTACCAGTGGCATCGCTATGCGCACTGGTCATGGCTTGGTACTTCTTCAAGCAGATGATGTCTGCAGATGAAGGAACGCCTCGAATGAAAGAGATAGCGCTCTACGTGCGTAAAGGCGCTATGGCTTACCTGAAACAACAGTACAAGGTAGTTTGTATTGTATTTGTTGTTCTCTGCGCACTTTTCGCCTTCATGGCTTATGGTCTCAATGTACAGAATCCATGGGTTCCCTTCGCCTTCCTCACTGGCGGTTTCTTCAGCGGACTGGCAGGTTTCTTCGGCATGAAGACTGCCACCTACGCCTCAGCTCGCACTGCCAATGCTGCCCGCAACAGTCTGGATGCCGGTTTGAAGATTGCCTTCCGCTCTGGTGCCGTTATGGGTTTGACCGTGGTAGGCTTAGGTCTGCTTGACATTGCCATTTGGTTCATCGTGTTGAACTACTTTGATGCAGACGGACTCATCTCCATCACTACAACGATGCTGACCTTCGGTATGGGAGCCTCCACCCAGGCCCTCTTTGCCCGTGTTGGTGGCGGTATATACACCAAGGCAGCCGACGTAGGTGCCGACATTGTGGGCAAGGTTGAAGCCGACATTCCAGAGGATGACCCCCGCAACCCTGCTACCATCGCTGACAATGTGGGTGACAACGTAGGTGACGTAGCCGGTATGGGTGCAGACCTTTATGAAAGCTACTGCGGCTCCGTGCTATCCACTGCCGCCCTTGGAGCCTCAGCCTTCGCAGCAAGTGCATCCGACGGCATGCAGCTCAAGGCTGTCATCGCCCCGATGATTATTGCCGCCGTGGGCGTATTCCTTTCCCTGTTGGGCATATTCCTTGTACGCACAAAGGAGGGAGCCACGATGAGAGATCTGCTTCGTTCCCTGTCAGTAGGCACCAATGTAAGCGCCATCCTCATAGCCTGTGCTTCATTCCTGATTCTCTACTTGCTGGGCATAGACAACTGGCTTGGTCTTTCCTTCTCCGTGATTTCAGGTTTGGCCGCCGGCGTCATCATCGGACAGGCCACCGAATACTACACCTCCCACTCGTACAAACCGACCCAGAAGATTTCTGAAGCCGGCCAGACGGGTGCTGCCACAGTTATTATCAAGGGTATCGGCACAGGTATGATATCCACATGTGTTCCCGTCATCACCATCGGTGTAGCCATTATGCTGAGTTATCTGTGCGCCAATGGCTTCGACCTCTCCATGTCGTCAGTAAGTCTTTCGCATGGTCTTTATGGTATTGGTATTGCTGCTGTAGGTATGCTTTCCACCCTTGGCATCACACTGGCCACCGATGCATACGGTCCCATTGCCGACAATGCGGGAGGAAATGCTGAAATGTGCAGTCTTGGCGAGGAAGTGCGTCATCGCACCGATGCCCTCGATGCTCTGGGCAACACGACAGCTGCTACAGGCAAGGGGTTTGCCATCGGATCTGCCGCCCTTACAGCCTTGGCACTGCTGGCCTCCTATATTGAGGAGATCAAGATTGCCATGGCACGTGCAGGCGAGACCCTGACCAATGTTGCCGGTGACGTGATTTCCGCCACAGACGCCACTATTCCTGACTTCATGAACTACTTCCAGGTGAACCTGATGAATCCAAAAGTGCTGGTGGGCGCATTCATCGGCGCTATGGCAGCTTTCCTGTTCTGCGGTATGACAATGGAAGCAGTAGGCCGTGCAGCCGAAAAGATGGTACAGGAAGTGCGCCGTCAGTTCCGTGAGATTGCCGGTATTCTTGAAGGCACCGGCACTCCCGACTATGGCCGTTGCGTTGAGATTTCCACCCGTGCCGCCCAGCATGAGATGATCGTTCCGTCGATTTTAGCCATTGTCATCCCCATCATCGTGGGTATGGTACTTGGTGTTGCTGGTGTTCTCGGTCTCTTGGTAGGCGGTCTTGCAGGCGGTTTCACCCTCGCTGTATTCATGGCGAATGCCGGCGGTGCTTGGGACAATGCCAAGAAAAACATTGAAGAAGGCAACTTCGGTGGCAAAGGTTCCTTCGCGCACAAAGCATGTATTGTGGGCGACACCGTGGGCGACCCATTTAAAGACACTTCCGGTCCGAGCTTGAACATCCTCATCAAGCTCATGTCGATGGTGAGCATTGTGATGGCCGGTCTCACTGTTGCGCTGATGTAATCTAAAAAGGACATTGTTAAAAAGAGCCAGAGACCTTCATCCTCTGGCTCTTTATTTCTTGAAAATGCTATACAATGAAATTGAAAGGATGAACGGGCGGTTTTTAACATTTATTAATATTATCAAATTCACTATTTATAAAGTTATTCTTACCTTTGCAAACAAAACGATTTAGCTATTAAACTACAGTTGAAAAACTACAAATAGAACGATATGGCTACAGACAAAGAAACGCAGACACAATCCACATCTGCATCTTCAAGCACCCATCACCACCATCATCACCACCATAGTTCGAGCAGTTCCAGTTCGAGCAGTTCTGAAAAAAAACGCAGAAAACACCGTGAAGACGATTCTGACCGTTTCAAGCGTCAGAGTCTCTCAGCTATCAAGAGAAAGAAATTCATTGAAAAATGGTTATTTATCATTCTTGAGGTATTAGCTGTTATTTGCGTGTTGGCACTTATATATGTATTCCTTAACACATAAGCACACTTTATCATAAAATACAGCGGGCCGGTTTTCTAACCGGCCCTCTTTCAATCCCCAGGCCATATAGCCAGATTGATGCCAATGAATGACTTGTTTTGCACTAATTATTTATTGATTCCCCCAGCAACCTGCTCATAACCATCAGCCATTATCAAAAACACAAAAAAACACTGAGATTTATCATCCCAATGTTTTTCTTGTAAACGATGTCAGAGAATGCATCTACATTATTTCTGTGTATCGTCCCAAATAGGAGATTCATTTCCAAGGGCGTTTTCCGGATCAACAGGATCTGTGCCTACCTCAATCGTAGCATCCGCTTCTACACTGGTATTACCAAACAAATAATCAACCGACACCTCTGGCAAAACCACTTCCGATTCTGGTTTAAAATAAGTATTTTTCATTTTCTTATATTTTAATTAAACATTATTTCACGACTACTTTTTTACCTTGATGGATATAAATGCCCTTTGCTATGGGATGGGGCACTGAAACACCCTGAATGGTGAACCATCTATTGTCAAAGGAGGGAGCTGCCTCCACATCTTCTATCAGATCAACTTCTTCCTCATCGAAAGCCATGTCGACAACATCTGAAGATGCGGGGACAGAAGTGGACGGCACCTGAAGATACCCTTTGTTAGCATCCAGATAGCCGCCATCAGGACTGACTCTGTAAAAAGCGACTCTGCCGTCAACATTTCCCAACACCATATTGGTATATTCCTTTCCATTTATGGTAACCACAGGATCAAGAAAAGTTCTTGTCAGCACCCCTCTCATCAAACTGGAAAACACAACATTACATGGTTCTATTGGTATATTGTACTCGCCTGGAGAAATGGCTTTCAATACCACTGCTTTTTTTGCAGGGATTTTCTTAATCCTTGCCATTGTGGCAATGCCATTTTTCATACCCACCACAGCATAAGCCTTCAAATTGTCACCAAAACTCTCAAACGAAAGCGGCTGGTCCACATAGAGGGTGGCATAATGGGTACTACCAATATTGACAGTACAAAAGTCCTGTGCCCATCCTTTCAAAACAGATGCACATACAAAGAACATAATCAGAATTAAAAATCTTCTCATAATTATATCAAATAGAATAACATGGCCTGTGTTCATAAAAGCTCTATCTGCTGCTGTGAAGGAAACACAAAACCATCTACCTTTTGCAAAGGTAGTATAAAAAAAACGATTGAACGAAGAAAAAGAAAGAAAAAAAACAATGTTGTGGAAAAAAGCGCACACAATCACAGCAAACCAAGAGAAGACACTTTTAGAAATTGTAAGAGATGAAAACAGTAGGGGGATACGACAATCCCCGACTCATCTGCGCCGGGGACTGTCATAACAAAAATGTGTGAGAATTAATTCACAAAGAATTATTCAGCCTTGGGTTCTTCTTTCTTTTTGGCAGGTGCCTTTCTCTTGGCAGGAGCCTTCTTGGGTTTCTCAGCAGTGGCATCAATCTTGGCTTTCAGTTTGTCTTCTTCAGCCTGCATTTTTTCCACTTTTGCTTTCAGACGGGTAATCTCCTTGTCTTTCATGGCAATCTCATCGCCCTGGTTCTTTATGGTGGTGAGCAGCGAGTTAAGTTCCTCGTTCTCAATTTCCTCAGGATAGAGACTGTTGACACGGGTAATGAAATCGCCCAGAATATTCATATAGTTGGTGAAAGCATCAAAAGGTGTGCTGTAAATACCACGGTCAAGACCCACATTGGAGGGTTTGGTGGTCATGAAGCGGAAGTTGTTCGAAGCCTGCAGGTAGTCCCAGTCTTGATTAATGCGGGGATCGTTGGCGATACGCACACGCTCTGCCACGCTGTAAAGTTTCTCGAAAGCCTCACGCTGCATAGGATTACCCAGCCAGCAGCTAACATCGCGCTCCTCGTCGACCCATGAAAGTGTGTCGGGCACATCGAGCGAGCCAACGCTCTTCATCTTCATGCAAATCTCAGTAGGCGTGGAGAAGGTGATTCCCTTTGCCTTGGCGCAAACCGGCAACGCCTTGATGAACTCAAGAATGTTGCTTGAGAGCGGCTGAGCAATACCCAATGCGGATAGTTCCATGAAGATATTGATAATCTGCTCCTCCTCGGGGAAGTTGGCGATACGGTCGATATAATTGTCGGCGAAGAGAGGATATCCCTCCCACTCACTGTTGTTGAAGCGCAGTGAGATGTCGTCACTCAAAGTGACATCGCGTAGCAATAGCTTGAGGTTGGGAGCGATGGCGCAGTTGTAAACATAGTGTGGCGATTTCCATCCCAATACGTGGCGTGCACCCTCTGTGAGCATACCTTTGAATCCCATGGCTGCAGCCTGGCCGCCGATGTCGTCGCTGTAGATAAGCGACGAGTTACGCAGCACCTGTGGCTCCTGTCCGAAGTACTCCTTGATTTTGATGGCCTGGCGGCGCACTTCAGCAGCAAACGACTCCTCGTCTTTGAGGGCGGCAAGTCCGTGTGAATACGGCTCGGCGAGGAACTCCACGCATCCAGTATTATTGAGTTCCTGCAGTTTTTCGAGCACCTGTGGGGCATGCATCTCAAGCTGCTCAATACCCACGCCTGAGAGTGAGAAGGCCACTTTGAAATACTTGCCGTGTTCCTTGGCCATTTCAAGGAGTGCGCCCAGTGCCGGCATGTATGAACGTTCGGCGATGTCGGAGATTAGGCGCTCATTCTCGTAGTCGTCATAGTAATAATGGTCGGTACCGATATCAAAAAAACGGTAACGCTTGAGATGTATAATCTGGTGTATCTCAAAATAAAGACATATCGTTTTCATTGTAGTAGAATATTTACTTGTTTATGGTTCGGATATACAAATCCTTTATCTTACGGCCCACTTTCTCCCAAGTGATTTGGTCGACCTCGCGCTTGCCCTCATCCTGAAGGTAGTGGAACAGGCTGTCGTTGTGGCAGATAGAGTAGATGGCATCAGCCAGGGCATGGATGTCCCAATAGTCCACCTTTATGCAATTGGTCAGGATCTCGGCACATCCGCTCTGCCATGAGATAATGGAGGGTGTGCCACACTGCATGGCCTCAAGGGGTGATATACCGAAAGGCTCGCTCACCGAAGGCATGACATAGACATCAGAATCTTTCAGACACTCATACACTTGTTTACCGCGCATGAAGCCCGGGAAGTGGAACCTGTCGGCAATTCCGCGTTCTGCTGCAAGCTGTATCATGGCATCCATCATATCTCCGGAGCCTGCCATGCAGAAACGCACGTTGCGTGTGCGATGGAGGACAAGGCTGGCAGCTTCTACAAAATATTCAGGTCCCTTCTGCATGGTGATACGCCCCAGGAAGGTGACCACCTTCTCCTTGTTGGTGTGATCGGGGCGCGGAATGTCCTGCAGTTCCTGGCGCAGAGGATACACAGCATTGTGCATGGTGAATACCTTGCGGGGATCCTGGAAGTAGTGATTGATGACCGTCTGGCGTGTGAGTTCTGACACACACATGATACAGTCGGCATTGTCCATACCGTCTTTCTCAATCGAATAGACCGTTGGGTTCACTTTGCCGCGCGAGCGGTCGAAGTCGGTAGCATGCACATGGATGCAAAGCGGTTTGCCACTCACATTCTTGGCATGGATGCCGGCGGGATAGGTAAGCCAGTCGTGGGCATGAATAATGTCGAATTCCTCGGTGCGTGCCACGACACCTGCAATGACAGAGTAATTGTTGATTTCCTCATGCAGGTTTTTGGGGTAACCACCGGCAAACTCCATGCAGCCAAGGTCGTTGACGTGCATATAGTTGAAGTCGGCATAAATATGATCGCGCAGTTTGTAGTAGTAGTCGGGATCCATAATGTTACCCACACGGTTGCGCACATAGTCGCGGTCTACATTTCTCCAAGCGATAGGCACTGCGCACATAGCGACAATCCGGCACGCGCTCTGGTCCTCATCGCCAAAAGGCCGAGGCAGACAAAGGGTGATATCCATATCTCCCTGGGCATGCAATCCCTCGGAGATACCATAATTGGCAGTGGCGAGTCCACCATACACATGAGGAGGATACTCCCATCCAAACATTAAAACTTTCATATCGTTTCTCCTCCGTTATTATTTATAAGTATATGATTCAAACAGATTGAGTGTGCGCAGAATCTCTGCCACATTCATGGCAAACGACGTGGCACCACGGCCGTGGAATGGCGGGTTGCCGTCGAACAGCTCGCTGATAGTGCCAAGACAGTGATAGTACATCTCATCCTCATAGCCCACAAGCTGACGCTCAACAAAGCTCAGACGAGTGCGTTTATAGAGTTTGAGGCATGCCTCCATATAGAAACCGCCAAGCCATGGCCATGCGGTGCCCTGATGGTAAGCATAATCGCGCTGTGTCTGCGGTCCCACGTACATGGGATTGTAGCCGCCGCTCTTCGGTGAAAGCGAGCGCAACCCCTTCGGGGTGAGCAATTCACGGGTACAGATATCGAGTACACCCTTTTTCTGCTGTTGTGAAAGTGGCGAATAGTCAAAAGCCACAGCGAAAATCATGTTGGGGCGTACGCTCCAATCGATCATATTTCCGTCGACATAGTCATAGAGATATCCATACTCATTAAGGAAGGTGTCGACAAACGACACTTTGCAACGCTCAGCCATTTCCTCAAGACGTGCGGCACGCTCTTTGTCGCCGAACTCATTCTCAAGGCGGGCGCAATAACGCAGTGCATTGTACCACAATGCGTTGAACTCTACCACAAATCCGGTGCGGGGTACTACTGGACGACCGTTGGCTGTCGAGTTCATCCATGTCACCGCGCGGTCACGTCCATTGGTATGCACAAGTCCGTTGGCCTCAAGTGTAAGATTGGGATGGCCGTTACCGGCCACATAGTCGACGATGTCGTTCACCAGGCGGCCGTACATCTGATAAGCTTTCGGCAGGGTACACTCTTTACCATATTGCTGTATGGCCCATACTGCCCAAAGGGGCACATCAGGTTGCTCAATCTCATAAATCTTAGTGGAGTTGGGTTTACCCTCCATAAATTCTCGCAGGGCACGCTCAGCAGTCTTCATCACCAGTTCAAAGTAGTCCTGCTCCTCAATAGCGAGAGTAAGACCTGGGAGTGAGATGAATGTGTCACGGGCACGGCATTTGAACCAAGGATAGCCAGCCAACAGGTAACGGTCGTCGTTGGGTTGACGGTTGTGGAACTGATGTGCGGCATTGACAAGGCAATGGAAGAAATTGTCACGGGGAGCACGCTCCTCAATTTCAGTCTCGATGAGTTTCTTAAGCGAACTCGACTTGATTTGGGATGTAGAGCCTGAGAAAACGATGCTCTCACCCTTCTTGATACTCATCTCGAAATAGCCGGGCACATAGAGATCCTCATTGGAGGCATAACCTCTCTCCTGCTCTTTGGGGTATTCCACCCCACGGTACCAATCGGGCTGGAACACAAAAGTATTTTTCTTACTGAACTGCATGTAAAGGTCGGGATAGCCGGCATACATGCATGTCTTAATACCATTGTCCACCTCGGTATACTCACGACTGGCAGTGTGGTTCTCGTGGGTGAACTGCCTTACACTACGGAAGGCAAGGAAGGGGCGGAAACGAAGTTTCGTAGCTGAGTGGGCGTCGACGAGGGTGTAGCGGATGAGGATGCGGTCCTCATAATGCTGGAACACCACTTCTTTCTTCAGCACCACACCTCCCACACGATAAGTCGTTGTGGGCACTTTGTCGCAGTCGAACTCACGGATGTACTTATGACCTTTAGGGCTGTAATTGTTGCCCTGATATTTGTGGAGGCCGAGATTGAACTCCGCCCCGTGCTGCACCACTGTCACATCAAGTGACGATAGGAGCACATGATTCTCATCGTCCATTTCTGGAATGGGAACCACCAGCAAGCCATGATACTTCCGCGTGTTGCAGTCGACAATCGTAGAACAGGAATAGGCGCCTGAGCGGTTGGTTCTCAACAACTCACGCGGCAGCGATTCCTGCAGGTTTGTCATCAGCGCTTTTTCTAATCGAAGATAGCTCATAGTTCTTTTATTAAGGTTGATAAAATATTATTTCATAGTTAGTAATTTCATACTTTCCGCTTTGCATGCGGTTATAATTTTGGTCAAAGTTAATAAATTTTGCATTGAGAACAAAATATTCCCTCGAATTTTTCTACATCAACAATGATTTTGATGTTTGAAAGCTATTTTTCAGTACAAAAGTTTCCGGTTTATGTGAAAAAAGCGTAAATTTGCGCCATGCGTCCACATTTTGGATTTCATTTGTCTATTATGTAGAGATTTGTCAAATGACATTAGAGAACACTGAGACAACCCACCAGCTACAGGGCATGGAGAAAGGCATACGCACTCTATGGCCCACACTCACCGACGACCAGGAAGCATACCTTATCTCAAACATGGTTGTCAAACAATTTAACAAACAAGATGTGATTTACCATGCCCAAAGCATTCCCCACTTTTTGTTGATAGTGCTGAAGGGCAAGGTGAAAGTATATAAGGATGGTGTGGGAGGCCGCAACCAAATAATACGTGTTGTGAAGCCGGTGGAAGTATTCGGTGCGCGTGCATATTTTGCCGATGAGCCTCACAGCAGCACTGCTACCGCTTTAGAGCCCTCGGTGGTAGCCTTCATACCGACCGATGCCATCATGAAAGTCATAAGGGAAAATGCCGATGTAAGCATATCATTCATCCGGCATCTTGCCATCCACCTCGGGCTTTCCGACGACCGCACCGTGAGTCTCACCCAAAAACATATCAGGGGCAGACTGGCTGAGACTCTTCTCTATCTGAAGAACCAATACGGCATGGAGAACGACGGACAAACATTGAACATCTATTTGAGCCGTGAAGATTTGGGCAGTCTGTCGAACATGACCACGAGCAATGCCATCCGCACCCTTTCCAACTTTGCCGAAGAAGGTGCAGTAGCTATAGTAGGTAAAAAAATTAAAATTCTTGAGGAAAGACAGCTTCAGGCTATCTCACAGGAAAAACTGCTGCTCAAATAAGGAAGTTGACCACCTCTTGTTCCACCTGCACTTTGAAAGGCCCCACAGGGGTATTCATTAAGCGGCCGTCGATGCCTATGAGGGCACGCTCGGCCTTTTCTATTGTCACCTCTTTGGTGCGGTATGGATGGACACTGCCATGGTTGAGTATCTTTCCGCTATAGAGAAGGTAGAATCCCTCCATGAGCTGGGTAACCTGGGGATGATAGACCACCGAAACATCGAGGAGTCCGTTATAGGGCACGGCATTGGGTGTGAATCCGTATCCTCGTGCGTTGCCAATACACACTGTCATCACTTTACGGTCTATCACATCACTCTCTATGTACAGCCGCATTTTGTACTCGAGCCGCTGGAAAATCATGAGGAGAGAAGAAGGGATAAAAGAAAGAGCCCTTAAACCCAACCCACCCTTGGCACGGCGGCGCAGGTTCATGACAGAAGCCACCAAACCGATGCAGACACAATTGAGAAAATAGCGGCGGCAACGCTCACCATGCTGACTTGTATAGCGGATGCAACCGATATCAACCTTGCGAATCCTATGGCGGACAAGCCTGTCGATGGTATCGGCGATATCTGTTTCGCGATAGTCCCAGAAACGGGCGAAATCATTCATGGTGCCGTTTGGTATCACTCCTAAGACTATCTGGTCTCTCACATCCTTGTCAGTGTGCATCAAGCAGTTGACCGCCTCATTGAGGGCAGAGTCTCCACCTACAACAATGATAGTAGTATATCCATTGTTGATCATCATCTTGACCAAGCGCTCCACACTTTTGGAACTCTCGCTCTGCACATAATCGTAACAGACACCTTTCTCCTTTAGGCACTTTTCTATGCGCGTCCATTTCTTTTTGGGATTCAGCACTCCACTTTTGGGACAATAAATGATGCCCCATCTCTTGTTGTCTTCCGCCATTTGTTATTTTATTATCTTATTGTCATGTCAAGTTGCAGAACCTGCTCCACCTTCTGTTCCATAGGCTGAAGGGCATCAATCCAATGGATGACACACCCCCTGCGTTCCATGCCCCGAAACCATGTCATCTGCCTTTTGGCGAACTGATGGATGGCTATTTCAAGACGGCTGAACATCTGGTCATAAGTGGTTATGCCCAACACATACTCAGTGATATAGCGATACTCCAGTCCGTAATACATCAAATCCTCTGCCGGCACGCCACTATTGATGAGGTTTCTGATCTCATCGACCATCCCATGTTCAAGACGGTCTTTGAGACGACAAGTGATGCGTTTACGGCGTTCCTCCCTTGGGATATCCATCCCTACGACAAGCGTATCGATAGCAGGCGCCTCTCGTTCAGGCAAAGGATGCGCCAAATTGTGCTGTTCAATTTCGATAGCCCTTATTGCCCTCTGCTTGGAATCCACATCGGTGGTATTGTGCATGACACTCCCGTTTTGCATTTTCAATTTGCTCAACATATCAGTCAGTTGTTCCATCGAAAACGACTCCAGTTGGCGCCTCAAATCCTCATTCTGAGGAACGGGCGAGAGGTGGTATCCCTTGATGACAGCCTCGATATAGAGTCCTGTGCCTCCACAGAGGATAGGACGTCTGCCTCGAGACACGATATCGTTGTATGTCACCAGAAAATCATGCTGATACTCAAAGAGATTATATTTTGTACCCGGCTCGCAAATATCGATGATGTGATAGGGCACTTTATGTCCGTCGACTATATATTCGTCGAGGTCCTTTCCTGTTCCGATGTCCATACGGCGATAGACCTGCCTACTATCTGCACTGATAATCTCACCTCCTATGCGTGCAGCAAGTGCAGTGGCAAGCGATGTCTTGCCGCATGCCGTCGGTCCGAGTATGGTAATCATTCTCTGCATTGGAGGACAAACTTACTAATAATTTTGGAGATGAGCCAAAGAAAGTGTGTTTTTTTTCATAAAAAGGTCTTATCGAGTACTGGTATCATCTGTGAATCGGGGAAAGAGATAGTAGTAAGACGAAAAAAGCCGTCCGGAAATCCGAACGGCCTTTTTCTTGGATGAGAATTCTTATTTGAGCTCAGCGAGGTACTTGATGGTGCGGACCATCTGAGAAGTGTAGGAGTTCTCATTGTCGTACCAGGAAACGACCTGCACCTGATAGGTGTCGTCGTCAATCTTCGAAACCATAGTCTGTGTAGCATCGAAGAGAGAGCCAAACTTCATACCAATGATATCGGAAGACACGATGGGATCCTCGTTGTAACCGAACGACTCATTGGCAGCAGCCTTCATAGCAGCATTGATGCCCTCAACAGTAACATCCTTGCCCTTTACCACAGCGATGAGGATAGTGGTAGAACCGGTGGGAGTGGGAACGCGCTGAGCGGAACCGATCAGCTTGCCATTGAGCTCAGGAATAACGAGACCGATAGCCTTGGCAGCACCGGTAGAGTTGGGAACGATATTCTGAGCACCGGCACGGCTGCGGCGGAGGTCACCCTTGCGCTGAGGTCCGTCAAGAATCATCTGGTCGCCAGTGTAGGCGTGGATGGTAGACATGATACCCGAGCAGATAGGAGCGAACTTGTTCAGAGCGTCGGCCATGGGGGCGAGACAGTTGGTGGTGCAAGAAGCTGCGGAGATAACGGTATCTTCCGGAGTCAGTGTCTCATGATTCACATTGTAAACGATGGTGGGAAGGTCCTTACCGGCGGGAGCGGAGATAACGACTTTCTTTGCGCCAGCCTGGATATGAGCAGAAGCTTTCTCCTTAGAGGTATAGAAACCGGTGCACTCGAGAACGACGTCGACACCCAGTTCGCCCCAAGGGAGCTCAGCAGCATTGGGCTTTGCATAGATAGTGATTTCCTGACCGTCAACGATGATTGAGTTGTCAGTTGCCTCTACAGTGTGCTTTCCTTCACCATACTTGCCGGCGAAACCACCCTGACAGGTATCATATTTGAGCAGGTGGGCAAGCATTTTGGGGCTTGTCAAGTCGTTGATAGCGACCACTTCATAACCTTCAGCCTCGAACATCTGACGGAATGCGAGACGACCAATACGGCCAAAACCGTTAATAGCTACTTTTGTCATTTTGTTTTAAAATTATTTAAAGGGTTGAAAAATAATCCTATTATAATCAAAACTGCCTATCATTTTGCCTCAAAAACATCACAATTGCTGCCAAAACAATCAAATATTTTCCTAAGAGGCATTTTTTTCTCTTTTTCGTGCACAAAGTTACTATTTTTTTCTAATTTTGCATACGCAACAGTCTTAATAATTTCAAAAAAAAGCTATTGCGATACGATTGTGCGGGTTAAGTAGCCCAACCTTCGATTGATTGCAAAATGCAGTTTACAAAAACAGCACTTTATGCTCATTCAATAAGAGGATATAAAACGATTTTTAATATTATTCATTCACTAAAAACAATTATTATGGGATTTATTAAAGAGTTCAAAGAGTTTGCCATGAAAGGCAATGTGATGGACATGGCTGTCGGTGTGATCATCGGCGGTGCTTTTGGCAAGATTGTGACCTCTCTCGTTGACGACGTACTGATGCCATTCATCGGCATGTTGACAGGCGGTGTCGACCTTTCTGGTTTGGAGTACAAGATGATGATACCTTCTCCTGATGGAGGAGAGCCCTTAGCCGGTGCTGTGCTGAAATATGGAGCTTTCATCCAGAACGTCATCGACTTCCTGATCATCGCCTTCTGTATTTTCCTGATGGTTAAGGCCATGAACAAGTTGATGCCCAAGAAGGAGGAAGCACCCGCTCCTCCCGCTGGTCCTACACAGGAAGAACTGCTCGCTGAGATTCGCGACCTGCTGAAGAAGAAATAAAATAAACTATGTATAGAAAAACGGCTTGTTCTATGTTGAACAAGCCGTTTTCTATTTCATTCAATCGGCGAAGTATGCAGCCCATTCGACAAGGTCTTCCCTAACGTATCCAACCTTGCCTTTAATTTTGATTTTATACCAATTGCCTGATTTGCCAACGCAATCGAACGCATTATCCGGATAATCTTTAAGTCCATCAGCCTCGGTGATTTTAGCCACGACAGGAGTGTTGGTCGACGGTCCCTTACGGACATTGATATTACCTTTCACACCGTCTTTCCTCACGACAAAGCCCTTTCCTTTTTCAGGACTCCACACTTCTTTCTTATATCCCACTTTGGAAACTTCCACCTCCCAATCGAGAGGATTAGCGATATAAGTAGAATCGGTCTCTCTTTCGAAACGTCCAACGAGCATACCATCGTCAGACACTACAACAGTAAGCCTGTCGTGTTCCCATTGGGCACTGACGGTGATGCATGCGATCATAAACATCATGGATAAGAACAATCTCTTCATAAACTTAAATGATTAAGGTGTTAATAAAATCTATGGTAGGTTATCAGGTTCTATGTCAAGACTGCCAGCGTTTTCTGAGGGCTGGCCGTCAAGGAACACATCATCAAAGAAGAGGCCGGCATCCCCTACTCCATTTATCCAATCCATGTACGGCTGCAACGCTTCTGCCCACAGCGCATAGCCATCACGGTTGAGGTGCAGTCCATCGTTGCAGAGCGAGCTTAGCAACACATTGTCTTCACCATTGGTAAAGAGCGGAAAAAGATTGATAAAAGGCACTTTATGATCACGGCAGTGCTCCTCCAACAGCGCATTGACCACAGGAATGTCGTCGGTTCGTCCTTTCAGTGTTTTCCATCTGCCAAACGACTCATTAATGGGCAGCAGGCTCTGCATCACAAGACGGGTGTGAGGAGCCTGGGAGCAAATGGTATCGATAAGATGGATAATACGCCTTGCCACCTCCTCGGCTGAAAGGCCAAAACTCAAGTCGTTGGCACCACAAAGCAAAAAGACCCCTTTAGGTTGTCCTGGTAACACCTGACAGAGCCTTGCCTCAATGCCAAGGGCATGGTCGCCATTGATGCCCCGGTTTATCACATTGTCGGTGGCAAGAAGAAGATTCCAGTCTCCCCCTCCTTCGGTGTGGCTGTCACCCAGCATCACAATCATAGTGCTGTCTACGGGCAACTGGCGTTCAAACTGCATCGTGCGCTCAGCATAGTGCTTGCCCGACTTGAAAGTGACATGTGGCACCTTCTGAGCATGTAAACCAATGCAGGCGAAAAGCGAAGCAGAGCAAACAGCAAGAAAACGTCGTAAATGGATGGCCATGCTAATCTGTCTTTAGAATTGAAAATAGATAAAGGGCATAATCTCGCTGCTCTTAATCTGAATGATAATCCAAATGATGAAGACCAAGGCCACCGTCTGCGCCACCATTCCACCCTCAAGAAGGAAACTGACCACTTCCTCCAACCATTTCTTAGGCATAAAATGACCAATGTAGCCCAACATCATGACAAACACCACCCAGCCATAGCCGCTTAGAAACTGAGGCAGCAACTCAGGATGAAAATCGGTGAACAGGCGCTGCAACATAATCCAAGTGGTGCTGAAATCATTGTTACGGAAAATAAGAAAGGAAAAGCACACAAAATGGAACGTAAGCAGGATGGAACCCACCTTGCGCCACCCCTCAGGACGATAATGGCGGTCGCGGTGCAGCAAATCCATTCGCAGGAATCGGTGTACGCCAAGTGCTATGCCATGCAAACCGCCCCAAACCACATAGTTGAGAGCTGCACCATGCCACAATCCTGCCAACAACATGGTGACAATCAAGTTCACATACGTGCGTATCTTTCCATGACGATTTCCACCCAAAGCAAAGATGTAGAGATAGTCTCTTATCCATGAAGAGAAAGAGATGTGCCACCGATGCCAGAACTGCGAGATGCTGCTGCTCTTAAATGGTGCGTCAAAGTTTTTGTTGAACACGAATCCGAGCAACAGTGCGATACCGATGGCCATGTCGCTGTAGCCGCTGAAGTCGCAATAAATCTGCAAAGTATAACCATAGAGGCCCGCCAGAATCTCCAGGCCCGAATAAAGTGTGGGATCATCAAACACACGGTCGACAAAATTGATGGAAATGTAATCGCTCACCACACACTTCTTGAGGGCACCAATCAGGATAAAATAAACACCGTAGGCACGCATACGCGGACTGACCCTCGGCACCTCACGTATCTGCGGTACAAAGTCGCGAGCGCGTACAATGGGACCAGCTACGAGTTGTGGAAAAAACGACACGTAAAAAGCATAGTCGAGCAATGAATCGAGGGGTTTGAGCTGCCCACGGTACACATCAATGGTATAACTGAGACTTTGGAAAGTAAAGAAACTGATGCCAACAGGCAAGAAAATATCCCATGGCTGAAAATTGTGGCCAACCATCTGTGCCAACATGCCTACAAAGAAGTTGGTGTACTTGAAATAAGCCAACAATCCTAAATCGAAAAACAAGCTTAGAGCCAGATACCGCTTTCGTCGCCGATTATCATCAGGATGTTCCTTAAGGTCATTATATATACAGTCGGCCAAAAAGAAATCACTCACCGTGACAAGGGCAAGGAGAATGAAATAAAAACCGCTGCTCTTATAATAGAAATAATAGGAGAAAGCCGTAACAAAGATCAGACGCGCAGTGTGTTGGTAGCGCAGCAATGCATAGACCAGCGTAAGCAGCACAAAAAGGAACAAGAAGAGCGATGTACAGAAAATCATCGGCTCGTCAGGGCTGTAGACAAACTGTCTCAAAAACGCATCAATCATTCCTCACCTCCTTTCGCTGCCATCCGGCGCCTGTGGTTTTCAACGCCGGCAAGAATAGACTGATAGTACAAATCAGCAAGGCGCTTTCCGCCTTTAACATTAAGGTGGGTATAATCTTTATTGGCCTCACCTCTATCCACCAGTTTAGCCATGCTGCCATCACCTCCCATCGCCTCGTAGAGGTTGAAAAAACCGACATGAAGTTCTTGAGCCATACGGCGTTGCATGCCCACAAGCTGTTTCACCTGTGGTATGGTATGAAGCCCCGCCGCCGACCGCTGGTCGCGGTCGGGCACACTCACGATCAGGAATGAAGCCCCCGGGAAAGCCTCACGCATATGATTAACAGCCACTTTCATCTTCTCTATATAGTCGGCAGCCTCCTTATCGGTTGATTTAGCACCCACTGCATTGAGTCCAAAATGAACGATAACCAAGTCGTATGGACGATAACGGCCTATCTGCTGCATGGTGACAAGAGGCAAGTTGGCCAACGAATATCCAGGAATGCCACGCATGCTAAAATTGTCGAGGGCGATACCCTGTGTACCGTCAAGTGCCAGTCCTAACAGTTGAATGTCATGTGGTGATTCACCAAAACCACAAATCAGGCTGTTCATTTTGCCTGTTTGCACAAAGGTCTGAACAGCCTCTGACGGAAGAATTGTCTTAACGGTCATATTGGCTCTCGTAGGACCATACATCAGCGATGACGACACCTGGGAGCGGAGAAACAACAGCATACGCTGCCACTTTGATGCATGGGCATACTTGGATGTACCTTTAACTGTAAAAGCAGCATAACGCGAGAGCAAGTAATAACGCTGCGATGGTCCCTGTTGTGAAGTGACAAAACCTTTGTTCACCACTGCATGTTCGATGACATTGGAACTGGAGACATTTACACTGGCCCGAAAACTTCCAAAGTTAGGTCCTGGCTCCACCCATCCCGGACCACTGCCGCCATAACGGGTCTGCAACAATTCACGCAGGTCGGCAGTAAGGATATCTCCCTCGACAAATGAGTCACCGTAATAGGCTATATTCACAGTTCTGTCGGTGGGCAAGCTGTCAGCCAACAAACTGAAGAAATGGTCAAGTCCACCTTCCTGGCCTTTAGAAAAATCCTCGAAGAGGGTCACGCCATCAGGCTGGTACAGGTTTTGTTCTATCTGAAGTTTTTTTAGGACATCTTTTTTCTTCGGAATAGTATCTTCTTGAGGAGGATTCATCACCTCGCCCACCATATCAACCCGGCGGGTTTCTAATCCCAAAAAAGAAATCGGCGGTATAAGCTGCAAAAACAACAATACCACGAGAACCGTTCCAGCCAGGACAAAAACCTTCCACGAAGAATTGAGCATACAATATCTTTAGATCAGTTTGGATTGATATGTTCAGACGAACAAATTTATGCAAAAGTAATTAAAAATAAGTGAATAGAAAAATAAATCGCCCTTTTATTCAAGCTATATTAAATATTTTGCACTCCAATTATAGTTCACATCTTTACCATACGAAATGTGTCTATAAGGTATATGGATCTTTGAACAAGCTACCGATTAACTATAATAAGGCAAAAGTCATACAATTCTATCTACTGTGACAGTGACAACAATAATGTGGAGATTGGTTGTGTGGAACGGCAATACCTCAAGGGTCGATAAGATGGAAGTGCCGCAATTGCCCTTCCCCCAATGATGAAGGGCAATTGCTTGGACATCCTGGGCCTGAACAGGATGTGGCACATCGCTGATTTGCAGATTCTGAGGTTCGAAGTTGTCTTCGTACTTCTGCTGCAAAGATAGGGGGCTGAAAAAGGAAAAACAAATTTATGAGTACGATAAAAGTACGAAATAACAAACAGCCATGGTGCACATATTTTCGGCATCATGGCTGCATTATTTCTTTACTCGATTAGCGAGTGGAGATAGGTGTCGCAATCCGATGGTTTCATTCCGGAACCGGCAATATGCTGTATGATACGTTTACGAATAGATGTAATATTCTGCTTGCTTGTTGGGGCCAAGGCAGCCACTTCCACCAGTTTAAATCCTAAAATGATAAGCACACATACCTTATATTCGAGCAACGATGGTTTGTAATCGCTATACAGGCTCTCTCGGAAAGTGGGATACACCTCGTCAACCTTGCGGCGGAGAGCATCCCAATCATCATCGTTAAGACAACGGCCCTGCTCTAGCAGCCGGCATGCATGCTGGTAAGCTTCCGACTCGAATATCTGGCGTTCTTTATTGTTGCGTTTCAACTCACGCTCCTTGCGGTATTCCTGAAGCAACTGCAACTTGTTCTGTTCATCAGCTATATCTTTCCGCAACTGAGTGTTGTCGCCTTCCATCAAGGAGAGTTTTCGTTCAAGCAGCTTTATTTCCGTTTGATGGTGCTCTTCCATGAAGACAATCTGTTGCTCATTTGTCCGTATTTTCGACACAAAACGTGCGGAGCGTTTCTTATTGTCAGCATTTTTAATTCGAATAAACTCTATCAGCGAAGCCACAGCGGCAAATGCCGCCACTACCAACACGGTAAGCAGAAAGATAAAGTCCTTACCCAAACTGCCCTCACGACGAAGGCGCTCAATAGTGAGAGCCTCACGACGGGCATGCAACTTCCGGGAAGAAACCGATAATTGCAGTGCACTGTCAAGACATACGAAGGCTGTATCCATGTGCCCCGTCTCACGTTGCAGGTAGGCATTCTCACGCAACGAGGCTATCATTTTGGTGGTGTCGTCAGGTTCCTCTTCAAAAACCGGTGTCAGATGGGTTATACTGTCACCTTCTGCCGAAGGAGCCACATACCGGCCGCAGCCTCCGCCCAAAGTCATCAACAAGAGTGACAATGGGCAGAGAAACTGTCGAATCCGTAATCCTTTAATCATGTGAAGGCATTACTTGGTGTCATTTCACTGTCACCTTTCTACCTTCCACAATGTAGATTCCACGAGGGAGTCCGCGTAGTGAAGTAGTCTGCTGGCGTACAAGCGTACCCTGAATGGTGTAAACATTCACGGGATGGTCTACAAGTATGCTTTCAATACCTGTCTGAGGTGTGACAATGAGCGTACCGTTATGATAAGAGAACTCATAGTTCTGCGCCTCTCCGCCCGAGACCACAATCTCATATTCACCAGCAGGACTGGTCACAGTGGCAGTGGTGGTGGCAACAGGTTTCTCAATCAACACATCTTCGGTATCACCATTCACGAATCCCTCATAACGAACCACAAACAGAGGATTCTCCTCACCATACCCTCTGGTGTAATCATCGACTATAGCAGTCAGCGGGGCTTTCATCACTTCAAGGGTACCGTTAACATAGGTTACATTGAAATTCTCAACTGTTCCGGTGCTGATTACAATGTCATAAGTACCTACAGACGACTCTTTCGTAGCCTCACAAGTGATAGCCGGCTCACCAATCAGTTCACCGCCTTCAACTGTGTATTCAAATTCAGGATTCTCATCACCATAAAGACGGCTGTAACTGAGTACACGCACCAGAATTGCATCGGCCTCATAAATAATCAATTTGCCTAATTGGTAGACGATGTCATAGTTTTCTGCCTCAGCTCCTTCCACTACAACAGGATAGATTCCAGGAGCAGAAGCGGAGGTAGCTTCAGTATAAAGTACAGGCTGTTTACTCAGCACCTCTGCTGTATCTTCGTTCTTAAAGCCCTCGAATTCGGCAACGAACTCAGGAAGCGGGTCGCCCTGCTTCATCGTGTACTCACCACCCTTGATGATAAGCGGGGCCTTCTCAACGGTCAGCGTGCCCGGCACATAGGTCACGTTGAAGTTCTCAACAGTGCCTGCGCTGATGGTGATGGCGTACTCGCCCACAGGAGAGGTTGGAGTGGCATCGGTGCTGAGAGCAGGTTCACCCTTCAGCTCGCCTCCCTCCACTGTGTACCTTATCACAGGATTCTCATCGCCATAAGGACGAGCTATGTCGATAACACGCACCGTTATAGGATCGGCCTCAACGATGGTCAGCGTGCCGTCAACATAGGATATCTCGTAGTTTCCTGCCTCGGCACCGCTCACCTTGACAGGATAGGTGCCAAGGTCGGAACGGGATGTGGCCTCCGTGCTGAACTCAGGCTGCTTTGTCAGCACCTCTGCTGTCTCCCCGTTCTTGAAGCCCTCGAATATGGCAGCGAACTCGGGAACCGGGTCGCCCTGCTTCATCGTGTAATCACCTGCCTTGATGACAAG
>JAEEGL014207245.1_pt1 | contig 27599 bp, 23 predicted proteins | sample 9134231 | NCBI WGS metagenome assembly JAEEGL01 (sample SAMN16246548, study PRJNA631951) | gut metagenome | biome: gut microbiome; feature: rumen; material: fiber-attached | host: Bos | place: Iran: Karaj | collected 2018-10
CCGTGTTTGAACCGATGAAACAAGAGTTGGAAAAACGTGGTTTCCAAGTTGACGTGAAACACAATCTTCACAAGGACGAATGGGAATGGCAGTGGCATCGTATTTTGGAATACGACAAAGTAATTGTTTGCTTCGAAAACCATTATTTTGCCCCTATCGGCTCGCCATTGTTGAAAGACTACGAAGCATACTGCCTCTGGACAATGGTTAAATTACCGAAAGAAAAAGTTATCGGCGTTTCGTTCAGCAATCCGTACTATAATAAATATTACTTGAACAAGAATTCCCTACTCATCAACGCATACAGCAGCGATCCATTTATGCAGCGCGCTGTGGTAAAAGTCCTTATGGGCGAGATCGAGGCAACAGCCACTTCGCCAGTAAATTTGGATAATGAGTTGATGAAATAATGTAGGATTTCATGAATCAAAATCCCGAACAGATAGCACGCGATAAAATCGACAGTCTGCTTGAGCAAGCGGGTTGGAAGATTCAGCCGAAAAGCAAGATAGACTTCTCGGCAGGAATCGGTGTGGCTGTGCGTGAGTATCAGACTGATGCGGGACCTGCCGACTACGTGCTGTTTGTCAACCGAAAACCAGTGGGCATCATAGAGGCCAAACGCGAGGAGGAAGGTGTGAACCTGACAGTGGTTGCCGAGCAATCGATGCGCTACGCCAACGCAAAACTGAAATACCTGAACAACGAGCCGCTGAACTACGTGTATGAAACAACAGGCACGCTGACCCACTTCACCGACTACAGCGACCCCAAACCGCGCAGTCGCGCTGTCTTTGCGTTCCATAAACCCGAAACAATTGCCGAATGGATTCGCAACGGGCGGAGTTTGAGAAACCGCTTGCAGGATTTTCCCAAGTTGGACACCACGGGTTTGCGTCCAGCGCAGATAAAGGCTGTTGTGAATCTTGAGGAATCTTTCAAAAACAACCGTCCGCGCGCGTTGATTCAGATGGCTACAGGCGCAGGCAAAACCTTCACCGCCATAACCTTCATTTACCGTCTGCTGAAATTCGCCAAAGCAAAACGCATTCTGTTCCTTGTCGATACCCGCAATTTGGGCGAGCAGGCGGAACAGGAGTTTATGAATTTCCGCCCGAACGACGACAACCGCAAATTCACCGAACTGTACAATGTGCAGCGGCTCTCGTCGAGTTATATTGCCAACGACAGCCAGGTGTGCATATCGACCATACAGCGGTTGTATTCCATACTGAAAGGCGAGGAACTTGACGAGAACGCCGAGAACGACAACCCGAACGAATCGACGTGGTTGCAGCAAAAAACCAAAGAACAGCAGGCCGTTCCAGTGGAATATACCGAGAAAGTGCCTATCGAGCAGTTTGATTTTGTGGTGATTGACGAATGTCACCGCAGCATTTACAATCTTTGGAAACAGGTGCTCGACTATTTCGACGCGTTCCTTATCGGCTTGACCGCCACGCCCGACAAGCGCACCTTTGGTTTCTTCAACGAGAATGTGGTGAGCGAATACACCTACGAGCAGTCGGTGGTTGACGGTGTGAACGTGCCGTACGATGTCTATTCCATTGAAACGGAAATATCGAAAAACGGCGGACTCATAAAGGCGGGTTGGCATATCGACTATCGCGACAAGGCCACACGCAAAACCCGTTGGCAGCAGGTTGACGAGGACATTGAATATAAGAAGAACGATTTGGACAAGTCGGTGGTGAATCCGAGCCAGATACGCACCGTCATTCGCCAGTTCCGCAAGGCTCTGATGGAAGAGATTTTCCCGAACCGATACGACGAAAACGGGCAGTACGAGGTGCCCAAAACGCTCATTTTTGCCAAGACCGACAGCCACGCCGACGACATTATAAAGATTGTCCGCGAGGAGTTCGACGAAGGCAACGACTTTTGCAAGAAGGTAACCTACAAGATTGACGAGGACCCCAAGTCGGTGCTCAACCGCTTCCGAAACCAATACTACCCGCGTATTGCCGTAACCGTTGATATGATTGCCACGGGTACCGATGTGAAGCCGCTCGAGGTGCTTCTGTTTATGCGCGATGTGCGCAGCGCCAACTATTTTGAGCAGATGAAAGGGCGTGGCACACGCACCATAAGCGGCGATTCGTTGCAGTTGGTGAGCCGCACGGCGCAGTCAAAAACTCACTTTGTGATTGTTGACGCGGTGGGCGTTACCCAAACGCAGAAAACCGACAGCCGTCCGCTCGAGCGTAAGCCGACAGTGCCTTTGAAAGACCTGTTGGGCGCCGTTACAATGGGCGTTGCCGAAGAAGATTTGTTTACTTCGCTTGCTAACCGCCTGATTCGTCTCAACAAAGAAGTTACCGAAAAAGAGAAGGAACGGATAGAATTCCTGTCGAAAGGCAAGACGTTGGGGCAGATGAGCGCCGAACTGTTGGCGGCCTTCGACCCCGACAAAATCGACGATGAAGCACAAAAGGAGTTGGGCAAAATTCCGCCAACCGAAATCACACCAGCCATTGAGGAGAAAATACGCCAGGCCGCACGAAGCCGTTTGGCCGACATTGCCAGCAGCACCTTCAACGGCGAGTTGAACGAATACATTGTGACCGTGCGCAACCTGCACGACCAGAAGATTGACACCGTAAACCTTGACACTGTGCTGAAAAGCGAGTTCAACAGTTTCACACTCGAAAAGGCGAAAGAGACGGTGCACGATTTCACCGAATATTTGGAGCAGCACAAAGATGAGATAATGGCGCTGAGCATTTTCTACAACCAGCCCTACAACCGCCGCAATCTCACCTTGCAGATGGCACAGGAGTTGCTCGAAAAACTGAAGCAGGACAAGCCGATGTTAGCACCGATGTACGTTTGGGATGCCTATTGCGCTATTGAGAAGGTGAAAGCCAGCCGCCCCGTTACGGAACTCACGGCATTAGTTTCTTTGGTGCGCCACGCCTGCGGCATTGACCAAAGTCTTGAGGCGTTCAACAACACCATTGAGCGAAATTTTAATGCGTGGCTGTTCCGCCAGCACACAGGCAACCGCAACCGCTTCACGCCCGAGCAGATTGAATGGCTGCGAATGATAAAAGACCACATTGTGAGCAGTTACCACCTCGATATTGACGATTTGGACTACACGCCTTTCGACGCCCAAGGCGGACGTGGCAAGATGTATCAACTGTTTGGCAACGAGATGGAAAAGATAATTGAGGAATTGAATGAAGTGTTGGTAGCATAACTAATACGGTGGCTTCGACAGGCTCAGCCACCGAGGAGATCGGGCTGCCACTAGTAAGTTCGTTGAGCTTGGAAGAAACGAGGTCGTTGAGCGTGGAAGAAATGAGGTCGTTGAGCATGTCGAAACGACCGATGCAAATCCAGCCACCGAAGCGATGCCTGAGCTTGTCGAAGGCAAAGCGTTAAAAAGAATGATTATGAAAGGTTATATGTACATATTGCTCTGCAACGATGGCAGTTATTACACAGGAAGCACCAACGATTTGGAACGTCGTATGGCAGAGCATTTCTCAGGGCAAGGGGCCAACCACACGAAGAAGCACCCACCTGTGAAATTATTGTATTACGAAGTGTTCCAAAGAATTGATGATGCTTTTAATAGGGAAAAGCAAGTACAAGGTTGGAGCCGCAAAAAGAAAGAAGCATTGATAAATAGACAATATGATAAATTGCCAGAATTATCGAAATGCTACTCGCAGAAGGAAGCGGATGCGGGGGCTTCTGCAGGCTCAGCCACCGAGGAAACGGCCACGGCTACCACGACAGCGATGCCTGAACGAAACGAAGCGATGCCTGAACTTGTCGAAGGCAGAGCGGATAGTGGTCATTTCGACAAGCTCAATGACCATAGACTAAAGGCAGAACGCAAAAACCAAAAGAAATAATGTAATTTTGCATAATAAGGCAATTGAATATAAGAGGGTTTTATGATATGGGACTATACGAGGGTATAAAAGATGTTGCAAAAATCGTTCAGCAGGCCGATAATGTAGATTTATATCGTAAACTGATAGATTTAAGTGCGCAAGCGTTAGAAATGCAAAACACAATAAACAATTTAACGCAAGAAAACCTACAGTTAAAGCAGGTTAAATCTCTTGAAGATGACATTGAAAGAAGCGATAAACTATTTGTTACACGAAAAAGTGATACAAACCCTGACAAACTAATGTATTGCTCAAAATGTTGGGATGTGGAAAGGAAACTCGTGCAAATGAGAAAAAATAACGGAGAAGTACATTGTCCTAATTGTAAAGCGTATGATATATATGATAGGTCGCAACATAAAGGATATGGGGTTACGGTTATAAACACATTGAACAGGAAATATTAATGACTAACTACCCAACATACAAATTAGGCGATATATGCGAACTCTTAAATGGATTTGCTTTTAAGAGTTCTAATTATGTTCAAAGTGGTTTACGAGTCATAAGAATTACAAATGTCAAAAAAGGTTATGTAATAGATGAAGAGCCACAATTTTATCCGCTTGAAACACAAGAAGAACTGAAAAAATATATTCTAAAGAAAGGTGATTTATTGATTTCCTTAACGGGGAATGTTGGTCGTGTAGGAATTTTAAGTGAAGACCTTCTTCCCGCAGCATTAAATCAGCGAGTAGGATGCCTTCGTGTAAAGGACAAAAGCCTTGTTTCTTTGCAATACTTGTTTCATTTGTTGAATACAAATTCTTTTGAAAAAGATTGTATTAACTCTTCAAAAGGTATTGCACAGAAAAATATGAGCACGGAGTGGCTGAAAGAATATGAAATATCCCTTCCCCCCCTCGCCACCCAGCACGCCATAGTCTCCCGCATAGAAACCCTTTTCGCCGAACTCGACAAGGCCGTGCAGCACCTGCGCACCGCTCAGCAGCAACTCAAAACATACAGGCAGGCCGTGCTGAAAGCGGCATTTGAGGAATGTGATTCGTATGAAAAAATCACCAATTGTTTTGATGTGACAGGTGGACTTACAAAAAATTCACAACGGGAGAAATTCTCTATAAAAATGCCTTATTTACGAGTTGCAAATGTCTATTATAATCGTTTGGATTTATCTGAAATAAAGGAGATTGGGGTTCAAGAATCGGAGATAAAAGACAAACTTTTGAAAAAGGAGGATTTGCTGTTTGTTGAAGAAAATGGAAGCAAAGAGCAAATTGGTCGTGTGGCAGTTTGGGATGGAAGTATTGAAAATTGTTTACATCAAAATCATATCATCAAGGGCAGACCGTTAGGAACAATGCTTTCAAAGTTTGCTTTATACTATTTCATATCAGATTTTGGAAGAGAGCAAATTCTCAAAGTGGCTTCTTCTACTTCAGGACTTTATACATTAAGCACCGAGAAGGTTAGGAATCTAAAGGTTCCTTCTTGCTCGCTCACCGAGCAGCACCGCATAGTGCAGGAAATCGAATCGCGTCTGTCGCAGGCAACGGCAAGCGAAACCTACATTGAAAACGCACTGCAACAAGCCGAGGCACTCAGGCAAAGCATACTCAAGAAGGCGTTTAGCGGGGAGTTGGTGTGAGGAAGTTTTATTTGACTGAAAGGATATATACATAGCAAGAAATCATATAATGTGCTGATAATCAAACAAATGTTTATTTGACGGTTATTTGACTGAAAGAAAATTTGTAAAAAGAAGCGTACCTTTAATTAAGGAAATCCATATTTAATTTTGCGGGCATTAAAGTTAAATATGGATAGTTATAATTAACTTTGCACTACCTAAAGTTAAATATGGCATTCAACTATGGGTATGGTTTTATTTGACTGCAAAGAATATTTATTAACGAAAAATATTATAACTATCTGAAAAACAGCAATATATTTATTTGACGGTTATTTGACTGAAAGATATTGGAGCTATGAACGGAAACGAAATAAATGAGATAATAAGAACTTTGCTCAGTCTGCCAAAAGAATGCGAATGGGCTGAGTTTAAGTTGAACTATCACGGCGAAGAGGAACTAGGGAAAAATATCTCAGCCTTAAGTAATGGTGCTTGTCTGCAAGGGAAACCATTCGGTTATATTTTGTATGGCGTTGACGATACTACAATTTCCATTAAGGGTACAACCTTCCATCCAAAATCGCAAAAGGTAAAGCAAGACGAATTGGAAAATTGGCTATTGCAGCGACTTTCCCCACGTATCGATTTTGAATTTATAGAAGGTACATATAATGAATTGCCAATTGCGTTGGTTAAAATACCGGCAGCACAAGGGCAACCAACATCCTTTTTGCATAACGATTATGTAAAAGTTGGCAGCATAACACGCTCGTTGAAAGATATTCCTGAAAAAGAACGGAAAATATGGAATTCCAAGGTTAAAAATATGCCATTTGAACAACAAACCGCAATGGTGGTTGATGGTCCAGACGAGGTGGTTTCATTACTGTCAACCCAAACATATTTCGACCTGCTCAACATTCCATATCCAACGACACAAGCGGCAGTCATCGACAAATTCATTTCGGAAGGTTTTGTAAAGAAAGAGTATGGTCATTATTCAATAACCAAGTTGGGGGCAATTCTGTTTGCAAAAGACTTATCAAGGTTTGATAGCCTTTACCGTAAGGCTGTTCGAGTAGTCCAGTATAAAGGCAAAAACAAACTTGAAACGCTCAAAGACCAAGAAGGGGCTTATGGATACATAGTCGGATTTAAGGGTTTGATAAAGTATATAATGGATATTCTGCCAAGCAACGAGATTATAAATCAGGCTTTGCGTACAGAAAAGACAATGTATCCAGAATTGGCTATTCGAGAATTGGTGGCCAATGCTCTCATACATCAGGACTTTGACATATCTGGAACTGGACCTTTGATAGAAATATATTCTGATAGAATAGAAATTTCTAATCCAGGGTGCCCATTAATAACCCCAAATCGGTTTATCGACGAATATCAGAGCCGAAATGAGAAGTTGGCATCGGTAATGCGTCGTTTTGGAGTCTGTGAAGAAAAGGGCAGTGGCATGGACAAAGTTGTTTTTCAGATTGAATTCTACCAATTGCCTGCATACGACGTCCAAATCCAAGAAAAACATACAAAAGTTATCCTTTATTCTTATATGCCATTTGCAAAGATGAGCAAGGAGGACAGGATAAGAGCTTGTTATCAACATGCTTGTTTGTGTTATGTTACAAATGAGAAAATGACAAATACGTCGCTGAGAAAACGTTTTGAGATTTCTGAAGCAAATGCATCTATGGCATCACGGATTATAAAAGATACGACAATGGCTAATTTGATCAAAGAGGATAATCCGGACAATACATCTAAAAAGTTTATCCGATATATTCCTATATGGGCATGATTTTATTTGATTGGAAAGTATATATATTATGGTGAAAGTATGTAATGTTCTGATAATCAATGCTATTTTTATTTGACGGTTATTTGACTGAAAGAAATTTTTCGCCAGATAAAAGTTTATGTAATGGTTATGTAACTGAGAGATTTGGGAATTATTATAAATAATTGAAAATCAAATGCGTTTTATATAGTGTTTATGTAATTGAGAGTTTATGACAGAATCAGCAATCATATCAAAGATTTGGAATATGGCCAACGTCCTTCGCGACGATGGCGTGAGTTATGGCGACTATTTGGAGCAAATCACCTATCTGCTCTTCCTGAAAATGGCCGACGAGATGAATAAGCCGCCTTATAACAAGGGGCTGAAGTTTCCACACTTGAAGGATGCCGAAGGCAAGGAAATAGCCGATGGCGAAATGTGCGATTGGGAGACCCTGACCAGCAAGCGCGGCGCAGAGTTGGAGGCCTACTATGTGCAGATGCTTCGCAGCCTTGCCACCGAAAAAGGAATGTTGGGGCAGATTTACACCAAGAGCCAGAACAAGATTCAGGACCCAGCCAAACTGTTGCGCGTCATTGAGATGATCAACCGCGAGAATTGGTCGCTGATGGGTTCCGATGTGAAAGGTAAGATTTACGAAGGTCTTTTGGAGAAGAACGCCGAAGATACCAAAAGTGGTGCGGGACAATATTTTACGCCTCGTGCGCTGATTCGTGCAATGGTGGCGTGCGTGCGTCCCAAGCCCGAGAGAAAAATCATTGACCCTGCCTGCGGAACGGGCGGTTTCTTCCTTGCTTCGTATGATTACATTGCTTCGCAGCCGTTGAACAAAGACCAGAAGCAATTTCTGAAGAAAAAAACCTTCTTCGGCAACGAGATTGTTGCCAACACCCGCCGTTTGTGCCTGATGAACCTTTATCTGCACAATGTTGGCGAACTCGACAGCGAGGATTTCATTTCGCCCAACGATGCCCTTGTGTCCGACACAGGCAACCGCTATGACTATGTGCTCACCAATCCGCCTTTCGGCAAAAAAAGCAGCATAACCATTACCAACGAGGACGGCGAGGTGGAAAAAGAGGATTTGAGTTACAACCGCCAGGATTTTTGGGAGACCACTTCCAACAAACAGTTGAATTTCCTTCAGCATATCAAGACCTTGCTGAAAGTGACAGGTCAGGCGGCAGTCGTTCTGCCCGACAATGTTCTTTTCGAAGGCGGTGCGGGCGAAGAAATCCGTAAGCAATTGATGAAAACCACCGAACTGCACACCATTCTTCGCCTGCCGACAGGTATTTTCTACGCCAACGGCGTGAAGGCCAACGTGCTGTTCTTCGACAACCGTCCTGCGAGCAAGGAGGTACAAACCAAGGAGGTATGGTTCTATGACTATCGAACCAACATTCACCATACGTTGAAAAAGTCTCCGCTTACGTTCGAGGACTTGGCAGATTTTATCAAGTGCTACAATCCCGAGAATCGTAATCTGCGCACCGAAACGTGGAGCGAGGCGAATCCCGAAGGCCGTTGGCGCAAGTTCACCTACAACGAGATTATCGCCCGCGACAAAACTAATCTCGACATTTTTTGGATAAAGGACAAGAGCCTTACCGATCTCGACAATCTTCCCGAACCCGATGAGATTGCCGCCGAGATAATCGAGAACCTGGAGGAAAGTGTCGCAATTTTTAAGAAGGTTTTGAAATTGTCGAAAGAAAAGTAAGGAAGGAAGAATTCATTTTGTTGTTCTTCTTATTTTCAGTAATATTGCAAGAAGAAATAATAGAACGATGCAGACAATAGATTTAGCAAAAGCAGCAAAAAAAGCGTCAATTGAGCTTGCTGCACTTTCAACAGAAAAGAAAAACGTTGCTTTGGACGCGGTTGCCAAAGCACTTGTAGAACATAAAAACGAGATAATTGCGGCAAATCAGAAGGATTTGGAGAGAAGCGAAGGCGAAAATCTTGCCGCACCTTTGTTGAAACGTTTGAAATTCGACGAAGGGAAAATCAACGACGTTGTTGCCGGAATAAAAAGTCTTATCGGATTACCCGACCCTATAGGCGAAACGCTTGCTGCGACAGAACTTGACAAAGATTTGGAATTATATAAAGTGAGTTGCCCTATTGGTGTTATCGGCGTTATTTTTGAATCTCGTCCCGATGCATTGGTGCAAATATCTTCACTTTGTTTGAAGAGCGGAAACGCCACATTGATGAAAGGTGGTCGCGAAGCATTGGAAACGAATAGAATTTTGGCAAAAGTCATTCGTGAGGCAAGCGAAAATGCAGGCGTTCCATCTGGCTGGATTCAACTTTTGGAAACGCGTGAAAACGTGAACGAAATGTTGAAACTCGATTCCTATATTGACTTGATTATCCCACGTGGCTCAAATGCATTTGTGCAATACATAATGAACAATTCCAACATTGCCGTAATGGGTCACGCCGACGGAATTTGCCACACATACATTGACAAAGATGCCGACATTGATATGGCGATAAAAGTTGCCGTTGATGCGAAAACGCAATATGTATCGGTTTGTAATGCAACTGAAACGATATTGATTCACAAAGATATAGCGCAATCACTTCTACCAAAACTTGCAGATGAATTGGTAAAACGTAATGTGGAAATTCATGGTTGTGAAAAAACGCAAAAAATCATTTCGTGCGAACCTGCAACCGATTGGAAATCAGAATGGTTAGACTATAAGGTTTCAATTAAAATTGTAAGTTCGTTGGACGAAGCTATTGAGCACATCAACACCTATAGTAGTCGTCACACCGAAGCCATCATTACAAAGAATGCGCAAGCAGCTGAAAAATTCTTGAATCTTGTTGATTCTGCTGATGTATTCTGGAACTGTAGCACTCGTTTTGCCGACGGATTCCGCTACGGACTGGGGGCAGAAGTTGGCATTAGCACCAACAAACTACACGCTCGTGGACCAGTAGGTTTGGAAGGACTGACAATTTACAAGTGGAAATTGAAAGGGAACGGACAAATTGTTGCCGACTACGTTTCAGGAAAATCAAAATTCACGCACAAGAAATTAGACAAGAAGTTTTCCGTATAAGAAACTTATTCATAGTGATTTAAAAATATTTATTTAACGTTTTACATAAAGGTATTTCAATGTTAGATTCGTATTCACATTTTTTCTTCGTTGGCATAGCCGGTACAGGAATGAGTGCCATAGCCCAGTATCTTCGAGGTATAGGCAAAGAAATTTCTGGTTCAGACCGATTGTTCGGGCAAGAACAAAAACTACTATCCGAAACTCAGTTTGAATCAATGGGAATGCACTGCTATTTTCAGGACGGGCGCGGTATTACACCCGACGTTGACGTGGTGGTGGTTTCTACGGCAATTGAAGAAACAAATGTTGAATATCAGAAAGCGTTACAACTGAACATACCTATAATGAAACGTTCGCAATTGTTGGCAGAAATCTCAAATAGCGTACGCACAATAGCCGTGGGCGGAACCTCGGGAAAATCAACAACAACAGCGATGATTTTTCACATTCTGGAACAATGTGGGAAATCGCCATCGCTCATTACAGGTGCCGGTTTGAGTGTTTTGCAGGAAAAGGGATTGCCTGGAAATGCGTGGGTAGGCACAAGCGACTTTCTGGTCATAGAATCCGACGAATCCGATGGTTCCATAGTAAATTACAAACCTGAGATTTCGGTACTGCTCAACATTGACCGTGACCACAAGGAATTCAACGAGTTGGAACAATTGTTTTCAACCTTTCGTGACAATACCAAATCCTATTTTATTGCAAATCAGGACTATCCGTTAACAAAAAAATTATCTCAAACAAATCCTTATAATTTTGGAACTGTCGCAGAAGCAGCAATCAAAGGCACAAACTTCAAGCAAGAAGGATTTTCAATTTCCTTTAAGGTAAATGGCGTCCCTTGTACAATACCTGCCATTGGAAAACACAACATGGAAAACGCGTTAGCCGCCATTGCTGCAACAAATGCTTTAAGTATTACAATAGAAGAAAGTGCCAAAGCGTTGGCAACATTTCGAGGCATATACCGCAGGGCCCAACTGGTGGGAGAAACAGAGAATTGTTGTTACGTGATAGACGATTTTGCTCACAATCCTGCCGAGGTTGCCGCAGTAATAAAAGCGTGCCAACCCATTGGTAACCGTGTTATTGCATGGTTTCAGCCGCACGGATTTGGTCCAATGCGATTTATGCATGCCGAATTGTCGAAAATGGTCGGCGAAGCCCTTCGTGAACAAGACTTGTTCCTTATTTCCGACATATATTATGCCGGTGGCACCGTTGACAGGAACATCTCGTCAACAATTGTGAGCGAAGCAATGCAAGCAAACGGGAAGAATGCTGAATATGTGAAAGATAAGGAGTTTTCGTTGAAACGTATCAAAGAACTCTGTCAACCAAATGATGTTATTATCATTATGGGAGCAAGAGACCCACATTTGGACGAATTTGCAAAAGAAGTTTTACAAGCAATCTCTTAGTCTTTCATTCCTTTCCTTTCTCTCATCATAGACAACTTTAGTGTTCTTTGTTATTCTTGTCTTGTGCTCTGCGAAGTTGGCACTTTCGTGATATTTCACGCAAGTATTCCCTTCTATTCTGTACAATGTAGTTATGTCATGTTTATCAACCATTTTTATATTCCCTTTTTTGTTTTTAAGGAACTTTATTCAATTTCAAAATGGGTGCTTTTCAATGATTATTTAAAAAAATAGAGCTGCGTAGTCATTTTCTGACATTTAAAATTTCCGTGTTTGAGATAGAAGATAACAATGTTGCGATAGGTCGTCAAAAAGAAATGTTAGAATCCCAACAAAAATTCAGCAACAAACACGACGACACAACAAATGCATGCAACAGGAAACAATCCCAGACCGAACCACGAGGCAAGAATGCCGACAACCAGCGCAATGCAGCCGGCAATGGGAGACTGTGTCGCCTCGACAATGGCAGGGAAAGTCATTACTGCCAAAGTGATATATGGCACATAATACAAAAACGATTTTATGAACGTGTTTTGTATCGGTTTGCGAATCAACGTAAGGGGAAGCACACGTATTGTGTAAGTAACAAGCGTGGCAACAAGAATATATATGGCTATCTCTCCTTTCATTTCTGCATTTCGATTTCGTCGTCTTTTATCGGTTTTATTATTGCAAATGCCGCGGCAATGACGACTGTTAAAATAATGATTCTGGTGCCAGCTGATAAATTGCTGATATAAGGTAATTTAGCAAAGGTAAAGCTTGACACAAAACTGAGAATAACTGCAACCAAAATGGTGACACTTTGCTTCGCCGGAGGAACAATGATGGCAAGAAACATTCCGTACAGAGCGACAGAAAAAGCACTCACAATGCGTATTGGCAATGAGTTGCCAGCAATAATTCCAAAGGAAGTACCTAAGGCCCATAGCGGCATGGCAACTGTCAGTGCACCGTATGTGTATCGTGGATTTAACATTCCTTTTTGTGCGATTGAAATGCCGAAGATTTCATCGGTAATACCAAAACCAACGAAAAAACGATGAAAATAAGGTGTTTCTTGTGAAAATTTTTGGCTCAACGAGCAACTCATCAACAAATAGCGGGCATTGATTATCAATGTAGCAATGGCAACCTCAACGTAGGTGGCACCAGAAATTATCGCAGTGAACAGCGCGTATTCTCCCGCCGACGCCATATTCAAAAAACTTGCCACGAATCCCTGTGTAGCGGTCAATCCTGCTTTTTGGGCGACAATGCCCAATGAAAACGCTACGGCAAAATATCCCAACCCGATTGGCGTTCCGTCACGCAACCCGTCAAAATATGCTTTTGTGTTGTCTGAAATCTTCATCGGGGGCAAAAGTATAAATTTTAACGAGAATTGTATCACTAATTTTTTTATAATTGTGCAACAAAATTTTGCTATGAAACACAGTATTTATTTTGAAGAAAAAGAATTGCTTGTAACCGACGAAGAAACTCCGTCGGAAATAAACGTGATCGTATATCGCGAGAAGAATGATATCGTACAGGCAATAAAACATTTGGAGTTTCTATCTAAAGTGATACTTTATGGCGAATGGGAACGCATTTTTGCCGATTTGAAAACCTTGTACAAATATATAGAGGCTGCTGGCGGCTTTATAAAAAATGAGCAAGACGAGTATTTATTCATATTTCGTCGTGGGAAATGGGACTTGCCCAAAGGGAAACTCGAAAAGGGCGAAACACCCGAAATTGCGGCAATACGCGAGGTACAAGAAGAAACGGGCCTACAATTCGTCAAGGAGAAATCGCTTCGTTGCACGACATGGCACACTTACGACACGTATGGCGAGCCAGTGTTGAAACAAACATATTGGTTCAACATGGAAACCACGAAAAATCAGGACAGCAAACCACAAACTGAGGAGGATATCACCGAATTGCAATGGTTGCCCGAATCGGAATTTTCAAAAGTTTTGGGAAATACGTTCCCGTCAATCGTGGAGGTAATGAATAAAAGGTAATTATTCCCAACCTTCGGTATCAGCTTTTTCGGGTGCAAAATAACCGCCAATGCCAACATCGATTCCTGCTTTGTGCGCTTGGCTGAGTTGGTATTTTCGCATGATGCGGTACGTGCGACCGTCTTTCACAAAATAGGCGCCTGTTTGGTGAAAGCGGAACGGCACATGTTTCTCAATGCATTGCTGCCGTATGTCGAGAATCCATTCATAGTGGCACGGACGGGCGTTCACACCCGATTCTCCGCCAACCGACACTTCTTCTATCGTATTGTCAAGATAGGGCAGGAGATTGATAGGCCCGAGCAGCGGAGCCACGGCAAGGATCTTGTGTTTGATTGGTGCCGATTTAAATATGGGCAGTCGGTAGTCGGCCATTTCCTGATTTTCTATGGTGCAACCTATCAGAACGTTGTCGTAGCCGTCGCCCCAGTCGTCGGGAATGCACTCCGCAAAACGGTCGATGCGTTTGGTGAACAAAAAGAACATGCAGTCGCTTCGTTCGCGCATCATACGCCAGCATTCGGGACGCCATTCGTCGGCATCTTTCAGGAAAAAATCGGAGGTAAAACACGTGAAGATGACTTTCCCCGACGGAATCTTGTATGACTTGTCGCGTTTTCGTTTCACGGGCAAGTCGAAGGCAGCCGTTTTTCGGGCAACGTTGCTCCCTATTTCGCAGCCGTACATCTCGTCTTGCCTATACACATAACAATATTTGCAGCCGGGGCTGATTTTTGTGCAACCGTGCCACGGATTCCAGTCTGCGTATGTATTCCACGAATCTGACATAATTTTTTGTACAACAAAATAACAAAAAAAGAGCGGGATTTTCATTCAATATCCGAAATCAAAATAGAAAATCGTATATTTGCTTGTTAAAAGATTAAAAAAATGAGAAAACTGTATTCTGTCATCTGTTTTTTATGTAGTCTTTTTCTGTTCGTCAGCTGCCAGGATGACGTAGAAATTGAGACTGGCGAGGCGAGCAATATAACGTATCAGGGTGCTGAGGTCACGTGTAGGATAGTTTCGAGTGAGGTGTCGCTTGCAAATGCCGAGTGTGGCGTGTTGTATAGCACTTCAGAAACCGATGTGGAACATGGGGCAGGTTTTGAGGCAAAAAGTGAGGACTTCAACGGAGAGACATTCACTGCAATGCTTTCATTCACGACAGTGGACGATTTTTCAAAACCGGGAACAAAATATTACTATTGTGGCTATGTGTATGCAAACAATAATTGCTACTATGGCAATGTTCGTTCGCTTAGGACGGGACAAAAAGAATAAACAAATTGATTATTAACGTAAAACAGACTATTATGGCAAACGAAAACAAACAACAAGGAACTTCGACATCAACAACGAAGAATGCGTTCAACCTCTTTTCGGGCATTGTTAAATTCATAAAAAAAGTGATGAGCAGAAGCGAAGCTGCTGATAAAAAATAAGAGCTATAGTTAAGGTTTTCAAGATAGAGAATAAAGTTTTTTCACTTGTAAATCTTAAATCTTAATTTTAAATTTTTACTTTTGGCGCAAATTAAAATTGTTTAATAAATAGATAAAAAAGTATGATTAACTCACAGGACATTAAGAAAGGTGTGGCTATCCGTATGGATGGGAAAATTTATGTTTGTATAGATTTCTTGCACGTAAAACCAGGTAAAGGAAATACAATTATGCGTACCACGTTGAAGGACGTTGTTTCTGGTCGTGTGCTTGAACGCCGTTTCAATATCGGTGAAAAATTGGAAGATGTTCGCGTTGAACACCGTCCATATCAATATTTGTATCAGGAAGGAACTGACTATGTGTTCATGAATCAGGAGACTTTCGAACAAATCAACGTAATGCACGATTTGATTTCAGGTGTTGATTTTATGAAGGAAGGTGACGTTGTGGATGCTGTTTTTGATGCTTCTACAGAAACGTTGTTGTTCGCTGAAATGCCTCAGATGGTTGTTTTGGAAGTTACTTACACCGAGCCAGGCGTAAAGGGCGATACTGCTACAAATGCAATGAAACCTGCAACAGTAGAGACTGGTGCGGAAGTTCGCGTACCTTTGTTTATCAATGTTGGTGAGAAAATTAAGATTGATACGACTGACGGCTCTTACAAAGAACGTGTAAAATAACAAAACTATGTGAGCCATGACGCAAGAAAGTCAAACGATTCAACAGCGTTTGGATTTCGCTAATTTTAAGTTGAAATCATTGCTGGGAATTACTTTGGCTATCAATGCGAACAAACCGGCTCGCGAGTTGTTGGACAAATATCAGCAGATACTCTGTACGGGGTTGAATATAAAAACTTTAGCGGTTTTTATCGTTTCAATCGGCTGGAAAAAAGTAATATCAGTTGGTATTGAAGATAATTTTGGAGACAACGCTGATGAGGTTTCGTCAACGTTGTCTCCTTTTTCGGAGATAACGGACTTATCAAAAAGGGAGGAACCTTTTTTTAGAAATTTTGACGTTCTTATTCCTGTTTTTCATAAGGATATACAGTTAGCGTATGTTTTGCTTGGTGAAAATAGGGACGTCGCACAACGGTTTGAGAGACTTTTCGATCATCTTGATATTATTCAAACTTTGACCAACATTGTCGCCGTTGCTTTGGAAAACAAGCGGTTGTATAAAAAATCCTTGGAACAGGAATCTTTGAAAGCAGAACTTGAAGTTGCGTCAAAACTGCAAGCAATGCTGATTCCCAATGCAAATTCCATAAAGAAAAACGATTTCATTTCGGTTTCTACCTATTATCATCCTCATTCGATGGTGGGTGGCGATTATTATGATTTTATCCAACTGAATGATTCCGATTTCGGATTTTGTATTGCCGATGTTTCGGGGAAAGGCATTTCGGCTGCCATGCTGATGGCGAATTTTCAAGCGAATCTGCGGATTTTGTTCAAGAAAAATATTCCGCTTGTCTCATTGATAAGGGATTTGAATCAGAATGTGAACAATAGTTCGCAAGGCGACAGGTTTGTCACATTCTTTGTAGGAAAATACAGCGCCAAACGAAAAAGTCTGCATTACATAAATGCGGGACATAATCCTCCGTTGCTGTTGCGAAAGGATACTTCTGATTTGGTGTACCTGACTGCCGGGTGCGTCGGTTTGGGTATGTTGGAAGAAATTCCCAAAATCACGGCGGGAACGATTGCCATTTCTTCGGGCGATAAATTGTTGTGTTACACCGACGGCTTAATTGAAGCCGAGAACGAACAAGGCGAGATGTATGGCACTATTCCGTTGGAGGGGGCTTTAACCATAGAAGGCAATGCCGATGATGTGATTCATTATCTAAAATCCGATTTGGACACGTTTGTGGGCGATAAGGCCTTGACCGACGACATTTCGATTTTAGGAATAGATTTTTTATAGAAAAATGAAACGACGACTACAATTCTTTTTCCTCTATGTTTTGTTCTGGCTGCTTTTCTTTGAATCGAGTCGTTTATTCTTTTTGCTGTATAATTTGTCATTCACGACAAACACGTCGTTTGTCGATATATTACAATCTTTTGTTTTTGGTTTTCGGCACGATTTGTCATTGTTGGGGTATGTATCGGCAATAATTGCCATTGTTAGTGGCATATCGTTGTTCGTCACTAACAATAAGCGAATACAACGTATTTTTGATTGTATCACTATCGTATTTCTAATCCCGTTCTCCATTCTTTTAGTTTCTGATGCGGAATTGTATCGGAATTGGGGATATAGGACGGATTGCTCCGTGTTGCAGTATCTGGCAACACCAAAAGAGGCGATGGCTTCGCTTCCGTTGTGGCATACGGGCATTCTCGTGTTGCTTTCGGTGGTGTTCTTCGTGGCGTTTTATCTGCTTTATAAAAAATGGGTTTCAAAATATGTGCTGTCGTTCACGCCGACGAATAAATGGTTTGCCCTTTTGTATGTGTGCATATTGGGTATTATGGTGATTCCTATTCGTGGCGGAGTGGGCGTTGCAACATTGAGGACCGGCTCTGTGTATTTTTCGTCCCAAACGTTTGCCAATCATGCTGCGATAAACGATTATTGGCATTTCTTATATTCTTTCGCGTATCAAAACAGGGAACGGCCAGAAGTTTTCATGGAACAACAAGAGTGCGATTCAATTTGCTCTCGCCTGTTAAAGAAGAATGATGTACAACCAATATCATTGTTGAATACGCAAAGACCGAATGTGCTTGTGTTCATTTTGGAAAGTTTCACAGCCGAGCATATTGGCGTGCTGGGCGGAATTAACGGGGTTACACCGTGTTTGGACTCGATTGCGAAATCGGGCGTTCTGTTCCGCAATTGTTATGGAAACGGAACGAAAAGCGAGATGGGCATCGTATCTGTTCTGAGCGGTTATCCCGCGTTGCCCAAAACAGCAATAATCAAATATAACGAAAAAGCCGAAAAATTGCCGTATCTGAGCAAGATGTTCGACTCGTTGGGCTACGATTTGTCGTTGTATCACGGTGGCGACATTCATTTTGCGAATATGAATTCTTATTTTCGTTTTGGAGGATTTGAGAAATGCGTGACGATTGACGATTTCGACCCCAAGGACGGCACGGCGAAGTGGGGCGCGTTCGACCACGTGGTGATGCAACGGATGTACGAAGACTTACATTCGGTGACTAAGCCGTTTTTCACGGTTTGTTACACGTTGAGCAGTCACGAACCGTTTGATGTGCCTATGAAAAGCGAGTTTTTAAAATCAGACGAATATTCAAAGTTCTTGAACTCAATTCATTATGCCGACAGTTGTCTGGGAGATTTTATGAACAAGGCACGAAACGAATCGTGGTGGGATAATACGTTGATAGTGTTCGTTTCTGACCACGGGGCAAGAATTTCAAAAAATGCGCAGATTGTTTCGTCGCAGGAAAAATTCCATATTCCTATGATTTGGTCAGGTGGGGCAATGCGAAAAGACACTGTTATTGACAATTTGCTATGTCAGTGCGATTTTCCCAAAATGCTGTGTAATCAGTTGAATATCAATTCGGAACAATTTGTGTTCAGCAAGGATGTCTTAAAATCCGATAATGCGTTCGCGTTTTATGCGTTTAACAACGGATTTGGCTATCTTCGTGACAACCAGTCGTTTTCGTGGGACAATACAAACTCTCAGATAATAACGCAAACCGATAATTTGCAGGATACCACGATTATGCAGGGAAAAGCACTTTTGCAGAAAGTGACGACTGATTTTTGTGAAAAATAAAGTTGGTGAATTTAGGTAATTGGAAAATTGATTTTTTTGTATATTTGCACAATTTATAAAATCATAACGCTATGTCATATACAACGGATAGAATAATAGGCGAGGGGTTGACCTTCGACGACGTGTTGTTAGTACCTCGCTACTCTGAGGTGTTGCCTTATCAAGTAGATATAACAACAAAACTTACTCGTAACATTTCATTGAATTGTCCGATTATTTCGGCGGCAATGGATACCATTACCGATTCCCGTTTGGCAATAGCGATAGCCCGTGAAGGTGGTATCGGCATCATTCACAAGAATATGTCGATTGAGCAACAGGCGTTGGAGGTAAAACGTGTAAAACGTTGTGAAAACGGTATGATTTACGACCCTGTGACCATCACTCCCGAAGCAAAAGTTGCCGATGCATTCGGTTTGATGCAAGAATTTAAGATTGGTGGTATTCCCGTTGTTGACGAAAATAGAAAATTAGTCGGCATTGTGACCAACCGTGATTTGCGTTTTGTTTCCGACAAGTCGAAAAACATTGCCGAGGTTATGACCAAGGACAATTTGGTGACAATCAAGCAAGACGAAGTAGCGCAAGCAGCCGAGATTCTACAGGCACATAAGATTGAGAAACTTCCTGTTGTTGATGATTCAGGTAAATTGGTAGGTTTGTTGACCTATAAGGATATTTTCAAGGCAATTGATAATCCTCACGCTTGTAAGGATGCAAAAGGACGCTTGCGTGTTGGTGCGTCTATCGGTACGGCAGCAAACACATTTGACCGTTTGGAGGCACTCGTGCAAGCCGATGTCGATGTTGTTGTGATTGATACGGCTCATGGTCATTCAAAAGGTGTGATTGACACAGTTCGTGAGGCGAAAAAACGCTATCCGCAGATTGACTTCATAGCAGGAAACATTGCTACTGGCGAAGCAGCAAAGGCGTTGGTCGAAGCTGGTGCCGATGCTGTAAAGGTTGGTATTGGTCCAGGTTCTATTTGTACCACACGTATTATTGCCGGTATTGGCGTACCTCAATTGTCGGCTGTGTTCGATGTGGCCGAGGCAATTAAGGGTACGGGTGTTCCACTTATTGCCGATGGTGGTATCCGTTATTCGGGCGATATAGTAAAAGCATTGGCGGCAGGAGCAAGTTCCGTGATGCTTGGCTCGTTGTTCGCAGGTTTGGAAGAATCTCCGGGCGACACTATCATTTACGAAGGAAGAAAATTCAAGGCATACCGTGGTATGGGTTCTTTGGAGGCAATGCAACAAGGTTCAAAAGACCGTTATTTCCAATCAAATGTTGCAGATGCGAAAAAGCTCGTTCCTGAAGGTATCGTTGCACGTGTGCCATATCGTGGTACATTGGCTGAGGAGGTGTATCAATTACTTGGCGGTCTTCGTTCAGGTATGGGATATTGCGGTGCTCCGACTATTGCCGAATTACGTAACTGCAAGTTCGTGAAAATCACCAATGCTGGATATGCCGAGAGCCATCCGCACGATGTGACTATTACGAGAGAAGCTCCAAATTATAGCAGATAAGAAGATAGCCTTTGCATTTCATGTTTTGCGAGTACACAGCTGCTTTCCAATAACTTGACAATTTTCGAGATTGCCATGATATTGATTGGCAGGTTTTTATGTATGCGACATAATGAAAGATTGAAAAAATGATACATGATTTGACAAAAGGTCGCCCTGCGAGTGTGATACTTCTGTTTGCCTTCCCCATTATCCTTGGAAACATATTCCAGCAGGTGTATAGTTTGGTTGACTCAATTATCGTTGGTAGATATGTGAGTTATCAGGCATTGGCGGGAGTGGGAATCACCAATGGACTGACGTTTTTCATTTTTGGTTTCGTGTTGGGAATCACTAGTGGTCTCGGCATAAAGACGGCACATTTTTTTGGCGCCAAGGATTTCGTGAAAATGCGTCAATCGTTGGGAACGGGATTCATCATTTGCATCGGGTTGTCAATCTTGTTAACCTCGTTGGCGGTGTTATCTATCAATCCTTCGTTACGTTTTATGGGTGCAGCCGAAGAGATTTATTATTATTCCCAGAGTTACTTGCGAATAACGTATTTCGGACTTGTCTCTCAAATTGCCTACAACGTGGTTGCCTGCATTTTGCGGGCGTTGGGCGATAGCAAGACGCCGTTGCTTTTCCTCATTTTTTCTTCGGTGCTGAATATCGGTCTTGACATTTTGTTTGTGAAATTTTTGGGCTGGGGAGTTCAGGGAGCCGCGTGGGCAACGGTCATTGCACAACTTATTTCGGCAATTTGCTGTTTTATCTATGTTTTTTCCCGCTACAAGGAGTTGCGTTTGCATAGGGAAGACTTCCGAACGAGTTGGTCTTTTGTTTGGGAACATTTACGGATAGGTATTCCTATGGCATTGCAGTTCAGCATTACCGCCTTTGGCGTGATAGTGTTGTATGCCGCTTTGAATGCGTTTCCCACGACATATATCGCAGGTTTTACGTCGGCAAGCAAGATTCAGAGTATTGGTATGCTCGTTCCCATTTCGTTGGGTGTTGCCATTGCGAATTATGTGGGACAGAATTATGGCGCCGGAAATTTGGTGAGAATGCGTGTCGGCGTGAATTCCGCCTTGATTATGTCGTCGTGCGTGTGTGTTGTCGTGAGCGTTACGATGGCTTTGTTTGCCACACCGCTGACCTCGTTGTTCTTGAACACTGACGTTTCTGGTGACGTTTCGGAAATTTATATGGCTTCTACACGCTATTTATACATTTCGGCATTGTTTTTCCCGTTTTTGTTCTTGCTTTTCATATACAGAAATGCGTTGCAAGGAGTGGGGAAGACCTTTATGCCGTTGATGGCGGGCGTTACCGAACTGGTGATTCGTGTCGTTGCCTCCCTGATTCTGCCAAATCATTTCGGATATAACGGTATCATTTTGGTTGACGTGTTGGCGTGGGTGGGTGCGTGTTTGTTGCTATTTGTGTCATACCGCATACAAATGCCACGAGGTCGCAAGTTCTATTTCCGATTGAGATAATTCCGAAATATACCTTAACTATAAAGAAATGAATTTCAAATTGAAACAGTTTATTTTGTGAGTGTTCCAAAACTATCTCAAAATTTATGTTGGAGTTCCCCAATTTTTCTATCTTTGTAACGATAAAAAATATGAAATATGAAAGGTAAGTATCAAAAGCTAATCATTATCGGTATTGCAGCCGTTTTCTTCTTGATAGTGTTTGGAAATAGTATGTTCATTAAGTTGGAAGCAACAGAACGTGGTGTGATTTTCCGTCAGTTCACTACAGGCTTGGATAAAGAAAATGTATATGAACCAGGTTTCCATATTATTGCGCCGTGGAATGATATGTATGTCTTTAACGTAGCAGAACAAAAAGTAGAAGAGACAATGGACGTTTTGGATAAAAATGGTCTTTCTATCAATATTGAAATCACCGTTCGTTTTTATCCTATTTATAACAGAGTAGGTTATTTGTACGAGCAATTCCGTACGGATTATGCCAATTTGTTGGTGATTCCCGAGGTTCGTTCTTCGGTTCGTCAGGTGGCAGGTCGTTATTCGGCAGAGGAAATTTATTCAACGAAACGTTCAGAAGTTGAGCAAACAATTATTGACGAAGCAGGAAAGAAACTTCGTGACAATCATATAGAAATGAAGGCTTTGCTGATTCGTTCTATCAATCTCCCACAAGACATCCGTCAAGCAATTGAAAGCAAGTTGAAACAAGAGCAAGAGGCACTTGCATATCAGTTCCGTCTGGAGAAAGAAAAATCGGAGGCAGAACGTAAGAGAATCGCTGCTGAAGGTGAAGCTCGTGCTAACAACATCATCAACAATAGTTTGACACCAAACTTGTTGAGAATGCGTGGTATAGAAGCAACACTGGAATTGAGCAAGTCACAAAACTCTAAGACGGTGATTGTAGGAAGTGCAGGAAGCAACGGTCTTCCGTTGATTCTAGGATCTGATAAATAATCAGTGCAATAAAGATTATGTTCTACTCCGTCATTTGAGATTGCATCTTCTCCAAATCCTCCCAAAACTCAGGGTAAGACTTCGCTACACATTCGGGATTTTCGATTTCTACCGACGATTTTGCAAGCAGAGCGGCAACAGCGCCAGCCATGGCAATGCGGTGATCGTTGTTGGCGTGCATTTTTCCACCTTGTAGCGTACCTCCGTAAATAATCATAGTATCGCCGTCGAGGTCGATTTTCGTGCCTAATTTGGCAAATTCCGTCTGCAACACAAGCGCTCTATTACTTTCCTTGTGAGCAAGTCGCGACACACCTTGTATTTTTGTCGCGCCATCGCAATGTGCGGCAAGCGAAACAAGCGGAGGAAACAAGTCGGGACATTCCGTGGCGTCGAACGAAAACGCGTGTAGTTGGGAATGGGCAACCGAAATAGAATTGTTATTGATAACTACCTTTGCTCCAACTTTTAGCAAGGCGTCAACAATGGCTTTGTCGGCCTGGCAAGAATCCATAGAAATGTTCTCAACCGTAACGTCGCCATTCAACGCGGCGGCAACAAGTAGAAATGCGGCTCCGCTCCAGTCGCCTTCCACACAGAAATCTTGTGCCATATAGGTTTGTTCGGCGGGAACCACAAAGGAATCGTAGTCGTGTCGTCCAACCGACACACCGAATTTTTTCATCATATCAAGCGTAATGTCAATGTACGGCTTGCTTTTCAAGTCCTTTACGCACAAAATCACGTCTTTTCGTGCGTATGGAGCGGCTATCAAAAGTCCTGTCAAAATTTGTGAACTGAGCGAACCATCAACGTTGGCGTAGCCACCAAGCATAGGGCCACACACCTGCACGGGAACAAATCCGTTATTCGTCGTAATCTGCACGCCCAACTGACGAAGTGGTGCTTCCAGTACATCAACGGGACGTTTCTTCAACGAGCCCTCGCCTTGCAAGGTAATGGCTTCGTGCCACAGCGAGGCAATCGGGGTGAACATTCGTATTCCCAAACCAGCTTCACCGCAATTCAACGTAAGCGTCTTAGGGTTGAGTCCACCAGTTATGATAACTTGCTCACCATCAACGGAAACGGTTGCGCCAAGATTTTCAGCTATTCTCAACGCCGCGTCGCTATCGTTGCTTGGCGAGTAACCATACAAACGAGACGTTCCCTGTGCCAAAGCACTAATGGCTATTGCACGTTGCATAACGCTTTTCGATGCTGGTGGTTTTATGGTGCCACGCACCGTACTGGGTGATATTATTTTGTTTTCCATATTCGTTCAATTTCATCTTGTAAACGCTCCACAACGTGCTCGCGTGAGGTTGATTCAGTTGAGAAAACCACATTCGCCGTGTGAGCATATAATTCTTTTCTGTCGGAAAGAAGCTGTTCCAATTTTCCAAGCGGATTGTCGCCATGCAACAATGGTCGTTTGGAGATGGTTATTCGTTGAATAATAGATTGTGGTGTTGCGTAAAACCAAAGCACTAACGAATTGTCTTTCAAAAGATTACGATTCGGCTCATTCAACACAATTCCACCACCACATGAAATCACACAAGGATTGTCGGCAACAAAAATGTTCGACAAGGTTTCTTTTTCCACATTACGGAAATATGCCTCACCGTCTTTTGCAAAAATGTCGGGGATAGATCTCCCCTCTTTTGCAACTATCTCATCATCAATATCTTTGAAATCGTATTTCAGTGCATTGGCAAGATTTTTCCCATGTGTGGTTTTTCCCGCCCCCATAATGCCGATGGTGGAAATGATATGTTTCTTATCGGCAAGCGTGGGCTTAGCAAGTCCCAATTTCATCACTGATTTGTTGGGCGATTCGCCAAGAAACAATTTGTATGAAGCAACGGCTTGGTTGAGCAGCCAATCTTCCGCCGAAACTATGGTACAATGCTTTCTCCGTGCCATTTCTATCAACGGCGAACCTTTGTAATTCGCATCAAAAACAATGTGGTTCGGCGTGAGCCATTCCTCGCTGACGGGATTAACATTTTGTTGCAGTGCCGAGATGAGAATGTCGCAATGTTCCAGCAACTGCTGCAATTGTCCTATCGGAGCGAATTTACAGCCAATGAGTTGTGCCGTTTTTTCCGCTTTTTCAAGCGTTCGGTTTACGATTGTAACTTGTGCTCCGTGCGTATGAAGTCCGTATGCGGCAGCCTTGCCTGCGCCTCCGGCACCAATCACCACGCATTGTTTCCCTTGCAAAGAAAATCCCGCATCGATGAAACTTTGCACAACGCCGTAGAAATCAGTATTATAGCCATGGAGTTCTCCATGTTCGTTCACCACGGTATTCACACAACCTAAAATCTTCGCCTCGTCGTGAACCACCGAAAGCAACGCCCCAATTTTTTCCTTGAACGGCGCCGTTACGTTCATTCCCCGAAGTCCCAGTTCGCGAAAAAGAAAGATTGCCTCCTCGGCTGTCTCAGCCATCAGATACAAGTATTCAGCATTTCTCCCGTCGTGCTGAAACTGCGTGTTAAACATATTGGGACTTTTGCTGTGAAGAATCGGATTTCCCGTGACGGCGAATAGTTTGTTCATAATTAACGTAATTCCTTAACACTCTGTACTACTTTATATTTTAGGTCATTAAAAATCTTGAAATGAGCAGTTCCACAATGAATTTTTTGTCGTTCACTTGGATGAAGTTTTCCCAAATCAACAGTCGGAGTTCCTGTGTCTTTTGTCTCAGCAACAAAATAAACCTTCGTGTCATCTTCAAATATCACTGCCCAATCAGGATTATATGAACCAATTGGTGTTGGTATTTTGAACCAATCTGGCAACTTGAAATAGTATTTGATTTGTTCGCTGCTCTCACAATCTTTTGCAAATTTGTTTTCTACCGATGAATCCAGAGGAACATATTCTTCATAGATTGTTTTATCAGTATCCGAGACTTTAAACGTAAAGTTGTTCAAGTATATTTCCAATTCTTGTTCTTCGAACAAACGCATTTCATATTCTGAATCACCTATTTTAAGGTATTCTATTCCATCTATCATCAGATCTTGTAAAATACGCTTAATCGCATCTACAACTAAATCCATAAAAAGTTGTGGATTTACAGCCACATCATCTAATCGACCAGATTTCTCCAAAATTTGTAAAATCGTTGAACGTGTTAACTCTGTTCGGTTTTGTATGTAACTCAATATATCGGGTATGATATAATCCGAATTATGAGACGCAAGTTTATCACCTTTATAATTGGTCGAAATGCCTTCTTTAGCAATAACAACTTCGGTTTTTACAGAACGAATGGCAGGAGCCATAATGTTAGGAAGTTGCTTTATCGCTTTAGATGCTTTTTCTATCAATGTTGCAGTATCATAATTTACTCGATATGTTGTCTTAGTCTTGAGTTTTTCCCAGATGGCAAGGAAAAGAGGATCCGCCTCAAATCCTTTCTTATATTTCACAGAAACCCTATCGCGTTTGGGCTTGATGCGACCACCAAAATCGACACCGCAATCATCCTGCATCTCGTTTTGTAGAGCTTTAGCAAAGTCATTATATGATTCGTTGGCAACAACAGTCAAGCGATTGACATTCTTGTCATAACAACGAACTCCGTCTTGGTTGACTGGCAATCGCAAACCTCGACCAATTTCCTGACGTTTCTTTATCTCCGACTTGGTTTCATTCAAAGTGCAGATTTGGAACACATTAGGATTGTCCCAACCCTCGCGCAAAGCCGTGTGAGAAAAGATGAAACGAAGTGGGTTGCTCATATCCAACAGCGTTTCCTTGTCTCTCATAATCAAATTATAAGTATCGTCATCAGCTAGCGTTTCACCCGAAGTGTCCTTGGCATGTCCTTTTTTGTCTTGTGAAAAGTAGCCATTGTGAATCTTGTCAATGGGATGCTTATCCAAAGATTGAAATTCAGGACGTTTTATCAACTCTGAATAAATCTCTTCAAACCAGATGGCAAACTTCCCTTTCACTTCATTGTCTTGTGCGTCGTATGTGCGATAATTTGCCACCCTATCAATGAAAAACAACGATAAGACTTTGATTCCCTGTTTGTTCAATTTCAGTTCCTTACGCAAATGTTCCTCAATGGTACGACGAATTTGGAATTTCATCACGTCATCATTTAAATCATCTTTGCGTTGTCCCTGATATAGTATATCACCATTTGAAAACACAATGCAGGCATTTGAAGCATCTATCTCTTCCACAATGTAACCGTTGCGATAAATCTCACGCCCTTCACTCTTTGCATATAAATCATCGCCAGCTCTAACCGAAATAGATTTTCGCTTTACTCCATTTTTGTCGTTGACATCGATGGAAATTTTTGCTGTAATTTTTGTTTTACTTGCTGTTATTGACTCCAATGCCACAAATGCACCATTTAGCGAGTTTTCCTCAAACACCGAATCGACTTCTATCTGTTTTACAAGTCCCAAATCGTATGCCTTTACAGGGTTTAGGCTGTAAATCAGATTGTAACGGTTTCTGTGAGTGGCCGAATAGCGCAAAGTACAA